>Ga0206117_100408_pt1 | contig 48723 bp, 40 predicted proteins | sample 3A5Ametagenome_FD_177997 | JGI IMG/M metagenome (GOLD analysis project Ga0206117, IMG submission 177997) | Enriched microbial communities from leaf-cutter ant dump, University of Wisconsin, Madison, United States - 3A5A | ecosystem: Environmental > Terrestrial > Nest > Insects nest > Nest dump... | reverse complement strand
TGGTGCGGTCGCCCAGCGTGTCGCGCACCCGCTGTACCGCCTGGCGCAGCATCGGCCCCGGCGCGATCCGCCGCCGCCGCGGTTCCAGCGGCGCGCCGTCCAGCCGGCTGCGATCCAGGCTGACGTCGATCATCGCCACCAGCCGCCCCACTGCCCGGCGGATGCGGTCGATGCGGCGCTGATTGGCGCGGTCGGCCTCGCCCAGGCTGATACCGATGCCTTCGATATTGGCCGCGATCACCGACAGCGGGGTGCGGTATTGATGCGAGATCACGTCGATGAACCGGACCTGCGTGCGCTGGGCTTCCTGTTCGGCGGCCAGCGCCGCTTCTGCCCGCAGCTTGGCCGCCTCGAAATCGCGCGTGCGTTCGACCGCGATCGCCTGGGCCCGCGATTCCGCCTGCTGGGCCAGGGCCAGCGCCTCGGCCTGCGCCGCCAGCGCCAAGGCATCCGCGTCCTTCATGCGCTGGGCCAGGCCGATGTTCATCAGGATCATGTGGATCGCCGATGCCACCTGATAGCCATAGTCGGTCCATTCCATCGTCGGCAGCAGGCCGACGACCCGGAAGATGGTGAAGCTGAGCCCGAAGACCTGCGCCGCGAACGAGATCAGGAACAGCCGCGCCGGCCCCGACCCCTGGCGGGCGAAGCGATAGCTTTCCACCATCGCCACGAACAGCACGACCAGCACGGCGATCAGCATCGGGCCGGCCATCTGCTGGTAGAAACCCAGGAACGGCGAGGCCGCGCCGACCAGGCAGAACAGCGCGATGGCGTGATAGAGGTAATAAAGCGGCCGCGACCGCTGGCGCAGTTCCAGCACCGCGATGGCGAAATAACACCCGACCGCACAGCTGAGGCCGTTGGCGCAGCCCACCGCCAGATCCGACCAGGCGGGATGGTCGGGGAAGATCCAGACCGGCACCACCCCCATCGTCACCGCGCTGACGACGCCAAGACTGATTACATAGGCCGCGTACCAGAAATGGGCGGGCCAGCCCACCCACCACCAGAAGATCAGGTTGATCGCCCCGACGACGAAAGCCAGGCCGACATAAAGGCCTAGGACCAGCGCCATCTCGGTGCCGCTGCGTTCAAGGCTGCGTTCGCTGCGCAGCGTGGCGCGCAGCAGCAGCGAACTGGTCGTCTGCACCCGCACAAACACCTCGACCACCGCGCCGGGAGGCAGGTCGACCGGTGCCACGTTGTTCATGCTGAACACGGGCTTGTCGGCAATCCTGACGTGATCGCCCAGGCGCACCGTGCGATATCCCCCCGGCGCCGGCAGGAACACGTCGATATGGTCGACGAACGACGGTTCGAGATCCAGATACATCGACCGCGGGTCAGGCCCGCTGTTGCGCAAGGCGAAACGCAGCCAGGCGGTCGCCGGATCGTAGCCGAGGCTGAGGCTGATCGGCAGGGGCCGGAAGCGATCGCGCGCCGCCGGGGCCATCGCCTGTTCCGGCGTCAGCGTGCCGGCGGGGTCCAGCAGCAGGGCCATATGACCGTTCAGGCCGAGGGTCTGATCGCCGGGCCCGACATCCAGCACCGGCTGCGCCGCCGCCAGCCCCGTCATAACGGCACATGACAGCAGCAGGGCGGCCAGCCATGACCCCAATACCGCCAGGCCCTGTCGCATACGTCTTCCCCCGCACGTCCTTTCGAGCTATAGCCCAAGGCATGTCTGCAAGCCAGTAGCACCCTCGGCACAGGGGAGGAGCGTCGCTTGGCCCATGTCATCGTCGTCGAGGACGATGCCGATCTGCGTGACGGCCTGATCGAATGCCTGCGCCTGTACGGCCTGCAGGCCGACGGCGTCGGGTCAGCGCTCGAGTTCTATCAAAGGCTGTCGACCGCCACCTTCGACGTCGTGGTCCTGGATATCAACCTGCCGGACCGGGACGGTTATTCCATCGCGACGTTCCTGTCGGAACGTACGGCCATGGGCATCATCATGATGACCGGCCGCGGCCAGACCGAAGATCGCATCCGCGGCTTTGCCAGCGGTGCCGACCTCTATTTCGTCAAGCCCGTCGTGCCGAACGAACTGGCGCTGGCCGCCACCAACCTGGCCCGCCGCCTGCGCAACGAACGCGGTCCGGCCGAGGCAACCCCCGTGATGCCGGTGCCCCAGGCACCGCCCGCGGCGTCGGCGACGTCCTGGGTGCTCGACCGCATCCACTGGCGCCTGATCTCGCCCCAGGCCCGCATCGTGCAGCTGTCGACCAACGAGATGCAGCTGGTCGAACGGCTGGCAGACCGCAGGGGCGTGCCGGTGCCGCGACTGGACCTGATCAAGTTGCTGGGCCACGACACGCTGAGCCCGGAAAGCCGCAGCCTGGATGCCGCAATCCGCCGGCTGCGCCGCAAGACCCTGGCCGCGACCGGCCAGGAATTGCCGGTCCAGACCGTCCAGGCGGTGGGGCTGGTCTTTTCGGCCCCCATCAGGATAGCTTGAACGCCCCACAGTTTCCGGGCGACGAATCCCCCAGATGTCCCGCGCCAAGCTTACCGCCCTGATCGTTGCCTGTGCCCTGTTCATGGAGAACCTGGACGGCACGATCATCGCCACCGCCCTGCCCCAGATCGCCCAGTCGTTGGGCACCAGCCCGATCCGGCTGAGCCTGGCGATCACCAGCTACATGCTGAGCCTGGCGGTGCTGATCCCAGTATCGGGATGGTTCGCCGACCGTTACGGCGCCCGCCGCGTGTTCCGCGCCGCCATCCTGGTGTTCACCGCCGGGTCGCTGCTCTGCGCGATGGCCGACAGCCTGTGGCAGCTGACCGCCGCCCGCATCGTCCAGGGCATGGGCGGCGCGCTGATGGTGCCGGTCGGCCGGCTGGTCCTGCTGCGCAGCGTCGAGAAATCGGAACTGGTGCAGGCGATGGCCTATCTGACCATCCCCGCCCTGATCGGTCCCGTCATCGGGCCGCCGCTGGGCGGGTTCATCGTCACCTTCTGGTCGTGGCGCTGGATCTTCCTGCTGAACCTGCCGATCGGGCTGATCGGGTTCTGGCTGGTCAGCCGGTATATCGAGGACGTGCGCGACCCCAACCCGCCGCCCTTGGACACCGTCGGCGCGGTACTCAGCGCCATCGGCCTGTCGGGGCTGATGCTGGGGTTCGAAATCCTGGGCCGCGACGGCGAGGACGCGAAGATCGCGACGGTGATGCTGGGGGTCGGCAGCATCGCCATGCTGTCATTCCTGTGGCATGCCCGCCGCCACCCCAATCCGGTGCTGGATCTCAAGCTGCTGCGCATCCCGACCTTCGGCCTGGCGGTCGGCGGCGCCTTCCTGTTCCGCATCGGCATCGGTGCCCTGCCCTTCCTGCTGCCGCTGATGCTGCAGCTGGGGTTCGGGCTGTCGCCGCTGAACTCGGGCCTGCTGACCTTCGCCTCGGCCGTCGGCGCGCTGGCGATGAAGATCACTGCCAAGCCGATCCTGGCCCGGTTCGGTTTCCGCACCGTGCTGGTCGTCAACGCGGTGTTCTGCGGGCTGTTCATCCTGGCCTACAGCCTGTTCCGGCCGGATACCCCGCATGCCGCGATGATCGCCCTGCTGCTGGCCGGCGGGTTCTTCCGCTCGCTGCAGTTCACCGGCACCAACACGCTGGCCTATGCCGACATTCCGCCGCAACTGATGAGCCGGGCGTCGTCGATGACCGCGACGCTGCAGCAACTGTCGCTGTCCTTCGGCGTCGCGGTCGGCGCCGCCCTGCTGCACCTGACCCTGGCCTGGCGCGGCACCGACCATCTGGGGCCGGCCGATTTCAGCCCGGCCTTCATCGCGATCGGCGTGATCTCGGGCCTGTCGGCGGTGGTCTTCCTGGCCCTGAAACCCGATGCCGGCGCCGATGTCAGCGGCCACCGGCCCGGCGGCGGCGCTACGCCACCTCCATCCGCGCGCTGAACCGGTGGCTGGCCAGGACACGCGCGACCTGGCCGCGGGCGCCGCGCAGGGTCAGGGTCGCACCGGCCTCGCGCGCGGCATCGGCCGACAGCAGCACCATGCCTAAGCCCCCGGCGTCGATCTGGGCGACGTCGGCCAGGTCATAGGTCACCTGGCGCGGTTTCTGGGTCAGGATCTGGGCGATGACGGCGCGGAATCCGCCATGGTCGTCCATTGTCACCTCGCCGTGCAGGGTGACGGCCAGGCGGTCGCGGTCCTGATGCAGGTCATAGCGCATCGCCGCAGCCCTCACATCCTGTAGCCGATGCGCAGGCCGCCCCAGTGGCGGCCCTGCACCATGATCGGCGCCGACACGTCCTTCATCAGCACGAACTGGCCGCCGCCCATGTCGCGGCGATAGGTCTGCAACAGGAACCGCTTGGTCGACCGCCCGGCGCTGAGGCCGGTGCGGTCGTTGAACAGGCGCCGGTTGCGGCTGTTGGCATTGTTCCAGACGGGATCGTTGCCCTGGGGCTGCGAGAATTTCAGGTTGTGGGTCGGCAGATAGCCGTTGCGGTCGACCGCCGCGCAGAACGCGACCTTGGGGTCCAGCCCCAGAACCGGTTCCTGCACCGGCGGGAACAATCGGTCGGTCAGGGGGGTGAACTTGGCCATCATCTGCTGAGGATTGGTCCCGGCGATCGGCTGGTAGCGGTCGTCGAACAGGTCGGCCATGGCGATCTGGCCGTCGGCCACCGCGCGCGACAGCGCCTCGCCCAGCGACTTCGCCCCCGCCGTCACCGCCTCGATGAACTTGGTGTCGGCGGTCTCGAACGGGCTTTCGGCGATGAAGGCGATCAGGTCCTCGCCCACCGCAAGCAGCTTGCCGACACGATCGTCGGCATTCTTCAGGTTGCCGCCGGTCAGCGACACGCCCTCGACCAGCTTGTCCAGTTCGCCGATGACGTTCTCGCATTGCCGCAGGCCTTCGGTCGCCGCGCCCGAGATTGCCTGGACCTTGCCGAAGATGTCGCCCAGGGCGTCGCCGAACTGGCCGGTCACGCCCTTGATCAGCTCGACGCCCGAGGTGGCGGCGCTGGCGGTCTTGAGCGCGGTGGTCGAATCCGAGATCAGCTCGGTGACGTTGCCGGCCAGGTCCTTGACGGTCTTGTTGATGTTGGCGTTGACGTCGCCGGTCTGGCGGGCCAGCGCCTTGACCTCGGAGGCGACGACCGAGAACCCCTTGCCGGCATCGCCAGCGCGCGCCGCCTCGATCGTCGCGTTCAGCGCCAGCAGGTTGGTCTGCTTGGCGATCGCGTCGATCGACTGCGTCATGCGGCCGACCCCGCCCAGCGCCTGGTCCAGCGTCTGCAGGCGCTGTTCGATACCCTGGACCGAGCCGACCAGCCGGCCGATCGAGGTCAGCGCCGAGCCCACGGCTTCCTGCGATCGCCCGGCCTCGCTGGCCGCGGTCGAGGCGACCTGCGAGGTGGCCGAGCCCGAGGCGTCGATCTCGCGAATGGCATCGGCCATGCCGCGCGCGATCTCGCGCAGTTCGCCGAACAGCACTTCCTGATGCTTGACGAAGCGGGCGACGCCTTCGATCGAGCCGGCGATGTCGGCGACCTCGAGGCTAAGCTGCTGGACCTTGGACAGCACGTCGTTGGCAAAACCGTCAGCCTCGCGCACGCGGCGGCGCAAGCTTTCAACGTCGTCAGCATTCGGATTATTTTCGGACGTAGACCACTGTGCCTCGCGCTCGAAGGCCATGCCGCATTCCTCCCCGGGACCGCTTTTTTGTGGTGCTGGTCCGATTATTATTCCGAACCGCCAGTTTTCCTACGCCAAGCTTAAAGCTGTCTTACGGCCCGCGGTCCGGCACGGGCATTTCTGGACATTCATACAATGATACCGTCTCGTCCCGGGGGTTTACATCGGGCGGCGAAGGGCCATCTCTAATCGGCGCTCGCGGCCCTCGCGTTCGCGGGATGTTCCGGTTATATTGCCGCTCCCCACCCGACCCTAGGTTTCCTGGTTTCCGGTATTCAGGCCCCATGCTGACCAAGATCTCGATCCGCGGCGCGCGCGAACACAACCTGAAGAACGTCGACATCGACATCCCCCGGGACCGCCTGGTGGTGATGACCGGCCTGTCCGGGTCGGGCAAGTCGAGCCTGGCCTTCGACACCATCTATGCCGAGGGACAGCGGCGTTACGTCGAAAGCCTGTCGGCCTATGCCCGCCAGTTCCTGGAACTGATGCAGAAGCCCGACGTCGACCTGATCGAGGGGTTGTCGCCGGCGATCTCGATCGAACAGAAGACGACGTCGCGCAACCCGCGTTCCACGGTCGGCACGGTCACCGAGATCTACGATTACCTGCGCCTGCTGTACGCCCGCGTCGGCGTGCCCTATTCGCCGGCCACCGGCCTGCCGATCGAAAGCCAGACGGTCAGCCAGATGGTCGACCGCGTGCTGGCCATGCCCGAGGGCACGCGCCTCTATCTGATGGCGCCGCTGATCCGCGGCCGCAAGGGTGAATACAAGAAAGAACTGCAGGACCTGCAAAAGCGCGGTTTCCAGCGCGTCAAGATCGACGGCAAGCTGTACGAGATCGCCGAGGCGCCGGCCCTGAACAAGAAGCTGAAGCACGACATCGACGTCGTCGTCGACCGTGTCGTCGTGCGCGCCGACCTGGGCACCCGCCTGGCCGATTCGCTGGAAACCGCGCTGGGCCTGGCCGAGGGCATCGCCGTGGCCGAGAATGCCGACAACGGCGAACGCACCGTGTTCTCGGCCAAGTTCGCCTGCCCGGTATCGGGCTTCACCATCGACGAGATCGAGCCGCGGCTGTTCTCGTTCAACAACCCGTTCGGCGCCTGCCCGGTCTGCGACGGGCTGGGCACCAAGCTCTATTTCGATCCCGGCATGGTCGTGCCCGACGACAGCCTCAGCCTCAAGGAAGGGGCGATCGCGCCCTGGGCCAAGTCGACCTCGCCCTATTACGGCCAGACGCTGGAATGCCTGGCCAAGCATTACAAGTTCAGCCTGAACAAGCCGTGGAGCGAACTGCCCGACAAGGCGCGCAAGATCATCCTGCACGGATCGGGCGACGAGGCGGTCTCGTTCCAGTACGACGACGGCCTGCGGTCCTACAAGGTGTCGAAGCCGTTCGAGGGCGTCGTCACCAACATGGAACGCCGCTGGCGCGAAACCGATTCGGCCTGGGTGCGCGAGGAACTGGAGCGCTTCCAGTCGGCCACCACCTGCGAATCCTGCGGCGGCCACCGCCTGAAGCCCGAGGCGCTGGCGGTCAAGATCGACCACCTGCATATCGGCGAGATCGCGCAGATGTCGATCCTGGCGGCGCGCGACTGGTTCCTGGGGCTGGAGCCCAAGCTGTCGGCGAAGAACCGCGAGATCGCCCAGCGCATCCTCAAGGAAATCAACGAACGCCTGGGGTTCCTGGTCAATGTCGGCCTGGAATACCTGGCGATGTCGCGCAACTCGGGCACGCTGTCGGGCGGCGAAAGCCAGCGCATCCGCCTGGCCTCGCAGATCGGTTCGGGCCTGACCGGCGTGCTGTACGTGCTGGACGAACCCTCGATCGGCCTGCATCAGCGCGACAACACGCGCCTGTTGCAGACGCTGGTCCGCCTGCGCGACCTGGGCAACTCGGTCCTGGTGGTCGAACATGACGAGGAGGCGATCCGCACCGCCGACCACGTCATCGACATGGGGCCGGGCGCCGGCATCCACGGCGGCACCGTGGTGGCCGAAGGCACCCCCGACCAGGTGATGCAGAACCCCAATTCGCTGACCGGCCAGTATCTGACCGGCATGCGCCAGATCCCGATGCCGGCCCAGCGGCGCAAGGCCGACAAGCAACGCAAGCTGACCATCACGGGCGCGCGGGCCAACAACCTGCAGAACGTGTCCTGCGCCATCCCGCTGGGGCTGTTCACCTGCGTCACCGGCGTGTCCGGCGGCGGCAAGTCGACGCTGATCATCGAGACGCTGTACAAGGCCGTGGCGCGCAAGCTGAACGGCGCCCGCGAACTGCCCGGCACCCACGACAAGATCGAGGGGCTGGAATGGCTCGACAAGATCATCGACATCGACCAGTCGCCGATCGGGCGCACGCCGCGGTCCAACCCGGCGACCTATACCGGCGCATTCTCGCCGATCCGCGACTGGTTCGCCGGCCTGCCCGAGGCCAAGGCGCGCGGCTACGGCCCCGGGCGGTTCTCGTTCAACGTCAAGGGCGGCCGCTGCGAAGCCTGTCAGGGCGACGGGCTGATCAAGATCGAGATGCACTTCCTGCCCGACGTCTACGTCCAGTGCGATGTGTGCAAGGGACGGCGCTACAACCGCGAAACCCTCGACATCACCTTCAAGGACAAGTCGATCGCCGACGTGCTGGACATGACGGTCGAGGATGCCGCCGACTTCTTCAAGGCGGTACCCGCCGTGCGCGAAAAGCTCGAGACGCTGAAACAGGTCGGGCTGGGCTACATCAAGGTCGGCCAGCAGGCCACCACACTGTCGGGCGGCGAGGCACAGCGCATCAAGCTGGCCAAGGAATTGTCCAAGCGGGCAACCGGGCGCACGCTCTACATCCTGGACGAGCCGACGACCGGCCTGCATTTCGAGGATGTGCGCAAACTGCTGGAAGTCCTGCAAGCCCTGGTTGATAACGGCAATACCATTGTCGTCATCGAACATAATCTGGAAGTGATCAAGACCGCCGACTGGATCGTCGACTTGGGTCCGGAAGGCGGTAATGGCGGCGGCAGAATCGTCGCCGAAGGAACGCCCGAGCAGGTAAGCAAGGTAGCGGAAAGCCACACCGGGCGTTATCTTGCGCCTTACTTGAAGGGGACTCAGACGACTCAGCCGGCGACCAGGCGTCGCGCCGCCGGCAGCAAATAAAGAGCGGTATTATATTACCGCAAACTTATAATGCGCGGCGCCTTTGGGGGAGCTGCGTCTGTCCGTGCGTGTATCTGTCAAAGTACCAGACGGCAATGATCTTGCCGAATTGATCACGTCGGTCTCGTCGCTCAGCGACGAGGCCATGTGCCTCTATGATGCCGACGATCGCGTCACCTGGTGGAATCAGCGTTATCCAGAACTGTTTCCGGAAGTGGCCGAGATGATCGCAGTCGGCGTCCATTTCCTCGACACCTTCGAACAGCTGTTCCGGCTGATGGTGCCGACCGATGACGCGGAAACCTGGGCGACCTATCGCGCCAACGCGCTGGAACGCCACCGCAACGTGACGGGCCCGCTGGATTACCAGCGCCCGGACGGCCGCTGGATCCGCATGCGCATGGCCCGGCTGATGAACGGCGGCCGCATCAAGCTGTGGCGCGACATCACCCATGTCTACCAGGGGGTCGCCAGCCCCGATAACCGCCTGTCCGAGGTCTTGGCCAGCCTGCGGGCCGGCGTCGTCATCACCGAGCGCGACGGGTCGATCCTGTTCGGCAACGGGCATTATTTCGTCGAGATGGTCGGCCGCCATGTCGTCGACTGGTCGGCGTTCAGCCGGCCGGGCGGACGCCGACTGTTCTGGCAATCGCTGGCCCTGGGACTGAAGCGCGACGAGGCGCTGGACGACCTGCTGGCCGCGCCGCCGATCGATCATCCGCTGGACCGGCCCGTCGTGGTGGAAACCGCCGGCGGGCTGTTCCTGCGGCTGGAGGAACGCCGCACCGATTTCGGCATCGTCACCCTGCTGGTCGACGTCACCGAACTGAAGCGCCAGGAGGCGGCCGTCGCGGCGGCCCAGACGGCATTGATCGAAGCCAATCGCAGGCTGGCGGTCCAGGCCGCGACCGACGCGCTGACGGGGTTGCTCAACCGCCGCAAATTCCGCGAACTGGCCGCCGAGGAAATGGAACGCGCCCGGCGTTACGGCCGGCCGCTGTCGCTGCTGGCGCTCGACCTCGATCATTTCAAGGCGATCAACGACCGCTTCGGCCACCCGGCGGGCGACGGCGTGCTGCGCCATGTCGCCGGCCTGATCGTGGCGGGCGTACGCAACTGCGATCGGGTCGCGCGGCTGGGCGGCGAGGAATTCGCCGTGCTGCTGCCCGAGACCCGCGCGGGCGATGCCCGCATCCTGGCCGAACGGCTGCGCCAGGCGGTGGCGGGCCAGCCCGCGACGATCGGCGAAACCGGTCCGATCCGCACGACGGTCAGCGTCGGTTGCGTCGGCCTGACGGCGGACGACCAGGATATCGACGTGATGCTGGGCCGGGCCGACCGTGCGCTCTACGCCGCCAAGGCGGCAGGGCGGGACTGCGTCGTCAACGCCTGATGACGCGAATCGCCGCCTCGGGCTAAGCTGGGCCGATGAGTTCCGACAACCCCGAGGTCACCGCCGCCACCCTCGCCCTGCTCGCCCGCTCGATCGACGAGGCCGTGGCGATCTATGACGCGGACGAATGCCTCGCCTGGTGGAACGATCGTTTCCCACTCTTTTTCCCCGAACTGGCGCCGACGCTGCGCCGCGGCAAACCGTTCGTCGAGACGGCACAGGCGCTGTACGACCTGATGAACCCGGGCGGCGGCCATGCCGACGGACGCCAGGCCTTTGTCGCCCGGGCGCTGGAACGCCATCGCAGCGCCGCCGGACCGATCGACTATCAGCGGCCCGACGACGGCCGCTGGTTGCGCCTGACCCTGCATCACCTGCCCGATGGCGGGCGGCTCAAGATCTGGCACGACGTCAGCGCTCTTTACGACAAACGCGCGCCCGACCACCGCCTGGCCGAGGCGCTGTCGCAACTGACGCTGGGCCTGATGCTGTCGGATCACGATCGCCGGCTGCAATACATCAATACCCAGTTTTTCGTCGACCTGTTCGGCGGTCACGTCACCGACCCGTCGGCGCTATATGCCGGCGAACCCCGCGCGTTCTGGCAGGCGGTGGCACCGGCCTTCATGCCGTCGCCGGAACTGGATGGCCTGGTCGCCGCGGCCGTGCCGTCGGGGGCTCCGGCGGTGCTGCAGACCCGCGATGGCCGCTGGATGCGCATCGAGGAGCAGCGCGCCGACGGCGGCTACACCACCATCTTCGTCGACGTCACCGAGCTGAAGCGGCGCGAGGACGAGGCGAGCGTCGTGCGCGCCGACCTGGAACAGTCGCTGCACAAGCTGCGCCGGGTGCAGGCCGAACTGGTCAAGTCGAACGAACGGCTGACCGTGATGGCCGAAACCGATGCGCTGACCGGGGTGATGAACCGGCGCAAGTTCCTGGACCATGCCCGGCACGAATTCGCCCGCTCGCAGCGCTACGGGCGCGAGATGGCGCTGATCATGGTCGACATCGACCATTTCAAGAAGATCAACGATACCTGGGGCCATCTGGCCGGCGATGCCGCCCTGATGCGCACGGCCGAGCGGCTGTCGTCCAGCGTGCGATCGCTCGACTTCGTCGGCCGGCTGGGCGGCGAGGAATTCGCCATCCTGCTGCCTGAAACCCCTGGGGCCGCGGCCATCGCCCTGGCCGAGCGCCTGCGAAGGGTGGTGGCCGAAATCAGCCTGCCCGAGGAACACGGGACCATCGCCCTGACCGCCAGTTTCGGCGTGTCGGCACGCGAAACCGGCGACAAGGAATTGCTGAACATCCTGGCCCGCGCCGACCGCGCGCTGTACGCCGCCAAGCGTGGCGGCCGCAACCGGGTCGAGGCCGCGTGAGCGGCGACCTGCTGGACGCCCTGGCACTGGAGACCGCGGCGCTGAACTACCTCGGCCGTTACGCCGCCTCGACCGAAGGCGTGCGCCGCGTGCTGCGCCGCCGCCTGCGCCGCCAAGGGCTGGAGCCCGAGCGCCAGGAAGCGGCCGAGGCCGCGATCGCGGCCCTGCTGGCCAAGCTGGTGCGGCTGGGCTACCTGAATGACGACGCCTTTGCCGCCGCCCGCGCCCGCCGCCTGTCGGCCCAGGGGCGGCCGCGTGCCGCCATCGCCGAGCGCCTGGCGGCCAAGGGCATCGACCGCGCCGGCATCGACCGCACGCTGACGGCGCTGGCCGAGGAAGATCCGGGCGCCGATCTCGCCGCCGCGATCGCGTTTGCCGAGAAAAAGAAACTTGGGCCCTGGCGCCGCGAACCGGCCGACGAGGCGATCAGGCGTCGCGAGGCCGGCATGCTGGCGCGCCGGGGCTTTTCGTCCGCAATCGCGCGACGCGTGATCGATGCCGCCGATGCCGACGACCTGACCGCGTGGCTGGCGGATACGCGGTCAGGGTGATGCCGCCCGCCTATCCGCCATGCCATCGTCAGGCCGCGTGGGCCGGATCCAGGAATCCGCCGGACTGCCGGTTCCACAGCTGGGCATAGATGCCGCCCAGCTTCAGCAGCTGGTCATGGGTGCCTTCCTCGACGATGCGCCCCTGGTCCATCACGACCAGCCGGTCCATCGCCGCGATGGTCGACAGGCGATGGGCGATGGCGATCACCGTCTTGCCTTCCATCAGCTCGAACAGGCTTTCCTGGATCGCCGCCTCGATCTCGGAATCGAGGGCCGAGGTCGCCTCGTCCAGCACCAGGATCGGCGCATCCTTGAGCAGGACACGGGCGATGGCGATGCGCTGGCGCTGGCCGCCCGACAGCTTGACGCCGCGTTCGCCGACATGGGCGTCCAGGCCGGTGCGGCCCTTCATGTCGGCCAGGCCGTCCAGGAAGTCGGCGGCATGGGCGCGGCCCGCCGCCACCAGCGCCTGGTCGCGGGTCGCATCGGGGCGGCCATAGGTGACGTTGTCCAGCACCGAGCGATGCAGCAGCGAGGTATCCTGCGTCACCACGCCGATCTGGCCGCGCAGCGAATCCTGCGTCACCTCGGCGATGTTCTGGCCGTCGATGCGGATTTCGCCGGCTTCCAGGTCGTAGAAGCGCAGCAGCAGGTTGACCAGCGTCGACTTGCCCGCCCCCGAGCGGCCGATCAGCCCGATCTTCTCGCCCGCCCTGATCTCCAGCGACAGCCCCTCGATGATGCCGCCCTGGCGGCCGTAATGGAACGACACGTCGCGGAACGAGATCACGCCCCGGGTGACCTGGATCGGCCGGGCATCGGTTCGGTCGACCAGGCCGTGCGGCCTGGCGATGGTTTCCATGCCTTCCTCGACCGTGCCGACGTTCTCGAAGATGTTGGTGATCGTCCACATGATCCAGCCGGACATGTTGTTGACCCGCAACGCGAGGCCGGTGGCCAGCGCCAGCGCGCCGACCGTGACCAGGCCGTCGGCCCACAGCCAGACCGAAAGGGCGGCGGTGCCGCCGATCAGCAGGCCGTTGATCAGCCACAGCCAGATGACCATGGCCGACAGCGGCCGCAGCATCTCGTGGAAGCGGTCGGTATGGTACTGCAGGCCGTCGCGGGCAAAGGCTTCCTCGCGCGCCGAGGATGCGAACAGCTTGACCGTCTGGATGTTGGTGTAGCTGTCGACCACCCGGCCGGTCAGCATCGAGCGCGCCTCGGACATGACCACCGCCAGCCGCTTGATCTGCGGCACATAGGCCCGCAGGACCAGCGCGTAGGCGACCAGCCACACCAGCAGCGGCACCGCCAGCCAGAAGTCGACCTTGGCGAACAGCGCCAGCGCGCCGACGATATAGACGACCACGAACCAGATCGCGTCGATCATGTCGACGACCGAGCCGCGCAGGGCCGGGCCGGTCTGGATGATCTTGTTGGCGATGCGGCCGGCGAAGTCGTTCTGGAAATAGGCCAGGCTGTGGCGCAGCGCGTGGGTATGCATCTGCCAGCGGACCAGGTTGGTCAACTGGGGTTCGATGGTCTGGAACTTGATCAGGCTGTGCAGCCCGGAAAAGATCGGCCGCAGCACCATGACCACGACCGCCATCCAGATCAACTCGGGCCCGTGATCGGCGAACAGCCGCGCCGGCGTCGTATCGGTCAGCATGTCGACCAGCCGGCCGACATAATCGTAGATCGCCACCTCGATCAGCGCGACGAACAGCCCGACCACCATCAGGGCCAGCAGCGGCCAGCGGAACTGGCCGATGAAATGACGGTAGAACGGCCACATCCGGCTGGGCAGGCCACGGCCCGCGGGCGCCGGCGTGAACGGCGAACTCAGACGTTCGAAGAAGGAAAAGACAGCGGCGAACATGGTGCGCAGCTCCGACGGTTTTCTGGTGCATGAAGGTGTTCGAAGTCAGCACCGACCCGACGGAGGATCCCGGATGATCGGGATCGAAAGTGTCGAGCCGGCCTCAGTTAAGGCGAACGGCTGGCGACATGCGCACCTCCTCTGTGCAAAATGGGACGGGCAGATTATGCAGGCGGCCCCGGCCAGGCAAGTCCGAACTTTATGACCTGCTCGTTCCCGCGCCAGACTGTGGCTTTTTTGCCAAGGGCTTTACAATGCCCGCATCTGCATGCAAACAGCGCCGACGACAGTTTTGAAGGAGCAGGGCAATGGCGCATCAGCCCGTTCATGTGATCGGCGGCGGCCTGGCCGGATCGGAAGCCGCCTGGCAGATTGCCCGGACCGGCGTGCCGGTGGTGCTGCACGAGATGCGCCCGGTGCGCAAGACCGACGCCCATTCGACCGACGGCCTGGCCGAACTGGTCTGCTCGAACTCGTTCCGGTCCGACGACGCCGACAACAATGCGGTCGGGCTGCTGCATGAGGAAATGCGCCGCTGCAATTCGCTGATCATCGCCGCGGCCGACGCCAACAAGGTGCCGGCCGGTGCGGCGCTGGCCGTCGACCGCGACGGTTTTTCGGCCGCGGTGCAGGAACGGCTGCTGGCCCTGCCCAACGTCACCCTGTCGCGCGAGGAAGTCGCCGGCCTGCCGCCGGCCGAGTGGGACAACGTGGTGATCGCCACCGGCCCCCTGACCTCGCCCCCGCTGGCCGACGCCTTGCGCGCGCTGACCGGCGAGGAAAGCCTGGCCTTCTTCGATGCCATCGCGCCGATCGTGCACAAGGAATCGATCGATTTCACCACGGCCTGGTACCAGTCGCGCTACGACAAGGCCGGGCCCGGCGGTGACGGCGCCGACTATGTCAACTGCCCACTGTCGCGCGACGAATACGATGCCTTCATCGCCGCCCTGCTGGCGGCCGAAGCGACCGAATTCAAGGAATGGGAAAAGGACACGCCCTATTTCGACGGCTGCCTGCCGATCGAGGTGATGGCGGCGCGCGGCCACCGCACCCTCGCCTTCGGCCCGATGAAACCGGTCGGCCTGACCGATCCGCGCACCGGCCGCCGTCCCTATGCCGTGGTACAGCTGCGCCAGGACAATGCGCTGGGCACGCTCTACAATATCGTCGGTTTCCAGACCAAGATGAAGTACGGCGAACAGACCAGGGTTTTCCGCATGATCCCCGGCCTGCAGAATGCTGAATTCGCCCGGCTGGGCGGCCTGCACCGGAATACGTTCCTGAACAGCCCGCGCCTGCTGGACGGCACCTTGCGGCTGAAGGCGATGCCGGCCCTGCGCTTCGCCGGCCAGGTGACGGGCGTCGAGGGTTATGTGGAAAGCGCCGCCATCGGCCTGCTGGCCGGGCGCTTCGCCGCCGCAGACCGTCACGGCCAGGACATCGTCCTGCCGCCGCCCACCACCGCGCTGGGCGCCCTGATCGGCCATATCACCGGCGGCGCCGATGCCGCCAGCTTCCAGCCGATGAACGTCAATTTCGGCCTGTTCCCGCCCCTGCCCGAGGTGCGCAAGCACGAACGCAAGCAGGTTATGGTCGCCCGTGCCCGTGCGGATTTCACCGGGTGGCTGGGCCAGGACGGCGCGCAGGCCGCCTGACGGCGATCCGGGCAGGCTCCTACCTGCCTGGCGGCTTGCGGTGCGGTCAGAACCGCCCGATCGCGGCGTGCCACAGCAGGGTCAGCTGCTTGCGCAGCGGCGACACCAGCGGGTCGGTATCGCCGCCGGCCCGGCGCAGGCGCTGCAGATACAACCCGGCGATGGTCGCCGGCAGCACCGCGGCCAGCGCCGGCCGTGCCACGCCCGTGGCCCGCGCGGCGGCCAGATGCCCGGCAGCCTGATCCAGCAGGGCTGCTACCTGCCCTGCCTCGATCCAGGGACGGCCGTGTGCCGCCAGGAACGGAGCGGCGCGTACCAGCCCGACCAGGGCATGGGCGGTGCCGGCCGCCCGGGCGGCCTTCATCGTATCCGAATCGCCGCGGCCCAGCAGGATGGCGGCCGCCTGGGCCAGGTTGCCCGACGTGCCGGCGGCATAGGCCGCCAGATCGGGTGGCGGTCCGGCATCGAGGTCGGCGCTGCGGGCATCGACGATCGCCTGCAGCAGCGGCCAGGCCGCTTCATCGCTGACATGCCGGGCCAGGGCGCGGGCGACGGGCTGTTCGCGCGGCCGGCCCTGGGCGCAGGCTTCCAGCGTTTCGCGCCACCATTGCAGGCGGATCTCGCCCAGCATCGGCTCACGCACGGTTTCGCGCACCCGGGCGACCTCCAGGTTGAAGGCGTAGAGCGCCATCAGCCCCGGTCGCCGCGCATCCGGGGCAAACAGTGCCGCCAGCCAGCGATCGTGGTCATGGGCCTCGACCGCGGCCGCGCACAGCCCGTCGTCATCCAGCTCGTCGCTCAAAGTCCTTCCGCCTCAGATAGTTGAGAAAGATTCAAAACCGCCCTATATCGGTTCCCGGAACAGCGTCATCGACCGTGCCTGCCGACGCTGCTCCGCTACCATTCGACTCGCCAAAGGTCCAGTGCGGCCAGCAGTTTGTCCGCGACCGGCCCCTTGGCCATGCCAGAACCACCCAGACCCGCAGAACCGAGGCAGATCATGGCATTCGAGCTCCCGCCCCTTCCCTACGCTGACACCGCGCTTGAGCCGCATATGACGGCCAAGACCTTCTCGTTCCACCATGCCAAGCACCATCAGGCCTACGTCACCAACCTGAACAACCTGGTGAAGGACACCCCGCTGGCCGACGCCTCGCTCGAGGAAGTCATCAAGGCCTCGGCTGGTGATGCGGCCAAGGCCGGCATCTTCAACAACTCGGCCCAGGTGTGGAACCACACCTTCTTCTGGAATTCGATGAAGCCGAACGGCGGCGGCAAGCCGACCGGCGCCATCGCGGCCAAGATCGACGCCGATCTGGGCGGCTATGACAAGTTCGTCGAGCAGTTCAAGGCCGCCGGCACCACCCAGTTCGGTTCGGGCTGGGCCTGGCTGGTCGTCGAAGGCGGCAAGCTGAAGGTCACCAAGACCGGCAACGCCGATACCCCGATGGTGCACGGCCAGACCGCGCTGCTGACCATCGACGTGTGGGAGCATGCCTACTACCTCGACTATCAGAACCGCCGCCCGGACTTCATCACCGCCTTCCTCGACCATCTGGTGAACTGGGACTTCGCGAACGAGAACCTGGCCAAGGCCTGAGTTCTGCGCCATCGCATCTTGGACGGGGCCCTTCGGGGCCCCGTTTTCGTCTTCGGGAACACAAGCCGCCGATCATGACCAGCCTGACCTTCGAACCCGCGACATCGGACGACTTCGAACCGCTGCTGGACCTGCGGCTGCGCACCATCCGCCCGCATCTGGAGCGGCTGGGCCGCTACGATCCCGATCGCGCCCGCGAATGGTTCCAGCGCGGCTTTTCGCCCGCCCATACCCGCCTGATCCTGGTCGACGGCGCCCGCGCCGGCTGCGTCACCCTCAAGGCGGTGCCGGAGGGGCTGGAAATCGAGCACTTTTACCTCGAGCCCGCCTTCCACAATACCGGCCTGGGCGGCCGCGTCCTGCGCCTGCTGCTGGACGAGGCCGATGCCGCCGGCCTGCCGGTCATCCTGGGCGTGCTGAAGGAAAGCCCGGCGGCGCGGCTATACCAGCGCCATGGCTTCGTCAAATCGCATGAAGGGCCCTGGGACGACTATTACCGGCGCGCCCCCGGCCCGGCCAGAGCCTCCAGGTAACTGCCGATCTCGGCGATATCGGCGGTTTCGATGGCGATATAGCCGTCGGGCCGCACCAGGGTCGGATGGCCGACCGTTCCTTCCAGCGCCTGGACCAGGCCTGGCCAATCCGCCGCCAGGTCAATGGCCGCCTGGTCGCCTGCCCGATGCAGCAGGGTCAGCCGCGGCCGGTCACCGCTGCCGATGCGCAGGTCGGCCTGCAACGCGCCCGGGGCCCGCTCGCCCTTGCCGGCACTGAGCGGGCTGCCGGGATAGGCGATGTCGAGCTCGGTCAGTTGTTCGGCCATGCGCTGCTGCACCGGCGACAGGCGGGTGACGTGGCTGACCACGAAATTGCGAATCGACTGCACGATCGGATTGCGCAGCAGCGCCACCCGGGTCATCACCCCGGCATTGCGCAGCACCAGGTCGCCGACCGCGCTGCGCTCGGCCGAATAGCTGTCCAGCAAGGGACCGTCGCGCCCTTCCTCGCGCGCCACCAGGGCCAGCTTCCAGGCCAGGTTGAACGCGTCCTGCATGCCGGTATTCATGCCCTGCCCGCCGGCCGGGCTGTGGATATGGGCGGCATCGCCGGCCAGGAAGACGCGGCCGCCGCGATAGGAGGCGACCTTGCGTTCGTTGATGCGGAAGGCAGACAGCCAGACCGGATCGGCCACCGTGATGTCCCCGGGACCGCGGCGATCCAGCAGAGCCTGAACCTCGTCAAGCGTGGGATCGGCGCGGCGGGCCGAGCCGGGCACGGTCTCGCCCAGGTCGCCGATCACGCGAAAGCGGTCGCGGGTGATCGGGAACAGGGCCAGCACGCCGTCGGCATGCCAGTAGATGCGGATTTCATCGGCCACCACGTCGGGGCCGCGCAGATGCACGTCGGCCAGGATCCAGTCGCTTTCCAGCGTTTCGCCCTCGAAGGCGAAACCCAGCCCGTGCCGCACCGCCGAATGCGCACCGTCGCAGCCGATCATCCAGTCGGCCGCGACTTCCTCGGCGCGGCCGTCGGCATGGCGCAGTGTGGCACGCACGCCGACATCGTCATGGGTGAAGGCGGTCAGTTCGACCTGGCGTTCCACCACGCCGCCGAGATGGCCGAGATGCTCGGCCAGCAGCCGTTCGGTCTCGCTCTGCGCGATCATCAGGGCATAGGGATGGGGGCTGTCGACACCACGTACGTCGAGCGTCGCCAGGCGTTCGCGGCCGGAAAACATGCCGCCGCCGCGGGCCTGGTTGCCGGCAGCCACAAAGGCAGGGCCGCAGCCGGCGCGGTCCAGCAGTTCCATCGTCCGGCTCCAGACGACCAGCGCCTTGGACGTTCGGGTGGGTTCGGCCGCCTTGTCGATCACGCGGACGCCGATGCCATAGCGCCGCAATTCCGCGGCCATGGTCAGGCCGACAGGCCCCGCACCGACGACAAGCACCTGCAGCCGATCGGCCATGACGGCCCTCCACCCCTGGTTTATTTGGTCCGAAGACGATGCCACATCAGCGGCCGGGCCGCCAGCGGCGCTGGCCGGATCAGGCCGGCAAGGGCAGCAGGGCGGCGGCGACGCGGCGGTTTTCGCCCAGCAGCACCGCATACTGGCGGCAGGCCGCACCCGTATCCATCGGTTCGACGACGATGCCGTGCTGGCGCAGGCCCGCGCGCAGCGCCGGCGGCACCGGGCGAATCGACCGGCCGCAGCCGACGATCAGCAACTCGACCTTGGGGCTGGCCTCGATCACGGCCTGAAGGCTGTCGACCGTGGCATCGGCCAGGCTGGTCACGTCCCACCGCAGGGTACGGTTGGGGATGACCAGGACCGGCCCGTGATAGTCGACGCCGGAGACATGGAATGTCCCCGGCGCGTAACCGTTGATGATTTGTAGGACCGGGCCCTTGTCGCTCATTACGGCGTGCGGGCCGCGGCACCCCCGTCGGCCTTCTTGGCCTCGTCGCCCACCCCGCCGCGCCGCAGGCGATGCTCGCCCAGGAACAACAGGATCGGTGCGGCGATGAAGATCGACGACGAACAGGCCAGCACCACGCCGAACAGCATGACCCAGGCGAAGGTCTGCACCGCCTCGCCACCGAAGAAGGCCAGCGGCAGGATCGCCAGAAGGGTGGTCAGCGACACGTTCAGGGTACGGTTCAGCGTCTCGTTGATCGACAGGTCGATCAGTTCGCGCAGCGGCATCGACTTGTACTTGCGCAGATTCTCGCGCACGCGGTCATAGACGACGACCTTGTCGTTCACCGAGAAGCCCATCACGGTCAACACCGCCGCAATCGACGACAGGTTGAACGGAATGCCGGTGATCGCGTAGAAGCCGAAAGTCTTGGTGACGTCCAGCACCAGCGTCACGATCGCGCCGACGCCGAACTGCCATTCGAAGCGGAACCAGATGTAGAACAGCATGGCGACCAGGGCCAGGCCCATCGCCAGCATGCCGTTGCGATACAATTCGGCCGAAACCGCACCGCCGACCGCCTCGACCCGGCGGAATTCGGTGCCGGGATATTTCTCGTTCAGCAGGCCGCGAATTTTCTCGACCTCGGCCTGCTGGGTACCTTCCGGACCCGGCGTCGCCTCCATGCGGATCAGCACGTCGCGCTTGGAGCCGAATTCCTGCAGCGCGGCATGGGGATGGCCCGCCGCGGTGAAAAGGTCACGCAGGCCGGGGAAGTCGGCGTCCTGCTGCATGCGCACTTCCATGACGACGCCGCCACGGAAATCGATGCCGAAGTTCACGCCCGGATAGAAATACAGCACCACCGAGATCAGCGACAGCAGGGCGGACACGGCCAGGCCGGTCACGCGCTGCTTCATGAAGGGGATCTTGGTGTTGTCGGGAATCAGGCGAATACGCATTGGCGTCGGCCCCTCAAACCGGAATCGTCTTGGGCCGCGTCGCCCGCAGCCAGTCGGCCATCAGGATGCGCACCAGCAGCGTCGCGGTGAACAGCGAGATCAGGATGGCGATCGAGATGGTGACGGCGAACCCCTTGATCGGCCCCGAACCGAGGGCAAACAGGATCAGCATCTTGATCAGCGTGGTGAAGTTCGCGTCGATGATGGTCGAGAACGCGCGCTTGAACCCCGCATCCAGCGCGCCGACCGGCGAGCGGCCGAGCTTGGTTTCCTCGCGGATGCGTTCGTTGATCAGCACGTTGGCATCGACCGACAGGCCCATCGACAGCAGCAGACCGGCGATGCCGGGCAGAGTCAGCGTCGCCTGCAAGAGCGACAATGCCCCGAGCGACAACACCAGATTCACCACCAGCGCCACGTTCGCATAGAAGCCGAAGCGGCCGTAGAACACGAACATGTAGCTGACGACCAGGACGAAGCCGATCAGCGTGGCGATGATGCCGCCGCGGATCGCATCGGCGCCCAGATCGGGGCCGACCGTGCGTTCTTCGATGATGGTCAGCGGCGCGGGAAGCGCGCCGGCGCGCAGCAGCACGGCCAGGTCGTTGGCGGTCGCGGCGGTGTAGTTGCCGCTGATCTGGCCCGAACCGCCCAGGATCGGCTCGCGAATGACGGGATAGGAGATGACCTTGTCGTCGAGCACGATGGCGAACGGCTTGCCGACATTCTCGCGGGTCACGTCGCCGAAGCGGCGGGCGCCGACCGAATCGAACTTGAAATTGACCACCCACTGGCCGGTGCGGCTGTCGGACGAGGCCTGGGCATCGACCAGGTTTTCGCCGGCGACCTCGATCTTCTTGCGCACCGCGACCTTCTGGCCGGGGGCCTCGCCCTCGACATCGAGATAATCGGTGCCGACCGGCGGGTTGCGGTCGATCTGCGGATTGGCCGAAGTGTCGACCATGCGGAACGACATCTTCGCGGTCTGGCCCAGCAGGCGCTTGATGCGCTCGGGGTCCTGCACGCCGGGCAACTGGATCAGGATGCGATCCTGGCCCTGGCGGGCGATCTGCGGTTCGGACACGCCGGTTTCGTCGATACGGCGGCGCACGATCTCGATCGACTGCTCGACCGCCTTGCGTGCCTTGTCGACGATCGCTTCCTCGGTCAGCGTGACGGTGATGTCGCCGTCCGGGGTCGAGGCGAAGGACAGTTCGGGCTTGGCCTGGCCCAGCACCATGATCCCGGAACCGGCAGGCTCCAGCTCCTTCTTCATCAGGTCAAGCGCCTGAGCGGTCTGAGCCGCGTCACGCAGCTTGACCGCCACCGACCGCTCGCCCGACGGGCTCAGCCGGGTATAGCCGATGCGGGCATTGCGCAGCGCATTGCGCGTGGTTTCGACGACGTTGTTCAGGCGTTCGCGTGCCACCGCCTTGGTATCGACCTCGAGCAGCAGATAGGCGCCGCCCTGAAGGTCGAGGCCCAGATTGACCCGCTGATGCGGCAACCATTTCGGCAACTGGGCGACCTGCTCGGGCGAGAGCAGGTTCGGCGCCGCGAACACGATGCCGACCAGGCAGAGGATCGTGGCGGCAATGACCTTCCAGGTCTGGATATGCAGCATGTCGCGGGGCGGCCTTCGAACGCTTGAACCGTCGATTACTTGGTAGCGGAGTCGGCCTTGGCCTCGTCCTTGACGACCTCGGTCTTGCCGCGGACGTCGGCCAGGGTGGCGCGCAGGACCTTGACGCGCACGCCTTCGGCGATCTCGACCTCGACATGGCCGTCGTCGACGACCTTGGTCACCTTGCCGACGATGCCGCCACCCATGGTGACGATGTCACCACGCTTGACCGCCTCGATCATCGCCCGGTGCGTCTTCATCTTCTTCTGCTGGGGGCGGATCAGCAGGAAATAGAAGACGACGAAGATCAGGACCAGCGGCAGAAGAGACATGATGTCGAAAGCGCCGCCCGCGCCGCCACCGGCGGCCTGGGCATAAGCCTGGGAAATCAGCATTGGGATGGTCCTTCAAGCATTGGACAGAGGTCGCGCGGGACTATAGCGACGCCCGCCGCCATTGCAAGTCGGACGGCCGCCGCGGGTTTCAAGGGCCCGCGGCGGCAAAAAAAGTCAGCTACGGACAAAGGCGCAGGTTGATTTTTCCAGCGGCATGAAGGCCTCGGCCTGCGGAATGTCGCGAACCTTCTTGTAATAGTCCCAGTCGTATTTCGATTCGGCCGGCGACTTCACCTGATAAAGCGAGATGTCGTAGAGCGCCCGTCCGTCCTTTCGGATAGTGCCCTTGCGGCCGAAATTGTCGATCGGCATTTCCTTCATCTTGGCCACGACCGCTCCGGCCTCGTCGGTGCCGGCGGCATCGACCGCGCGGAAATAATGCACCAGCGCGGCATAGGTCGAGGCCTGCTCCTTGGACGGCATCTTCTTGTGCTCGGCCATGAATTTCTTGGCAAAGGCCCGCGTCGCGTCGTTCTCGTCCCAGTAGTAGTTCTCGGTCACCATCAGCCCCTGGGCGGTCTGCAGCCCCAGGGTGTGGACGTCGGTGATGAAGGTGATGAAGCCCAGCATGCGCTGGCCCGACTGGGTCAGGCCGAATTCGCCGGCCTGCTTGATCGCGTTGATCGTGTCGGTGCCGACATTGGCCAGGCCGACGACATTGGCTTTCGACCCCTGGGCCGCCACCAGGAACGAGGCGAAGTCGTTGGTGTTGGTCGGATGCCTGACCCCGCCCAGCACCTTGCCGCCGGCGCCGTTGATCACCTCGGTCGCGGCCTTCTCCATGGCATGGCCGAAGGCGAAGTCGGCGGTGATGAAGAACCAGGTCTTGCCCCCCGATTCGACGATCGCCTTGGGCCCGCCGACCGCCAGGGCATAGGTATCGTCGGCCCAATGCACGGCATAGGGGGAGCAATTCTTGTTGGTCAGATCGGTCGTGGCCGCGGCGGTCACCAGCGTCACCTTCTTGCGGTCGCGCGCCACTTCCTGCACCGCCAGCGCCACGGGCGATACCGGCAGGTCGACGATGACGTCGACATCTTCCTTGTCGTACCAGCGCCGCGCGATCTCGGCCGCCACGTCGGGTTTGTTCTGCATGTCGGCACCGACGATCTCGATCGGCTTGCCGGCCGCCTTGCCGCCGACCTCGGCCGAGGCGAGCCTGGCCGCCAGCACCGCACCCTGCCCGCCGATATCGGCGGCAAAACCGCTCATGTCCGCCATGACGCCGACCTTGATCGACTTGTCGCCCGCCTGGGCGTGGCCGCCTGCGGCCAGGGGCAGCAGGGCCAGGGCCGCACAGGCCCATTGTTTGGCATTCATTGGTTGTTCCTCCCAAGCATTAGTATCAAATGAAACTAATAGCCCGGCGATAGCTTGTAAAGCGCGCCGGCCGCTTGCCCGCGGCGGGACGAGCCGATAGCGTGTCGCGCCTTGCCCTGACCGACTGTCCGACCGGAGAACCAGATCGATGCTCGATGCCGCTGCGCTGGCGCCCCTGCTGACCCGTATCGCCGACGCCCTGGACCGCATGGCCCCGCCGGCCCCGCGCGCCCTCGACCTTGGCGTCGCCGACGGTTTCGTCTGGCATGCCGAAACGCAGAGCCTGCAAGCCGTGCCGCGCATCAACCGCGTCGAGATCGACCTGCTGCGCGGCATCGACCGCGTGCGCGACATCCTGGTCGACAACACGCTGCGTTTCGCCCGCGGCCTGCCGGCCAACAATGCGCTGCTGTGGGGCGCGCGCGGCATGGGCAAGTCATCGCTGGTCAAGGCCGCCCACGGCGCGGTGCTGGCCGAACAGCCGGGCTCGCTGGCGCTGGTCGAAATCCATCGCGAGGACATCCCCACCCTGCCCCGCCTGCTGGCACAGTTGCGTGCGCAGCCGCGGCGGTGCCTGTTGTTCTGCGACGACCTGTCGTTCGACGGCAACGACGCCAGCTACAAGTCGCTCAAGGCGGTGCTGGACGGCGGGGTCGAGGGGCGGCCCGAGAACGTGATCTTCTACGCCACCTCGAATCGCCGCCACCTCTTGTCGCGCGACATGATCGAGAACGAGCGGTCGACGGCGATCAATCCCGGCGAGGCGGTCGAGGAGAAGGTGTCGCTGTCCGACCGGTTCGGCCTGTGGCTGGGTTTCCACGCCTGCGCCCAGGACGATTTCTTTGCGATGATCGAGGGATATATCGCCTATTACGGCCTGAACATCGATCGCGCCCAATGGCAGCCCGAGGCGGTGGAATGGTCGATCACCCGCGGCTCGCGCTCGGGCCGCGTCGCCTGGCAATTCATTCAGGACCTGGCCGGCCGGCTGGGCCAGCCGTTGAATCCCGGCTGAGGTTTATGCCGAGGCGGGCTCCAGCAGCGCCAGCGGGTTGACCGCCTGGACGCCCTTGCGGATCTCGAAATGCACCTGGGGTTCGCTCACCCCCCCGCTCTGGCCGGCGCGCGCGATGATCTGCCCGCGCCGGACCGAGGCGCCCTTGCGCACCAGCAGCACGTCGTTATGGGCATAGGCCGTGACGAAGCCGTTGGGATGGCGGATCAGTACCAGATGGCCGAACCCGCGCATGCCGTCGCCGGCATAGACCACCGTGCCGCTGTCGGCGGCGCGCACGGGCTCGCCCTTGCGGGCGGCGATGTTGATGCCGTCGTTGTGCAGCCCGTCGGCGGTCGGGCCATAACCTGACAGGATGCGCCCCTTGACCGGCCACGAGAACTGGCCGGTGCCCCTGATCGCCGGCGCCGCCGGTTCATCCGGTTCGGGCGCCGGGGCGACCGCCTGCGGTTCGACCGGCGGCGGAATGGTTACCGCGGCAGTCTGCTGCGGGGCGGCGGCCGGGGCAATATCCTCGGGTGCGGCGGCCGCCGGCGGGGCATCGACCGCGGCGGCCGGGGCCGGGATCGTGGGGCGGGACGATGGCACCGGCGGCGCGACCAGCACCTGGGGCGGCGCGCCGGGGCCTGCCGTGGGTGCGGCGGCGGGCGCGGGCGTCACCGGCGGGATCGCCGCCACCTCGGTCGGCTGCGGCGCGGCGGGACGGCCGGTTGCCGGGATGGCGATCTGCTGGCCGACCTGGATGGCAAAGGGCGGCGACAGCTGGTTGGCCTGGGCCAGGGTGAAATTGTCGATGCCGTAGCGCCGCGACAGGGCGTACAGCGTCTCGCCCGGCTGAACGGTGTGAAAGGCCGCCTGGGGCAGGTCCAGCATCTGGCCGGTACGAAGCGCAAAGGGCGGCGCCAGGTTGTTCAATTCGATCAACGACCGTACCGGCACGTTGTACCGCCGGGCCAGGGCATACAGGGTTTCGCCCGCCTTGACCTCGACCCGCTGGGGCCGGCCGGCCGGCGGCGCGGGCTGGGCCGCCACCGCGCGGCCCGCCGCGGCGGCCCCGCCCGGCGGGGCCAGGGTCTGCACCGAAATGCCGCCGCGCGGCGCGGCGCTGGGGGTGGCAAAGCCATCCGACGCGGTCCGCGACCGGCTGGCGCCGCTGCCCTGGGGCGGCCGCACCTCGACCAGCGGACCCGACGTCGCCCGCACGCTCTCGCCCCCGCCGCAGCCTGCAAGCAGGGCGGCGAGTGCAACCAGAACTGCAACCGGGCGACGAATCATGCGCGGAGTGTAGCCGCGCCACCGCCCGCCGTCGACCTTACGTCCGGTCAGGCCCGGTCCCGATCACACCAGCCGCGGCAGCAGGTGGTTCAAGCCGCCGGCCAGGACCAGCGCCTTGATCGCGGCAAGGTCGGGGGCAAAGAAGCGGTCGACGTCCCAGAATGCGGCGCGTTCGCGGACCAGGCGGTGGGCATCGGCCAGCGGGCCCGAGGTTTTAAGCGGCGCCCGGAAATCGATGCCCTGGGCGGCCGACAGCAACTCGATCGCGACGATCGCGGCGGTATTCTCGGCCATGGTCAGGGTCCGGCGCGCCGCATAGGTCGCCATGGAAACATGGTCTTCCTGATTGGCCGAGGTCGGCAGCGAATCGACCGAACCGGGATGGGCCAGCGACTTGTTCTCGCTGGCCAGGGCGGCCGCCGTGACCTGGGCGATCATGAAGCCGGAATTGACCCCGCCGTCGCGTACCAGGAAGGCCGGCAGGCCCGACGACATCGTCGCATCGACCAGCAGCGACAGCCGGCGTTCCGACAGCGCCCCGGTCTCGGCGATGGCGAGCGCCAGGTTATCGGCGGCAAAGGCCACCGGTTCGGCGTGGAAATTCCCGCCCGACAACACCTCGCCGGTATCGGCGAAGACCAGCGGGTTGTCGGATACGGCATTGGCCTCGGTCAGCAGCGTGGCTGCGACCTGGCGCAGTTGGTCGAGGCAGGCGCCCATCACCTGCGGCTGGCAGCGCAGCGAATAAGGGTCCTGGACGCGGTCGCAGTCGGCATGGCTGGCGCGGATCGCGCTGCCCGACAGCAGGTCGCGATAGAACGACGCCGCGTCGATCTGGCCGCGATGGCCGCGGACCGCATGGATGCGGGCGTCGAAGGGCGTGTCCGAGCCTGCCGCGGCATCGACCGACATCGCGCCGGCGACGAAGGCGGCGATCGCCACCGTCTCGGCCATGATCAGCCCGCGCAGCGCCAGGGCGGTCGAAACCTGGGTTCCGTTCAGCAGGGCCAGGCCTTCCTTGGGGCCGAGTACGACCGGGGCCAGCCCGGCGCGCGCCAGCGCGGCTTCGGCAGCCATCGCCGCGCCGCCGACGCGGGCCTCGCCCACCCCGATCAGCAGGGCCGACATGTGGGCCAGCGGCGCCAGATCGCCCGAGGCGCCGACCGAGCCCTGCGACGGGATGCAGGGCAGCACGTCCGCATTGACCAGCGCGATCAGCGCATCGATCACGCTGTTGCGCACGCCTGAGAAACCGCGGGCCAGCGACGCGATCTTCAGCACCAGGATCAGGCGGACGGTGGCGTCGTCCAGCAGCGGGCCGGTTCCCACCGCATGGCTCAGCACCAGCGAACGCTGCAGGTCGCGCAGGCGGGCGTCGTCGATATGGGTGCGCGCCAGCAGGCCGAAACCGGTGTTGATGCCATAGACCGTCCGCTTCTCGTCGATCGCCTGCTGGACGATCGCGGCCGCCGCATCCACCCCCGGCCGGCACAGCGGATCCAGGGCGACCGTGACCGGCCCGGCGATCGCGGCCCGGATCTGGTCGAAGGTGATCTGGCCTGGAACGAGGGTCAGGGTCTCCATGGTGGCGTTTCCTTGTCTATACATGTTAGCCCAAGGTCATTATCCGTGAGAATAGCACGGCCGCAAGCGATACCATGCCGCCGCGGGCAACTTGTTCAGCCGGCGAACATGTCGTCCCCGCCGCCCCCGATCCGGGCGACGCCGTCGGGGCCCAGGCCCTCGACCAGCACGACCAGCTCGTCCTCGGGCATCGGATGGCCGAACAGATAGCCCTGCATCTCGTCGCAACCGATCGCCGTCAGGAATTCGGCCTGGGCCTCGGTCTCGACACCCTCGGCCACGACCTTGAGGCCGATACGGTGCGCCAGTTCGACGATGGTGGCGGCGACCGCGCTGTCATAGCGGTCGTCGGGCAGCGCGGTGACGAAGGCCCGGTCGATCTTGAGCACGCTGAGCGGCAGGCGGCGCAGATAGGACAGCGAGGAATAACCGGTGCCGAAATCGTCCAGCGCGATGGCAACCCCCATGCCGCGCAATTCCTCGAGCATTGCCTGGGCCTCGTCCAGGCGCTGGACCATGCCGCTCTCGGTGATCTCGACCTGCAAGGCCGACGGGCTGATGCCGTGATCGGCGGTTTCCTGGCGGATCACGTCGATCAGCCCGCGGCCGCCCAACTGGCCGGGCGAGACGTTGACGGCAACGCTCAGCTCGTAGCCGAAGCGGTCGCGCCAGTCCCTGACAAACCGGCAGGCCTGGCGCACCACACACGCGCCTACCAGCTGCATCAGGCCGGATTCCTCGGCCACCGGAATGAATTCCAGCGGCGGGATCAGCCCGCGTTCCGGGTGGCGCCAGCGCAACAGCGCCTCGACCCCGGCCAGGCGCAGGCTGCCCGACGCGATCTTGGGCTGGAAATGCAGTTCCAGTTCGTCATGGTCCAGCGCATGGCGCAGGCCATGCTCGATGTTGAAGCGGCTGGTCGCGGCCTCGTTCATCTCGGACGAATAGAAGCAATAGTTGTCGCGGCCCGATGCCTTGACCGAATAAAGCGCGACGTCGGCCGCGCGCAGCAGGCCGTCGGAATCGCGACCATCGCGCGGGAAGATAGCAATCCCTATCGACATCGTCGCATAGATCGCGCGACCGTCGATGGTCACCGGTTCGACCAGCGCCGCCCGCATCCGGTCGGCGATGCGCGCCGCCGCCAGCCCGTCGTCCATGTCGGCGGCGATGACCAGGAATTCGTCGCCGCCATACCGGCCCAGCGTGTCGCTTTCGCGCAGGCACGAGGCCAGCCTGGCCGAAACCTGGCGCAGGAAATCGTCGCCGGCCGAATGACCCAGGCTGTCGTTGATCAGCTTGAAGCGATCGAAGTCGATGAACATCACCGCGACCTGGCGATGCGTGCGACTGGCGCGCAGCACCGCATGGCGCAGGCGGTCGGCCAGCAGGCTGCGATTGGGCAGCTGGGTCAGCGCATCCAGCGTGGCCATGCGACGCAACGCGGCCTCGGCGCTTTCGCGCTGATGCAGGTTCTCGCGCAGGGCATCCAGGAAACCGACGATGTTGCGCGCCAGCAGACCCAGTTCGTTGCGCCGCTCGACCTCGGGGATGGCCAGGTTCATCGTCTCGGGCCGCTGCGGATTGACCCGCGCCACCGCCGCCGACAGCCGCCGCAGCGGGTCGGTCACGCCGTGCTTGAAGGCGAAGGTCAGGGCCAGGGCCAAAAGAATGGCGCTGGCCGCGCCGGTCGCCAGCTGTACCAGGACGCGGCGGGAAAACGTGGCCGCCACACTGCGGGTATCGATGGTCAGGGCCAGCGCGCCCACCGCCAGTTGCCGGCCATCGCCATGGTCCAGCGGCACCAGCATCTCGCGCCGGTCGCCGAACAGCGTGCGGGCGATCCAGCGGGGGGTATCGTCCTCGATCGCGCGCCGGTTGCCGGCCAGGACCTTGCCCATGTCGTCGCGCAGTTCGGCGGCAGCGATGTTCTCGTGGGTCAGCAGGCCGCCGACGATGGTGGCGGCCGCGCGTTCATCAAGGTTGAACGCCGCTTCGGCCGCGGTACGCCGCACCAGGCTGACGACATCGTTCAGCGTCGCGTCGATTTCCTGGCGGGCCTGCCGCCAGTCCAGCGTCAGTTGCACCAGGGTCATCACCACGCCCAGGGCAAACGCGATACCGAGCGCCGTGATCGCCTGCTGCACCGCCAGCCGGCGGCGCCGGCCGGTGCGCCGTGCACCACCACCTTTCACCGTCTTCTCGACGGCCGGCACGTCTCTGGCGTGCATGCCCTGCCCTATTCTGACGCCATCTGACGCGACGCCCAAAGCCCGAGGCTAGCACGCGCCGCCACCACACTGTCGACGGATTCCGCAACGAAAGGCACAGACCGCCGGAACGGCCCGGCCCGTATCGCCGTTAAGGATTTCGCAACCCGTCGGGGAATGCTTCCCTAAAAGGAGGTCACCATGCGCGGTTTAATCGGAGCTTTTGTGGTTGGCGCCGCAACGCTTGCAACCCTTCCCGCCCTGGCCGCCGAAGGTCAGGTCTGCGGCGAGCGGACGGCGATCCTGGACCAGCTGAAGCGTGAATTCAACGAAACCCCGTCAGGCACCGGCCTGGCCAGCAACGGCGCGGTGGTCGAGTTCCTGTCGTCCGACAACGGGACGTGGACGATGCTGGTGACCTTCCCCAGCGGGGCCACCTGCCTGCTTGCAGCCGGCGACAACTGGCACAGCCGCGATCAGCAGCAGCGCGTCGCCGAACGGGCGACCTGACGGTAGTGGCCGGGGCACGGCGTCAGGCGAAGGCAGACGCGGTGATGCGTTCCACGCCCACCGCATCCATCGCCGCCCAGGCCTCGGCCAGCGACCCGCCGGCATCGATCGCCCGGCAGGCGTCGGTGACCACATCGACGGCAAAACCATCCGACCGGCCGTCGACGGCGGTGTAGCGGACACAGAAATCGGTAGCCAGGCCTGTGACAAATAAACGACCGATGCCATGTTCGCGCAGATAGCCGGCCAGCCCCGTGCGGGTGCGGCGGTCCGCCTCGACAAACGCCGAATAGCTGTCGACGGTCTTGTGATGCCCTTTGCGGATCACCAGGCGGGCATGCGGCACGTGCAATGCGCCGGCCAGCGCGGCGCCGTCGGTGTCCTGGACGCAATGATCGGGCCACAGCACCTGGTCGCCATAAGGCAGCCGGATCGTCTCAAACGGCTGGCGGCCGTGCGACGAGGCAAAGGACAGATGCCCCGGCGGGTGCCAGTCCTGGGTAAGGATGACGGTCTCGAAAAGCGGCGCCAGCCGGTTTATCACCGGTATCACTGCATCGCCATCGGGTACGGCGAGGGAGCCGCCGGGCAGGAAGGAATTCTGCACGTCGACAACCACCAGCGCGTCGGCCGGCCCTACAACGATACGCGGCTGCATCTGTCCCCCGTCGGCCATGATTGCCCCGGCAACTATAGCGGCGGGATTGACGGCGTCCACCGTCAGCGCGAAGATCGACGTACGATGAAGCAGCCGTCCACCCTGACGCCTTATGCCGTGGGCATGGGCCTGTTCCTGGCCGCCGCCGCCCTGCTGGCGCTGCAGGGCGACGACGTCCTGTCGGGTTTCGTGCGCCTGATCGACGCGCCCTGGGCCTGTCTGTGATCCCTTATTTCGCCGCCAGATAACCGTCGATGACCTTGGGGTCGTTCGAGCGGATGGTCATGCCGTCCGGCCCCGCACCGATACGGGTGACGATGACCTTGGGTTCGATCCCCTTGGCAAAGTCGGCATAGTCCTTGGACCCTGCCGCAAAGACCCACAGCCGGCCATCCTCGACCTTGGTGGCATATCCCTGCTTGTCGTAGCCCATCGCCTGGCCGCCGACCGGCGTGACGGAACAGGCGGCCGTGGTGACGACGGCGAAGGCAGCAACGGAAACGGCGACGATCACTTCGGTCGGACGCATAGGTTCCCCCATCGGATTGAGATTTGTCCCCGGGGCTATGTACCTGCAGTCTGTTGCGTGCGCGTGACGCCTAAGCGGGTTGCGCCGCGACGGCGCGGTCGTCGATCGGGTAATGCAGGACGGCCGCGAACAGGCCGAGCGCAATCGACAGCCACCAGACCACGTCGTAGGACCCGGTGACGTCGAACAGATAGCCGCCCAGCCACACGCCGGCGAAACTGCCCAACTGGTGGCTGAGGAACACCAGCCCGCCGATCGTGCCGAGATAACGCACGCCGAAGATCTGTCCGACCAACCCCGTGGTCAACGGCACGGTCGACAGCCACAGCACGCCGATCAGCGCGGCGAAGACATAAGCCGACACAGCCGACAACGGCAGCATGATGAAGCCGAGGATGACGACCGATCGGGTGGCGTAGATCAGGCTGAGCAGGTATTTTTTCCGGAAACGCTGGCCCAGCATGCCGGCCAGCAGCGACCCCACGACATTGAACAGCCCGATCAGCGACAGGGCCCAGGCGGCGGTCGAAAACGACAGCGTGCGGTCGACCAGATAGGCCGGCAGGTGGGTGGCGATGAAGGTGACGTGGAAACCGCAGACGAAATAACCGCCGCACAACAGCCAGAAGCCGTGATGGCGCAGCGCCTGGGCCAAAGCCTGACCGAGGCTTTGGCCGCCGGCGGCCTGGGCCTGGGGGCGCCCGGCCAGCGGCCAGGCCAGCGGCAGTATCGCCAGGGCCAGTACCGCCAGCACCAGCAGGGCGCCGTCCCAGGCGAAACGGGCCTGCAGCATCTGGCCGACCGGCACCATCGCGAACATGCCGAACGATCCGACCGCGGTGCAGATGCCGAAGGCCAGCGTGCGTTTCTCGGCGGGATAGCGCCTGGCCACCGCCGCCAGCACCATCGAGAAACTGGCGCAGCCGACGCCGGTGCCGACCAGCAGCCCCAGCCCGATGATCAGCGCACCTGGCCCGTGGCCCAGGCGACCATGGCGGTGCCCGCCGCGATCAGCAACCCGCCCGCGGCGACGATCCGGCCGACCCCGACACGGTCGGCCACCGGCCCCAGCAGCGGCTGGGCCAGGCCCCACATGATCACCTGCACGGCCACGGCAAAGGCGAAGGTCGCCCGGCCGCCCCCCAGCACGTCCGAGATCGGTTTCAGGAACAGGCCATAGGATTGCCGGATGCCGAGACTGAGAAACAGCACCATGGCGCCCGAAATCAGCACCAGCGCCGGTGTCCGCCAGTCACGCTCGGTCATCGTCTTTCCCCCCAACGATATGCGGAACGATATGCAGGCCCGAGGCTGGCCGGTCGGACCCGCCTTGCCAATGCGCTTGCGCGCATGGCCTGCCATTCAGTTATGAATGGTAGGGTCGATCGTTACCGGAGTCATCCCGCTCATGCCGCGCCGCCGCCTTGCCGTCACCCTGGATCCGGCCGGCCGCCTGCTGGTGGTCGCCGGTGGCTTGCCCGCCCTGGACACCGTGCCCGCCGACGCCGTGTTCCTGGGCCGCTTCCGCGCGCCGCCGGACGACGATGTCGACCTGCATCTGCTGTCCGGCCCGGCCGGCCCGGGCGATGGCGCCTGGATCGATCCCGCGGCGGCGCCGGACGGCAGCCTGTCGCCGCTGGTGACCGATATCGTGCTGCCGCTGCTGCGGGCACGGGCCGGCGGGTCGCGCGACGATCCGCGGCCCGGCGAGGTGCTGGTACCCCTGCCCGAGCGGATCGATGCCGGGCTGGTGTTCATCGGCACGATCCGCACACCCTGGACCGTGCGATCCGACTGCCCCAGCCACGGCACCGCCGACGGCCCGCCCTGCCGGATCGAGGTCGATCCGCTTTGGGCCGACGGCCTGGCCGGCATGGAACGGCACAACCGCCTGCAGATCCTGTACTGGATGCATCTGGCCCGCCGGGACGTGATGGTCCAACGGCCGAAAGGCGACGGCCGTATCCTCGGCACCTTCACCGTGCGTTCGCCGATCCGGCCCAACCCGGTGGCATCCTCGGTGGTCGATCTGATCGGCATCGAAGGCTGCGTGCTGCATGTCCGCGGCCTGGATTGCCTGGACCGCACGCCGCTGATCGACATCAAGCCGCATTACGGATGAGCGTCGTATCTTGATGAATATAATGCTTGGGGAATCGCCACCGCCGCATCTAAGGTGCCGCGGATGCTGGAACTGACGCCCGAGGAACTGACTGCGGTACGGCTCAGCCTGAAGGTCGCGCTGTGGGCGACCGTGGTCAGCCTGCCTTTCGGCATCCTGATCGCCTGGGCCCTGGCCCGCGGGCGGTTCTGGGGCCGGTCGGTGCTGAACGGGCTGGTGCATCTGCCGCTGATCCTGCCGCCAGTCGTCACGGGCTATATCCTGCTGCTGCTGTTCGGCCGGCGCGGGCCGATCGGCCAGTTCCTGGCGGAGGCCTTCGGCATCGTCATCGCCTTCCGCTGGACCGGCGCCGTGCTGGCCTGCGCGGTGATGGGGTTCCCGCTGCTGGTGCGCGCCATCCGACTGTCGATCGAAGCCGTCGACGTCAGGCTGGAGGAAGCCGCCGGCACGCTGGGCGCGCATCCGCTATGGGTCTTCGCGACCGTCACCCTGCCCCTGTCCCTGCCCGGCATCATTGCCGGCGCGATCCTGGGCTTCGCCAAGGCGATGGGCGAGTTCGGCGCCACCATCACCTTCGTCTCCAACATTCCCGGCGAGACGCAAACCCTGCCCTCGGCCATCTATACCCTGACCCAGATTCCCGGCGGCGATGCCGGCGCGATGCGGCTGACCGCGATCTCGGTGGCGATCTCGCTGGGCGCCCTGCTGGCCTCGGAATGGCTGGCGCGTATCGTCGAACGCAGGATCCGCCGGTCATGAGCCTGGAAGTCGACGTCGAGCTTCGCCTGGGCGAGATGACGCTGGCCGCGCGGTTTGCGACCGCGGGGCGGCTGACCGCGCTGTTCGGGCGGTCGGGGGCGGGCAAGACGTCGCTGGTCAACGTCATTGCCGGGCTGACCCGGCCCGATCGCGGCCGCATCGCCGTGGACGGCACCGTGCTGGTCGATACCATTCGCGGCATCCACCTGCCGCCCCATCGCCGGCGTATCGGATATGTCTTTCAGGAAGGACGCCTGTTCCCGCATCTGACCGTGCGCCAGAACCTGACCTATGGCCGCTGGTTCAAGCCGGTCGCCGCGCGCTGGGGCAGCTTCGACGGCGTGGTCGACATGCTGGGCATCGGCGCGTTGCTCGATCGGCGCCCCGCCCTGCTGTCGGGCGGCGAGAAACAGCGCGTGGCGATCGGCCGGGCGCTGCTGTCCAGCCCGCGGCTGCTGCTGATGGACGAACCGCTGGCCGCCCTGGACGAGGCGCGCAAGGCCGAGATCCTGCCCTATATCGAACGGTTGCGCGACGAAGCCGGCGTGCCGATCGTCTATGTCAGCCACGCGGTGTCCGAGGTGGCGCGGCTGGCCGCGACGGTCGTCCTGCTTGCGGCCGGCCGCGTGGTTGCGACGGGCGATGCGGTCGCCGTGCTGGGCCGCCTGGACCTGATGCCCGCGGCCGGTGGGCGCGAGGGCGGTGCGGTGCTCGAGGCGACGGTCGCGCGCCACGATGACCGCTACGACCTGACGATACTGGCCTGTGCGGGGGGCGAGGTGGTGGTGCCCCGCCTGGACCGGCCGCCGGGCAGCCCGGCGCGGCTGCGCATCCAGGCCCGCGACGTGATGATCGCGACCGCCGAACCCCATGGCATCAGCGCCCAGAACGTCCTGCGCGGCCAGGTCGCCGAAATCGGCCAGCCATCGGGCGGCGGCGTCGATATCCGGCTGGATTGCGGCGGCCAGGTCCTGCTGGCGTCGCTGACCCGCCGGGCGGTCGACCAGCTGGACCTGCATCCCGGCCTGGCCGTCTTCGCCGTCGTCAAGACCGTGGCGCTGGCAGACAGTTGATTTATTTGGGCGATCGCCATCCAACACGCGTTACTTGAGTTGGAAATTGCACGATGCTAGCGTCAGCCCATTAACCACTTTGACGGGGGGCTGGATCGATGGCGTTTCACCGCCTGTCACCACACCCCTTTCGTTCCGCGATGCTGGCGCTGCTGGCCATGGCGATCGCCACGATGGGCGTGCTGGTGATCGAGGTGATGCTGCATCGCTCGGCCCTGGAACGCCAACGCACCGCGGTCACCGATCGCCTGGCCGTGATTTCCGCCCGCCTGGAAGGGCGGCTGGCCGCCGGCCTCAACCTGTCGCGCATGCTGGCGGCAGTCGTGTCGACGCGGCCCGATATCGGCAATGACGAACTGACCGCCCTGTCCACCGCGCTGATGGCCGGGAACCCGCTGGTGCGCAGCCTGGCCGTGGCGCGCGACAACACCCTGGTTTTCGTGCATCCGATCGGCGGCAACAGCGCCGCGGTGGGCATGAACTACATGGCCAATCCGCTGCAGCGCGACGCGGTGCTGCGCGCGATCCGCACGCGCAGCACCGTGGTGGCGGGCCCGCTGGAGTTGGTCCAGGGGGGCATCGGCCTGGTCAGCCGGTCGCCGATCTTCGTCGGGCCGACAGGCGATCGTTACTGGGGGATCGCCGCCGCGGTGCTGCATGTCGACGCCCTGCTGCGCGAGGCCGGTGCCGACGCACCCGACTCGCCCATCGCCGTCAGCATTCGCGGCGAGGACGGGCTGGGCCCCGGCGGCGCGACCTTCTTCGGCGACGAGGCGATCCAGCGCAGCCAGCCGGTCATTCTGGACGTCAGGCTGGCCGACGGCAGTTGGCGGCTTTATGCCATCCCGCGCCAGGGCTGGCTCGAGGCGGCCCCCGAACAGACCGTCGTCCGGCTGGCCGGCGCGGGCCTCGTCATCCTGTTCGGCATCGCCGTGTTCTTCTGGAGCGATTCAAACCAGCGCGTCCGGGCGCTGGCCCTGACCGACCCGCTGACCGGCCTGCCCAACCGCGCGCTGCTGGGCGATCGCATCCAGCAGGCCATCGTCACCGCCAGCCGCCAGGGGCAGTTGCTGGCGGTGCTGCATCTCGACCTCGACGATTTCAAGCCGGTCAACGACGCGTTCGGCCATCGCGCCGGCGATGCCGCGCTGGTCGCGGTGGCCGATCGCCTGCATGGCGCGGTGCGGCGCAGCGATACGGTCGCCCGGGTGGGTGGCGACGAATTCGTCATCGTGCTGGCCCAGATCGCGCGGGTCACCGATGCGATGCTGGTCGCCGAAAAGATCATCGAGATGGTGCGCGGGCCGATCGATGCCCAGGGACACGCCGTCAGGCTGTCGGCATCGGTCGGCATCGCGATCTACCCCCAGGATGGCAGCGACGTCGCCACCCTGGTATCGCGTGCCGACCAGGCCATGTATCGCGCCAAGCAGGCCGGCAAGAACCGCGCGGCCCAGTATGGCGCCCCCCTTCAGCTCATCCCGCGCGTACCTGCGCAGTAAAGCGGTCGACCTCGTGGCGCAATTGCTCGGCCAGGCCGGTCAGGTCGGCCGATGCGGTCAGCACCTGCCCCGCGGCATCGCCGGCCTCGGCCGCCGAATTGCGGACCTCCTCGACATGGCTTGACGCCTCGCGCGTGCCGGCCGAGGCATCTTCGACCGACCGGGCGATCTCGCGCGTCGCCGCCCCCTGCTGTTCGACCGCCGCGGCAATCGAGCCCGAGATTTCGCTGACCCGGTCGATGATGCCCGAGATCGAGCGGATCGCGGCCACGGCCTGCTGGGTCGCCCCCTGGACATCGGCGATCTGCTGACCGATCTCGTCGGTCGCCTTGGACGTCTGGTTGGCCAGGTTCTTGACCTCCGAGGCGACGACGGCAAACCCCTTGCCGGCTTCGCCCGCCCGCGCCGCCTCGATCGTCGCGTTCAGGGCCAGCAGGTTGGTCTGGCCGGCGATCTGGTTGATCAGGCTGACCACCTCGCCGATCCGTTCGGCCGACGTGGCAAGCCCGCGGACGATGCCGTCGGTCAACTGCGCCTGCTCGACCGCCTGGGCCGCCACCGTCGACGCATTGGCGACCTGCGAGGCGATCTCGCCGATCGAGGCTGACAGTTCCTCGGCCGCGGCGGCAACGGTCGCCACGTTGCTGGCCGCCCGGCCGGTGGCATTGGCCGCCGCCTCGGACCGGTGCGACGTCTGGTCGGCGATCGCCGTCATCGATGCCGCGGTGCCCTGCATCTCGCCGGCTGCCGCGGTGACGCGGGCGACGACGCCGCCCACCGCCTGCTCGAATCCGTCGGCCAGACCCTGCATCTCGGCCTTGCGGCGTGCTGCGGCCTCGACGCGCTGCCGCTCCTCGGCTGCGACGCGCAGGGCTTCGGCGCGGCGCTCGGCCTCGGCGCTTTCGCGCTGCTGGCGTTCGCCTGCCGCCCGCGCCTCGTCCTCGCGCCGCCGTTCCTCGGTCGCGGCCTCGCGCTCGCGCGCTTCCTGTTCGCGCCGGCGCTGTTCGTCACGGGTGCGTGCCTCCTCGGCTTCGGCCTGCAACCGTTCGTTGTCGAGGCCGGCTTCCTTGAAATGCTGCACCGCCCTGGCCATCGCGCCGATTTCGTTGGCACGCTGGCGCGACGGCACCTCGGCGGCCCAGTCGCGGGCGGCCAAGCGCTCCATGATGCCGGTCATGGCAACGATCGGCCGGGCGATCGACGATCCGATGCCCCAGGCGAAGACCAGGCCTAGGACCAGCGCACCCAGCATGACCCCGGCCAGGAACGTCTGGGTCGAACCCAGCGTCGCGGTCGTATCGGCGCCGATCGTCGCCTGCTCGGCAATGGCGCGTTCGCGGATCGCCTGCGTCGACGCGGCGATCGCCTGGGCCTTGGCGGCCATGTCGCGCTTGGCCAGTTGGTCCAGCCGCGCGGCCGTTTCCTTGAATTCGGTCGAGGCGTTGCGGAAGGTCTCGGCCGCCTTGCGCAGTTCACCCACCATGCGGCGGGCATCACGGGAACCGCCGATGCGCGCCAGGCTCATCACCGACTGGGTCAGCGCCTCGATCTGGCGTTCGGTATCGCCGGCGACCGCCTCGTCATAGCGCTCCAGCAGGCCCAGCAGCTTCAACCGGATCTCGATGATGTCCTGCAGGCCGATCGCCACCACCATCATGTTCTCGGCATTGCCGCCGTCGGCGGTCAACTGCATCAATTCCTGGAACGACTGGCGCAGCTTGACGGCCAGCGGATCGGCCTCGCCCTCGATCAGCGCGGCCTGGCGATGCTTCAATTCGGTGATCTGCCTGAGGTCGGCAAGGTAGCCTTCCGTGCCCGCGCGAACCGCCGCCAGGCTTTCGGTCAGTTGCGGGTCACGGTCGCCCGCAACGCCCAGCGCCTGATCGACCCGGGTCAGGATGGCATTGCCCGCAGCCTCGGCCCGGGCCACGCGCTGGTCGTCGCCGGCCACCCCGTAAAGCTCGACGTTCCGGCGCATCTCGGTGAAGTCGCGGTCGATCTCGCGCACCAGCCCGACCTGGTCGACCTTCTGAGTGAACGACCGGAACGCCAGGCCGACATCGTCGAAAGCCGCATAGGTCGTCGCACCCAAGCCCAATAGAAAGGCAAGCGTGACCAGAAAGCCGGCAAATATCTGAGTTTTTATCGATCGATCGGTGAAGAACGCCAAAAGGCCGCCCGAAGGCGGCTGTGCATGCTGCATTGTCGAAGTCTCCCCGTTTTTATGGGACGACTATACAACAATCAACAGCACGTGCGAAGACGGCCGGTTACCCCGGCCGTCAGGTTACACACGAAAAATCGGGGTCTGCCGTCAGGCGGGAATCCCGAGCTGGGCAGCCAGCAGACGCGCCAGTTGCGAGAAGATGCGTTCGCGCGACGGTGCCTCGTGCTTGGCGGCGCATTCGAATTCCAGCCGCTGCAGCAGGGCCAGGGTCAGCTCGGCCTCCAGCACCGGGTCGGCCGCGCCGAAACGCCGCCAAAGATCGGCGAACCGGCTCAGGTTGCGCTCGCGCTGGCGCTGGACGAGATGGCGCAGGCCTTCGTTCAGGCGGTAGCCATATGCGACCGTCGCCTCGACGCCCAGCCCGACCGAGTCGCGCTGGACCTGGTCCATGATCAGTTCGGTGGTGATCGCGGCCAGTTCCGGCACCAGGCTGCGGCGCACGGCGGGGTCCAGCAGTTCGGCCGGGCCATGGCGGTCGAGCACGCCTTCGAGGCGCGCCCAGGCAGCGTCACGGTCCGGGCGATCGCCGGTGATGAAGTGTTCGTAGGCCTGCTCGATCATGTCGTTCAGGCTGCGGAAGAAGTAGGTGGTCAGCGAAAGCTGGACCCCCGCTTCGGCCGCGACGGCCCGATGGGTCACCCCATGGACGCCGACCCGAGCGATCACCGACAAGGTGGCCTCGAGAATGCGGCGCCGGGTAGCCTCGCCCTTCGGGCGGCGAGCGCGGCGGAGAGGAGCGCTTTCCTCGACGGTGATCATGGCGGTCATGACACTCTCCTAAAATTTGCCGCTGTTCGATTAAATATCAAACGCGGCTTATTCGGTCGATACAAGCTGTGGTTAGTTTGGTGAACGCCTGTACGCTTACAACATTGTTCATCAAACCTGCGGCTCTTGGCAACCCGCCTGGACGCCGCAGCGTAATTTCGTCACGGGACGCCGCTTTCGACAACTTGGGCACAAGCGGCCGCGGACAGCCCGGGCCGACCCGGTATCGCGCCTGCACAAACCCTGTTCGTCACGATTGTCGACATCCCCGAATTCCTGCGGTCCCGCTGACCGCCCCCCGCCGGTTAACACGATCAATGTCGTGTTTACCAATTATTAACCATTTGCCACACGGAACGCCAGCGATTTTTGACATCCGTTCCGTGTGCACTTTTGTCCCAGGGTGGCCAACGCCGAAGATGGCATTTGGTTCCACAACATGCTGTTGGAATTTTGTCGACGGCATTTTGCCCCTAAGCTCGGCCCCGCGCATGTGACCGAGCCCATCAAAGCACAGGATTTTTCCCGATGAGCGATAAGAAGAACCGCCGAATCGTCCTGGCGTCGCGCCCGACCGGCAAGCCGACGCCCGAAAATTTCCGGTTCGAGGAAGCGCCCCTGCCCGCCCCGGCCGAGGGCCAGGTACTGCTGGAAACCCTTTACCTGTCGCTCGACCCCTACATGCGCGGCCGGATGAGCGCAGGACGGTCCTACGCCAAGCCGGTCGAGGTCGGCGCGGTCATGGAGGGCGGCACGGTCGCGCGCGTGCTGGCCTCGCGCCACGCCGATTACGCCGTCGGCGACATCGTGCTGTCGCATTCGGGCTGGCAGACCCATGCCCTGTCGGACGGCGCCGGCCTGCGCAAACTGGATCCCGCCGCCGCACCGATCTCGACCGCGCTGGGCGTGCTGGGCATGCCGGGTTTCACCGCCTATGCCGGGCTTTTGACCATCGGCCGGCCCAAGGCTGGCGAAACGGTGGTGGTCGCCGCGGCGTCGGGACCGGTGGGATCGGCGGTCGGCCAGATCGCGCGCATCAAGGGGGCCCGCGCGGTCGGCATCGCCGGCGGGGCGGACAAATGCGCCTTCGTCCGCGAACTGGGCTTCGACGCCGCGATCGACCATCGCGCGCCCGATTTCACCGCCCGCCTTGCCGAAGCCTGTCCCCAGGGCATCGACGTCTATTTCGAGAATGTCGGCGGGGCGGTGTGGGACGGCGTGTTCCCGCTGCTGAACGATTTCGCCCGCATACCCGTCTGCGGCCTGATCGCGCAGTACAATGCGACCGGCGACTTCCCCGGCCCCGACCGCCTGCCCGTCGTCATGCGCGACGTGCTGTCGAAAAGCCTGACGATCCGCGGCTTCATCCAGCGCGAATTCACCGACCAGCGCCCGGCCTTCTACACCGAAATGGCCCAGTGGATCGCCGACGGGCGCGTGCGCTATCGCGAGGACGTCGTCCAGGGGCTGGACCGGGCGCCCGAGGCGTTCATCGGCCTGCTGGAAGGGCGCAACTTCGGCAAGCTGGTGATCGAGGTCGCGAAAGACTGAGATCGATTTTTCCACTTGCTGCGGGCGGACGAAGGCCTTAGCGTCCGCCCCAGTCATTGGGGAGTAGCCTCCCGCCACCCACACGGGCCTGAGCGGGATGCGCGTCAACAGACTTGGTACCGGCCGATCGGCATCGCTGAACCGGACGGGACCATGGCGTGCATGAGGCGATCGCGGAATGGGTTCCGCGGGGGTTTTTGGCGAGACCTTTGACAGCGATGCCGCGCATCCGGGGATGGGCGGCGCATCGCTGTCATTGGTTGTTTGCCCATCCCCTGACCGAAGCGTAGCCAATAATGCAAGCCATCGCTCTACCATCGGCCCTGACCCTTTCACATCTGGGCCTGGCGGATTTCACCCTTTCGGCCGCGACGGTCACCGTCGCCGAGATCGGCGACAAGACCCAGTTGCTGGCGCTGATCCTGGCGGCCCGTTTCCGCCGGCCCTGGCCGATCGCCTGGGGCATGCTGGCCGCCACCCTGTTCAACCACGCGATCGCCGGCGCCGCGGGCGGCTGGCTGTCGGCGCTGCTGGGCCCGGATACCTTACGCTGGCTGATCGGCCTGTCGTTCCTGGCCATGGCCGGATGGGCGCTGATACCGGACAAGCTGGACCAGGAAGGCGAAGAAACCCTGCTGTCGCGCCTCAGTGCCTGGGGGCCGTTCGTGACGACGCTGGTGGCCTTCTTCCTGGCCGAGATCGGCGACAAGACCCAGCTTGCGACCGTGGCCCTGGCCGCCCGCGCGGAATCGCTGACCGCGGTCGTCATCGGCACCACGGTGGGCATGGCCCTGGCCAACCTGCCCGCCATCTGGCTGGGGCACCGCTTTGCCGGCCGCCTGCCGCTGGACTGGATTCGCCGCGGCGCGGCGCTGCTGTTCGCCCTGATCGGGGTCATGACGCTGATCCAGCCCTGGTAAGGGCTGGACGTCAGCGCAGCGGCGCCGCGTCCTCGATGACCAACTGGACGCGGCGTTCGCCGCGCCAGTTGTCGGCGCGCAGGTGGCCTGCGACATGCAGGCCGTCGCGCCCCGGCCCCAGCAGGAACTTGCCCAGTTCATTATCCAGGGCACGGAAGGCAATGCCCTTGAGGCGCCCGCCATCCATGCCCGACAGCACGACCCGCACATGTTTCTCGCCGACGATCGAGGCATCGACGACCCGCGCCTGGGGCAGCACCAGGCGCGGTTCCGAATTGCCCGATCCGAACGGCCCCGCGCGTTCCAGCAGGTCCAGCAGGGCGGCGTTGGCGCCATTGACCGAGACAGCGCCGTCCAGTCCCAGGCTGCGCGTATCGCCCAGCGCCGCCACCGGGGTCCCCAGGCGGTGGTCCAGGAATTCCTTCAACTCGCCGATGCGGGCGGCATCCAGCGTGACGCCCGCGGCCATCGCGTGGCCGCCCCCATTGATCAGGATGCCGGCCTGCAGTGCCGCGACGATCGCCGTGCCCAGGTCGATGCCGGGGACCGACCGGCCCGATCCCTTGGCCAGGCCGTTGTCGTCGATGGCGATGACCAGGCTGGGCCGGTTGGTCGCTTCGCGCACCCGCGCCGCGACGATGCCGACCACGCCGGGATGCCAGCCTTCGCCCGACACGACCGCGACCGCGCCCTCGACCCCGTAGGCGACCTGGGCCAGCGCCTGTTCCAGCACCTGGGCCTCGATCGCCTGGCGTTCGCGGTTGTGGCGGTCCAGTTCGGCCGCCAAGCCCGCCGCCTCGGTCGGATCATCGGTCGACAGCAGCCGCGCACCCAGGTCGGAACGCCCGACCCGGCCGCCGGCATTGACCCGCGGTCCCAGCAGGAAACCGCAATGATAGCAGCCGGGCTTTTCGGTCAGCCCGGCGATGTCGGCCAATGCCGCGATGCCGGGATTGCGCCGCTGGGCCATCACCTTCAGCCCCTGCGACACCAGCGCCCGGTTCAGCCCGGTCAGCGGCACCACGTCGCAGATCGTGCCCAGCGCGACCAGGTCCAGCCAGGCCATCATGTCGGGTTCGCGGCGCCCGGGGCCGTACCAGCCGGCCGCCCGCAAGGCGCGGTTGGCGGCGACGATCAGCAGGAAGGTGACGCCGACCGCGGCCAGCTGGCGATGGCCGACCACCTCGTCCAGGCGGTTCGGATTGACCAGGGCGAAGGCTTCGGGCAGTTCGGGTTCGGCCAGGTGGTGGTCGGCGACCAGGACGTCCATGCCCGCGGCGCGCGCTGCGGCCAGTGGTTGGAACGCCAGCGTCCCGCAATCGACGGTGATAACCAGCCGCACGCCTTCGTCGGCCAGGCGCTGCATCGCCGCAACATTGGGCCCATAGCCCTCGACCATGCGGTCGGGGATGTACAGCCGCGGCTCGATCCCGAGATGGCGGAAGAAGCGCAGCAGCAACGCCGACGACGTGGCGCCGTCGACGTCGTAATCGCCATAGATCGCGATCCGTTCGCCCGCCGTCACTGCCCGCACCAGGCGTTCGGCGGCGCGATCCATGTCGAGGAAACGGGACGGATCGGGCAGCAGCGCCTTCAGTGTCGGCGCCATGTAGAGTTCGGCATCATCGAGTTCGACGCCGCGCGCGGCCAGCACGCGACCGACCAGTTCGGGCAGGCCCAGCCGCTGCGACAGGGCGCGGGCCAGGCGGTCGTCGGACACCCGCGAGCGCCAGCGGCGCCCGGTCAGCGAGCGTTCGACGCCGAGGAAGGGCGGCGCCGCAATGTCGGACATCCCGGCCGTCAGCTGCGCCCCACGCCGTGATGCGCCTTGATCCAGCGCAGCGTGCCGGTCTTGGAGCGCATGACGAGCGAATGGGTGACCAGGCCGCCGCCCAGCCCGGTCTTGACGCCGTCCAGCAGGTGACCGTCGGTCACGCCGGTCGCCGAAAAGATCACGTCGCCCGAGGCAAGGTCGGTCAGGCCGTATTTGCGGTTGAGGTCGGTGATGCCGAGGCGCCGGGCCCGGCCACGCTCGTCCTCGTTGCGGAACAGCAGGCGGCCCTGCATCTGGCCGCCGATGGCGCGCAGGGCCGCCGCCGCCAGCACGCCTTCCGGCGCGCCGCCCGAGCCCATGTAGATATCGATGCCGGTCGACGGATCGGTCGTGGCGATGACGCCCGCGACGTCGCCGTCGGTGATCAGGCGGATGCGCGCGCCGGTCGAACGCACGGACTGGATCAGTTCGGCATGGCGCGGACGGTCCAGGATCAACGCGGTGATCTGGGCGGGATCGACGCCTTTGACCTTGGCCAGGTTGCGGATGTTCTCGGCCGGGCCGGCGTCGAGATCGACGACGCCGTCGGGCAGGCCACCGCCGACCGCGATCTTGTCCATGTAGACGTCGGGGGCGTGCAGGAACCCGCCCTCCTCGGCAAAGGCGCAGACGGCGCAGGCGCCGGGCATGTCCTTGGCGGTCAGGGTGGTGCCTTCCAGCGGGTCGAGCGCGATGTCGATGCGCACGCCCTTGCCCGAGCCGACTTCCTCGCCGATGTAGAGCATCGGCGCCTCGTCGCGCTCGCCCTCGCCGATCACGACCTTGCCGGCCATGGCGATGCCGTTCAGCGCGGTGCGCATGGCGTCGACGGCGGCCTGGTCGGCGGCCTTCTCGTCACCCTGCCCCACCAGCCGCGCGGCGGCGATCGCGGCGGCCTCGGTGACCCGGACCGCCTCGAGGGTGAAGTTGCGCTCCATGCCGTTGCGCTTGGCCATTGGCTGGTCTTCCGTCTTCAGTAGTCGCAGGATCAGAGCTGCTCGATCCGCATCAGATGCGGCGGTTCGGTCGAGAACTTGAGCTTGGCGATGCGGTCGGCCGCCTTGGCAACCGCGGCTTCCTCGGCCTCGTGGGTGATGATCACGACCGCGACCGGCTCGTTCGCCTTGGTGGCGCGGCCGCGCTGCAGCAGCGATTCGATCGAGACATCGAGGTCGCGCAGGATGGCCGACACCGAGGCCAGCACGCCCGGCTGGTCCAGCACCGACAGCCGCATGTAGGTACGGCCGACATGGCGCTTGATCGGCGCCACCGGCAGGCGGCGCAGCTCCGAGACCGGCACGCCCAGCGATGGGCCGAAACGCCCCGCGGCCAGGTCGATCAGGTCGGCGACGACGGCCGAGGCGGTCGGGCCGGCACCGGCACCACGCCCCTCGAACATCGCACGGCCGACGAAGTCGCCCTCGGCCACCACGGCGTTGAACACGCCGTCGACATGGGCGATCGGGGTGCCGACCGGCACCAGGCTCGGCTGCACCGTTTGTTCCAGGCCGTGTTCGGTGCGGGTCGCAACGGCCAGCAGCTTGATGCGCAGGCCCAGTTCCTCGGCATAGGCGATGTCGACGGCCGACACCTTGCGGATGCCTTCGATGCGCACCGACTTGAAGTCGATCGGCGTATTGAAGGCCAGGCTGGCCAGGATCGACAGCTTGTGGGCGGCATCGATGCCGTCGACGTCGAAGCTCGGATCCGCCTCGGCGTAACCCAGCGCCTGCGCCTCGGCCAGCACGTCGGCGAAATCGCGACCGGTGCGGCGCATCTCGGTCAGGATGTAGTTGCAGGTGCCGTTCAGGATGCCGTAGACGCGGCTGAGGTTGTTGCCGGCCAGGCCTTCGCGCAGCGCCTTCAGGATGGGGATGCCGCCGGCGACGGCGGCTTCGAAGCCGACGGGGACGCCCAGGTCCTCGGCCCTGCCCAGCAGGGCGACGCCGTGATGGGCCAGCAAGGCCTTGTTGGCGGTGACGACCGCGCGGCCGTTGGTCACGGCCTTGTCGAACAGCTTGCGCGCCAGGCCGTCCGAACCGCCGATCAGTTCGACGACGACGTCGACCTTGGGATTGTCGGCGAGGTCCAGGGCATCGTCATGCCACTTGATGCCCTTCAGCGAGATGCCGCGCTTCTTCTTGCGGTCGCGCGCCGAGACGGCGACGACCTCGATCGGCCGCCCGGCCCGGGCCGCGACCCGGTCGGCATTGTCGGCCAGCAACTTGACCACACCCGCACCAACAGTACCAAGGCCGGCAATGCCGACCCGCAACGCGTCACTCATGCCGCCGGCTCCAGATTGGAGGCCGTACCCATGGCCTTCCTGATGTTGCGCACCGCCTGGCGGATGCGATGTTCGTTCTCGACCAGCGCGATACGGACATGTTCGTCGCCGTATTCGCCAAAGCCGAGGCCCGGCGCCACGGCCACCTTGGCCTCGCGCAGCAGGAACTTGGAAAATTCGAGCGAGCCCATGTGGCGGTAACGCTCGGGGATCGGGGCCCAGGCAAACATCGAGGCCGAGGGGGACGGCACGTCCCAGCCGGCCTGCGCCAGCCCCTTGATCAGCACGTCGCGGCGCGCCTTGTACATCGCGCGGATCTCGGCGACGCAATCCTGCGGGCCGTTCAGCGCGGCGGTCGCCGCCACCTGGATCGGGGTGAACGCGCCATAGTCGAGATAGGATTTGACGCGGGCCAGCGCCCCGATCAGCTTCTTGTTGCCGGCGCCGAAACCGATGCGCCAGCCGGGCATGTTGTAGGTCTTGGACAGCGACGTGAACTCGATGGCCACGTCCTTGGCGCCCGGCACCTGCAGGATCGAGGGCGGCGGCACGTCGTCGAAATAGATTTCCGAATAGGCCAGGTCGGAAATGATGATCAGGTCGTTCTTCTTCGCGAAGTCGACGACCTCGCGATAGAAATCCAGGCCGACGACCTCGGCCGTCGGGTTGGCCGGGAACGACACGACCAGCGCCACCGGCTTGGGCACGCAATGGCGATGGGCGCGGGCCAGAGCCTGCATGAAATCGATGCCCGGCCCGATGGGGAACGAGCGGATCGAGGCGCCGGCGATGATGAAGCCGTAGGGATGGATCGGATAGCTGGGGTTGGGCACCAGGATCGCGTCGCCCGGGGCCGAGATCGCCATGGCCAGGTTGGCCAGGCCTTCCTTGGAACCCAGCGTGACGATCGCCTCGGATTCCGGGTCGATGTCGACGCCGAAGCGACGGCCGTAATAGTTCGCCAGGGCCTTGCGCAGGCCGGGCACGCCGCGGCTCATCGAATAGCGATGGGCGCGCGGGTTGCGGGCGGATTCGACCAGCTTCTCGACGATATGGGCGGGGGTCGGCATGTCGGGGTTGCCCATGCCGAAATCGATGATGTCCTCGGCGGCGCCGCGGGCGGCAGCCTTCATCCGGTTGACTTCTTCGAAGACATACGGCGCCAGCCGTTTGATGCGATAGAATTCCCCGTCCATGTCGGAAATGCCCAATGTTCGAAGACTGCTGAGGGAAGCGGCCGTCCGGACAGCCGCCATCACCGGCGCGCCTGCGCCGGTTCCGCTATCTAACCCATCCCCGGTCAGTTTTCGAGGATGATTTCTGTGGCCGCGTCGCGCGCGCCGGGGTCGCCGCCCTGGCCGTCGATCTGCAGTGCCGCGGGGCTGACGCCGATGCGGGTGAGTTCCCGCCCCACCGCCTCGGCCCGGCTCATCGCCAGGCTGAAGCTTGCCATCACGTCGCGGCCGGTGCGGTCGCCTTCGACCGGGGCGGCGCGGCCGACGATGCGCAACAACCCGCCGGACTGCCGCCAGGCGTCGGCGGCGCGACGCAACGACGCACCGGCATTGGCCGGCAGCTTGGCCGAACCGGCCGCGAAGTTGATCTGCGCCACCGGCGTCTGGCGGCCGGTACCGGGGAATTCGGGGCCGGCGGTGCCGACCGGGGGAAAGCCTGCCACGGCGGCGGGGGCGACGGCGACCTGGGCTGCCTGGGCGGGCGACGGGCCGCCGGCCAGGGCGGGTACGGCCGGGGCGGCGGCGACCGGGCCGTCCGGCGCACGGTTGCCCGCCTCGGCCTGGGCCAGCGCCTGGGCGAAGGCGTCCTGCATCAGGTTGGTCGCCGGCGCATCGATCGGCGGCGGCGCCGGCACGGCCGGCGCGGCCATCGCGACCGGCATCACGGCGGCAACCGGTGT
>Ga0206117_100405_pt1 | contig 48864 bp, 46 predicted proteins | sample 3A5Ametagenome_FD_177997 | JGI IMG/M metagenome (GOLD analysis project Ga0206117, IMG submission 177997) | Enriched microbial communities from leaf-cutter ant dump, University of Wisconsin, Madison, United States - 3A5A | ecosystem: Environmental > Terrestrial > Nest > Insects nest > Nest dump... | reverse complement strand
GTCAATGATTGCTCCTGAATGCCCGTTTTTGAAAGCATCAGGCTTGATCATGGTAAATGTTCGATTGCTCATATATGTGTTATAACTTTTGGGCTGCAAAAATAGAGAAAGTTTGCCGTAGCAAATCACCTATCTTCGCTGCCGTTTTATGAAACCAATACAGGAAATATTCCCGGAGTTGGCCCGGCCCCGTAAAGTAGTGATCACCATGCACCAGAAGCCTGATGCAGATGCAATGGGCTCAAGCCTTGCACTGGCGCTTTTCCTGCGGAAACTGGGACATACGGTGTCTGTTGTGTCGCCGACCAACTGGGCAAAATGGCTCGACTGGATGCCGGGCTGTAAAGAAGTGATGGATTGGGAAAATGCCAATGGCCGCCTCAAAGCAGAAGCAGTGCTGAATGAAACAGATTGGTTGTTCTGCCTGGATTTCAATATTTTCCATCGCACCAAGCACCTGGGTCCCAAATTACAATCCCTCAACTGTACCAAAATACTGATCGATCATCACCGGGAACCCGATGAAGTATCGTTTAATTATGGCATCAGCGATACCGGTAAAAGCTCCACCTGCGAAATGATCTACGATCTTATTGTCGGTGCCGGCTACCGTGATATGATCGATGAAGGCATTGGAGAGTGCATCTATGCTGGTGTGGTATCGGATACAGGCTCGTTCCGTTTTCCTTCTGCCAAAGCCTCGGTACATGAATTGGTAGCCGATCTGAAATCAAAAGGACTTGAGCATTCTAAAGTGCACGAAAAACTGTTTGATAATTTCCTGGAAAACAAATTGCGTTTCACCGGTCATGTGTTGCTGCACAGGATGGAAGTGTTTTATGAATATAATACAGCGCTTATCGCTATTCCCAAATCTGACCTGCTGAAATATTATATCAAAACGGGTGATACAGAAGGCCTGGTAAATTTTCCCCAATCCATTCAGGGCATCAAGCTGGTGGGATTGGTAATTGACAGGGATGAAGAAAGGAAATGGAGCTTCCGCAGCAAAGGCGATTTTGATTGCAATACATTTGCCCGCACTTATTTTGAAGGAGGCGGACATTTCAATGCATCGGGTGGCCGCAGCAGTGATTCGCTGGAAGTGACAGTGCAGAAATTCAAACAGGCAATAAAAGAAAACAAATCTTTATTACAATAAAAAACAACATGAAAAGGACCCATTATCTGTGGATGGCTATTGCAGCACTGGCTTTTACAGCCTGCAATGAGGTGAGCTTTAAGAAAACAAAAAGCGGCCTGCTTTACAAGATCATTTCTTCCAATAGCAAGGATTCCGTAGCAAAAGAAGGCGACTGGCTGAAACTGCATTATGTGCAAAAGATCAATGACTCGGTAATGCAGACAAGCTTTGGCAAAATGCCGGCTTATCAGCGTGTGATGGGCAACCAGCCGGCAGATTACAGCCCGGGTGAAATATTCGGCATGTTGAAAAAAGGTGATAGCGCAGTAACCGTTATCCTGATCGATTCCATTATCAAAAAAGGATTGGCCCCGGCAGAATCATTGCCTCCTTTCATGAAAAGAGGAGACAGGCTGACTATCTCTTTCAAAGTGATTGATGTATTCCGCAGCGATAGCCTTTACCAGGAAGATTCTCAAAAGGAACAGGTCAAAGACATGCCGCGCCAGCAGAAAGAACAGGCTGAGCAAATGGCCAAAGCACAGAAAGAAAGGGAAGAGGCGCAAAGAAAAGAAGAAGAAGAACTGGAAAAGTCCGGCGAAAAAGCAAAACAGATACAGGAACTGGAATCTTATTTCAAGGCTAAAAAGCTTGCAGCGAAACAGGTAGCTCCTGGTACTTATGTAGTGCTTACACAGCATGGCACAGGTACTGTTGTTGCTGATTCCGGCAAGTATGTGTATGTAAACTACGACGGAAAACTTTTTGCCAAAGACAGCAGTTTCCAGAAAAGTTCATTCGCCCCCCAGCTTTATGTAACACCCCTGATCGCAGGTTTCCAGGATGGATTAAAAGGACTCAGGGAAGGGGATAAGGGTACGATCTATATTGCAGGGTTCAGGGGTTATGGGAAAAATCCGCCCCCCGGCTCTCCATTTAAACCTTATGAAGCGTTAAAATTTGACGTGGAAATTACAAAAGTCTCAGATACACCGCCTGAGCAACAGCCACAACACTAAGAAATTGAGGTAAATCAAGCCCAGGAGCTGGCTAAATGAAAATAATGTTGCACCTTTGTACCGTTCTGTTGTCACCAGCAGAACGGTTTTTATTTAACGGTTTACGTAGATGGCCCCGTTTTTAGTCCAAGATTCCAATTGGCGTCCCTTCGAAAACAACTAGAACCAGATCCACCGTACTTCTTTCTGCTTAAACATAGGATAATCCATTTCCCTTGAAGCAAACCCTGAAAAACACACATTGAGGCCTGATGAGTTTGATCGTCTTGATGTAACTAGTCAAAAAGCATCCACAGAAGCGAAAGCAGGAAGGGGGTGCTTTTTTTCATTATACGATCTGCTGTGTTGACTGTACCAGCGTGATAGCTTCTGTAGCCGCCCTTACATCATGCACCCGCAGAATAGTTGCTCCCTTCATTAAGGCTATGGTATTTAAAACAGTAGTTCCATTAAGGGATCTTTCTGCTGTAATATTCAATGTTTTATAAATTGTTCCTTTTCGGGATAATCCTATCAGTAAGGGCTTTTCCAGTATACTGAAGACCGGCAATTCGTTGAGCAATTGAAAATTGTGGGCATGCGTTTTCCCAAACCCAAAACCGGGATCGATGATGATATCTGCAATGCCTGCCTGCCGGAGGGCCGCCAGTTTATTGCTGAAGAAATCCAGCACTTCGCGGGTCACATTCCCGTAGTGTGGTGCTTGCTGCATGGTTTGCGGAGTGCCCTGCATATGCATGAGCACATAAGGTACCTGGAGGGACGTCACGGTTTGTATCATACCGGGATCAGGGGTGCCGGCACTGATATCATTCACCATGGAAGCGCCTGCTTCTATTGCTTCTTTTGCTACACGTGCATAATAGGTGTCAACAGAAATGATGCATTCAGGGAAACGCTGGTGAATGGCTTCAATGCCGCTGATCACGCGGCTGAGCTCTTCTTCTTCGCTTATTGCTAAGCTGCCGGGGCGGGTGCTTTGCCCGCCAATATCGATTATTGCAGCACCTTCTTCAAGCATTGCCGCCGCCTGTTTGATAACAGCATCTGCCGAAACCTTCCGGCTGCCCGCAAAAAAAGAATCCGGTGTTGTATTGATAATTCCCATCACGATCGGCTTATCAATTACCAGCAACCTTCCTTTACAATTCAACGTAAACATTAATGACTGATTCGTTATTTTTGAAGCTAAAGATAAACAGAACTCAGTTCCCGGAATTATTCATTATGGCTTCAACGAACGAACAATACGATAAAGTGATCGCTTCCTGCAAGGAGATCTTTATTAAAAAGACAAAGGATTATGGAACAGCCTGGAGGGTATTGCGCACTATCTCGATCGCCGACCAGATATTCATCAAGGCCCAGCGCATCCGGACCATCCAGGAAAAAGGATATCAGAAAATAGCAGATGATATTAAAGGAGAGTTCCGCGGTATCATTAATTATGCTGTTATAGGACTGATCCAACTGGAACTGAAAGCAGATATGCCGGAAGAACTGGAAGTTGCAAAAGTGTCTGCTTTGTATGATAAGCATGTGTCGGCCACTAAAGCATTAATGCAGGATAAGAACCACGACTATGGCGAAGCCTGGCGCAGCATGAGCCAGGAAAGTTTTGTCGACCTTATCCTGATGAAGTTGTTGCGCATCCGCCAGATCCTGGCGAATGAAGGCAAAACCCTGATCAGTGAAGGTATTGATGCCAACTATCATGATATTATCAATTATGGAGTGTTTGCGTTAATACTGGCAGATGAAGGTTGATCCCTTTACTATTCTTTCATGAAAGCAATCTCATTATGAAGATCCTTATTACTGCAGCCCGTATCCTTGTTGGCCTGCTTTTTATTTTCTCCGGATTGGTCAAAGCCATTGACCCATTAGGGTTGAGTTATAAAATGCAGGAGTTTTTCGAACTGTGGGGAATGACACGGTTCAATGAACATACCCTGTGGCTCTCGGTAGTAATGATCGCATTTGAGATCATTGCAGGCATGGCATTGCTGCTGGGATGGCGGATGAGATTGTTTATGTGGCTGCTGTTGCTGCTGATCCTGTTCTTTACTTTCCTTACGGGTTATGCTTATTTATCAGGCAAGTTTAAGAACTGCGGTTGCTTCGGCGATTGCATCCCTATTACACCACTGACATCTTTCCTGAAAGATGTAGTGCTTACCTTATTGATCCTGTTCTTATTTAAACATAAGGATAAAATAAAGCCGGTGTTCAGCAGCAAGCTGAGTATGGGGTTGATCTTACTATGTACTTTGTTCAGCTTCGGCATTCAATGGTATATGCTCAATTACCTGCCCTTGTTTGATTGTCTTGCTTATAAGAAAGGGAATAATATCAAAGAAAAAATGCAAATGCCTGTGGGCTCAGTGCCGGACAGTTTTGCCATTCGTTTTGTGTATGAAAAAGAAGGAAAGGAGTATGAATTTGCTGCTGAAGAATTACCGGCTGATCTCGCCAGCTATAAATATAAAAGCAGGGTAGATAAGCTGATCAGGAAAGGAAATGCAGAACCACCCATTAAAGGATTTGCTTTATCCGGTATTACTGATGCAGATTCTACCGATGTTGTGCTTTCCCAGCCGCAGGCCATCCTGCTTTTCTGTGAAGATTTTTCCAAACCGGTTACTGGCTGGAAAGATGATTTTGCACGTTTATACGCCAGCGCCAAAGCAAAGAATATTCCTGTTTACGCTGTTACCGGCAGGATGGACGAAGCTAAGCAGCAGTTTGCATCCACACCATTCAGCGATATACAGATATTTACCTGCGATAACACGGCCATCCGTACAGCAGCCCGCACCAATCCCTGCGTGTATCTGCTGAAAGAAGGTACTATCGTAGACAAGCAAAGTTATCGCCGCATGAACAGGATAGAGAATCTTATTAAATAGATCTGACCGACCTTAAACTATAAACTACCGCCAATGCTTCGTTATATCACCAAAAAACTGATCTATGGTTTGCTGGTATTGGTGGGTGTGATAGTGCTGGTATTCTTCCTGTTCCAGGGTTTTGGCGATCCCAGCCGTTTGGTAATGGGGCAATCAGGCGATGCAGCCACACAGGCCAATATTCGTAAGGAACTTTATCTTGATCAGCCTAAATGGAAACAATTTGTTTTTTACCTGAATGATGTTTCCCCTGTTTGCATCCACTGCAAAGAAGATATAGCGCAGAAAAAACTGAAAGGGTTCTTTGTGGGAGGAAATTATAAATTGGGCATCAAGCTCCCTTATCTCCGCAAATCGTATCAAACCAAACGTGATGTAGGTTCCATGCTGATGCAGGCTTTGCCTGGAACAATGATCCTTGCCGTGGCAGCGATGCTGATTGCGGTGATGATCGGTATTCCTTTAGGTGTGCTGGCTGCTGTGAAGCAAAACACCTGGCTGGACACTTCTGCTATTTTCTCCAGCATTGTTGGTATATCCGCCCCTTCTTTTTTTATGGGTATTATCCTGGCTTATGTGTTTGGCTTTGTGTTGACAGACTGGACCGGTCTTCATATCTCCGGGAGTTGGTTTGATGTGGATGAAATAACAGGGGAGAAGCGGCTTACGCTGACCAATCTTGTGTTGCCTGCTATTACACTTGGTATAAGACCGCTGGCGATCATCACTCAACTGACCCGCAGTTCCATGCTGGATGTGCTTGACCAGGATTATATCCGGACGGCTTATGCAAAGGGATTGGGCAAACGAAAAGTGATCTGGAAGCATGCGCTGCGTAATGCGCTCAACCCGGTGATCACTGCTATTACAGGCTGGTTTGCAGAATTGCTGGCCGGGGCGTTTTTTGTGGAATACATTTTCGGCTGGCAGGGTATTGGGAAAATGACCGTGGATGCGTTGGAAAAACTGGATTATCCCGTGGTAATGGGTTCTGTATTGATCGCTGCAACCTTTTTTATCCTTGTCAATATACTGGCAGATGTATTGTATGGAGTGGTTGATCCGCGGGTGCGGAGAAACTGAGTTATTGAATGATCACTTCTTTGATCACTCTTTGGCCCAATGCTTCATTTACTCTTTGCACGATCTTTTCTTTTTGATACAATAATTCCTGCTTGAGGGGTGCCACATGAGTAGTGATCACCAGTTTGTCTCCAAAGATCTGGAGCTTGTCAGTGTAGCGGGAGATCGTTTTTCCCATGATATTTTCCCATACTTCCTCAATCTGCATGGCCTGTATATCACCCCTGATCCTGCTTTGATTCAGGAATTGCTGCATGGCATCTTTGAAAGAAAACTCACCCATGAGGCAAAAGTAAGAAGAAGTTGATGGTTTGCATTAAAGCAGTATCATTCCGAAATCAACATCCAGTTTTTCGAGTTGCTTTCTTAATCTTTCTTCATTTGTATCGGTAATAAAGATCTGTCCTTCATTGCGGATACACACTTTTTCCAGCAGGTTGCCGATGCGGTCCTCATCCAGTTTTTCAAACACATCATCGAGCAGGAGCAGGGGAGGGAAATGTTTTTCCTGTTGCAGCACATCCATTTCTGCCAGCTTCAGCGCGAACAATAAACTTTTCCGCTGGCCTTGTGATGCAATATTCTTGAATGGCAGGTTGCCCATATTGATCTCTATATCGTCGCGGTGAGGGCCTGCGGCAGTACGTTGGGATAGGAGATCTTTTTGCCTTGTCGCCTGCATCAGTTCGCGGAAGCTGCCTTGCAGCAATTCACTTTCATAAAAGAGGCCGATGTCTTCCGGTTGCCGGGCAATATCCTGGTAGGCGTGTTTAACAGCAGGCAGAAAGGAGACGAGGAATTCTTTCCGTTTATTAAAAACAAATTCCCCGGGAGCCAGTAGCTGTTCATCGAGTACGTCCAGCAGCGACAGGTTTCTCTGTCCTGTTTCTGCAAATGATTTCAACAGCGAATTCCGCTGTTGCAGCACTTTGGTGTATATGATCAACTGCTGCAAATAACCCGCATCCAGTTGAGAAAGCAGTGCATCCAGGAATTTCCTTCTTTCCTCGCTGCTGCCGGTAATGAGCGAGGCGTCGTCCGGGGCGATCACCACACAGGGGTAGCGGCCGATATGTTGTGAAAACTTATCGTAGGGCTGCCCGTTGATCAGGAATTCCTTTTTCCCGTTTTCGCGCAGGAGGCATACGGCTTTTTCGGTTTTGTCGTTCAGCATAAATTGCCCCTCTATCCTGAATCCTGCCTTGCCCTGCTGCACGCTGGTGGCGTCCTGCCGGCTGAAATAGCTTTTGGTGAAACAGAGATAATGGATCGCATCCAGCAGGTTGGTTTTACCCATGCCATTTTTTCCGCATATACCCATAACCCGTGCCGGCACAGGGAATACCCGGTCGGTATAATTCTTGAATTGGAGCAGGGATATTGAGTTGAGGAATAGCATCCGGCAAATATACTCCCGGCTCCGATTCAGAACTGACTCCCGGCTCAGGACAAGCCTAAAATTTGCGCTGATTTTCATCAACTTTTCCCTTATTTTTGCCTCCCGTAAAAAGGCAATAAAACACAAATCTGTAACCGGTGGCATCAAAATTTTCCAAAGAGACATACCTGTACTGGTACGAGCTGATGCAGCTTATCCGCCAGTTTGAATTAATGGCAGAAGAGAAATACAAGATGGAAGGCAAGATCCGTGGCTTTTTCCATGCCTATATCGGGCAGGAAGCTATTGCTGCGGGCTGTATGACAGCGACCAAACCCGATGATAAATTTATCACGGCATACCGCGACCACGGTCTGGCGATCGCCAAAGGCGTTTCTGTTGACAGTTGTATGGCTGAACTCTATGGAAAAGCCACAGGCTGCGCCAAGGGAAAAGGTGGAAGCATGCACTTCTTTGGCAAGAAAGAGAATTTCTTCGGAGGTCATGGTATCGTAGGTGCGCAGATCGGTACAGGAGCAGGGCTGGCTTTTGCAGAAAAATACCGCGAAACAGACAATGTAGTACTTTGCTACTTTGGCGACGGTGCTGCCCGTCAGGGCATCCTGCACGAAAGCTTTAACCTGGCTATGCTTTGGAAGCTTCCCGTAATATTTATTTGCGAGAACAATAACTATGCGATGGGTACTTCAGTGGAAAGAACTTCCAATGTGGTAGACATCTATAAACTGGCTGACGGCTACGAAATGCCGGCCGACCAGATAGACGGTATGCATCCTGAAACCGTTCATGAAGGCGTGGCCCGTGCTGTAAAAAGAGCACGCGAAGGCGGCGGCCCTACTTTATTAGAAATTAAAACATACCGTTATAAAGGCCACTCTATCAGCGATCCACAAAAATACAGAACCAAGGAAGAAGTGGATGAGTACAAAGCAAAAGACCCTATCGTAATGGTTCGCCAAACGATCCTGGACAATAAATTCGCTTCTGAGCAGGACCTCGATGCAATTGATAAAAGAGTGAACGATATCGTGGAAGCTTCAGTGAAATTCGCTGAAGAAAGCCCCTGGCCGGATGATAGCGAAGTGCTGAAGGATGTGTATGTGGACCAGAACTATCCTTTTATCGTAGATTAATTTTAGCCAATAAATTTCCACTTAAAACAAGAAAGATAAAATGTCAGACAAGAACCAGGCAACAGGAGTTGAAGGCAGTGAAGCAGTAGTTGCCAAAGCAAAAGACTTTTGGACCAAAAACAGTAAACTGATACTTGGCGCCGGAGTATTCCTGGTGGCAGTGGTTGGCGGTTTCTGGGGATACAAACATTTCGTGGTTGGCCCCAAAGAAGAAAAAGCTGCTGATGCAATGTTCAAAGCAGAAGACTACTTCAGAATGGACTCGACCCAGAAAGCCCTGAACGGCGATGGTCAATATGCAGGTTTCCTGAAGATCATCAGCCAGTATAGCGGAACAAAAGCAGCAAACCTCGCACATTTCTATGCAGGCAGCTGTTACCTGAAACTGGACGATAATGCCAATGCCATCAAACACCTGAAAGATTTCAGCACAGATGCAAAGCAGATCCAGCAAAGGGCATATAAATTGCTCGGTGATGCCTATGCTGATCAGGGCAACAGCAAGGAAGCATTGGATTACTATAAGAAAGCGGCCCGTCATTTTGAGTCAGACCAGACTGCTTCCGCAGAAGCATTGTTCATGGCGGCTTACCTGGCAGCTAATGTGATCAAAGATCCAAAAGAAGCAATTGCCTTATACAAGGAATTGAAGGAAAAATACCCAATGACGCAGCAGGGATTTGAAGCAGATAAATACCTGGCTATGTTGGGTGAATACAATGTAAACTGATCATGGCGGATATAGCGAACAGTAAATTATTACATACAGGCACAGGCATTCTCCCAATGGAGGATGCCTGTGTGGTTTTGGTGAAAACCGAATGGAACGCAGCGATCATAGATGAACTGGAGAGAGGTTGTGTGGAAGTGCTGAACAGGCATAAGGTTAAGACCGTGGTGGTGTTGACGGTGCCGGGGGCGGTGGAGATCAGCTTTGCGGTCAGGTGTTTCTGGGAGCAAACCACGGCCCAAAAACCGGATGCATTCATTGCCCTTGGTTGCGTGATAAAAGGGGATACGCCTCATTTCGATTACGTCTGCAAAGCCGTTACGGACGGGGTAGTGCAGTTGAACCTGCAATTGCCGGTGCCTACTATTTTTGGCGTTCTTACGGTGAATACGGAAGAGCAGGCCCGCGAGAGGATTGGCGGAAAACACGGGCACAAAGGTGAAGAAGCGGCGATTACAGCATTGAAAATGATATCTTTGCAACGGTCAATTAAATAATGATTTTCGATACCTGGTGAGCATGAACGTACAGATTTTTATTCCCTGTTTTGTGGATCAGCTTTTTCCCGACACGGCTTTCAATATGGTGAAAGTGCTGGAAAAAGCGGGTTGTACGGTGTCTTACAATCCTGAACAGACCTGTTGCGGGCAGCCGGCTTTCAATGCAGGTTTTTGGGATGAAGCGAAATCAGTGTGTACCAAATTCCTGAAAGATTTTCGCGGAGCGGATTATATCGTGGCACCAAGCGCCAGTTGTGTCGGCTTTGTCAGGAACTATTATGCCAAGCTTTTTGAGAACTCTTCCCTCCATCATGATGTAGCGGATGTGGGAAAAAGGATCTATGAATTTTCAGAGTTCCTTGTGCAAGTGTTGAAGGTAGAGCAGTTTGGTGCTGTGCTGAACGGCAAAGCAACTTATCATGATAGCTGTGCGGGTTTGCGGGAATGTAAAATAAAATCAGAGCCCCGCCGCCTGCTTTCCCATGTAAAAGGCCTTGAGCTGGCGGAAATGAATGATGTGGAAACCTGTTGCGGTTTCGGTGGCACTTTTGCCGTGAAGTTTGAAGCTATTTCCATTGGCATGGGCGAACAAAAAGTAGAGAATGCGCTGGCTACCCAGGCCCAATACCTGATATCTACCGATCTTTCCTGCCTGATGCACCTGCAGGGCTATATCAAACATAAAGGCTATTCTCTTCAGACGCTTCATCTGGCAGATGTACTGGCCAATGGATGGTGATCATTTAAATTTGAAGTCTATTAAACCGTTTTAATGTATGGCATACTGGCTTATCAAATCAGAACCCTCTACTTATTCCTGGGAGCAATTGGAAAAGGATAAAAAAACTTTTTGGGATGGAGTGCGCAATTATGCAGCGCGCAATCATCTCAAAGCAATGAAGAAAGGAGATCTCGCTTTTTTTTATCATAGCAATGAAGGGCTGGAGATCGTGGGTATAGCAAAAGTGGTAAAGGAAGCCTACCAGGATCCTACCACTTCTGAAGAAGCATGGGTGGCTGTTGATTTTGCACCATATAAAAAATTGAAGAAACCTGTAGGGCTGGCAGAGATCAAAACAAAAAAAGAACTTGCGGATATGGCATTGGTAAGGCTTGGCCGCCTGTCTGTTCAGCCGGTAACGGATAAGGAATGGGAAACTGTTATGAAAATGGCAGGGGAGCAATAAACAATAGCTGATCATTTACTATAGCTGAAACTTCATTGTTACTTTCATCAGGAGTATTAGTTTATCGTAATATTATTTCATATAGTAGTCAGGAAAAAACAGAAATTATCGTTTTTTTAAACCTGCCCTTTTTCTGTTTTTGAATTAATTTTCCAGAAACAAAATCTCTTGGCAAAGCAAAGGAAACACCTGGTCATTCTCTCCGGTGCAGGAGTAAGTGCAGAAAGCGGATTAAAAACCTTTCGTGACAGTGATGGTTTATGGGAAGGATATGATGTAAGGGAAGTCGCTACTCCGGGAGCATGGCGACGTAATCCCCAATTAGTGCTTGACTTTTATAATATGCGCCGCCAGAATGTGGCAGAAGCCCTGCCTAATGCTGCGCATATTGGTTTGGCTGAGTTGGAGAAGGATTATAATGTCACTATCGTTACGCAAAATATAGATGATCTGCATGAAAGAGCCGGCTCTTCGAGGGTAGTGCATTTGCATGGTGAAATATTCAAGATGCGAAGTGAAAGGGATGAGGATACATTGTATGAGATCCGTGGAGATATGAAGCTGGGAGATAAAGATAAGCTGGGTCATCAGTTAAGGCCGGCCATCGTCTGGTTTGAAGAGCCGGTGCCGAAAATGGAAGAAGCCATTCCCATCATTCATGCAGCAGATATCTTTGTGGTGATAGGTACTTCGCTGGTGGTTTATCCTGCAGCTGGCCTTGTGCATTATGTGGCGGAGCATACTCCCAAATTCATTATCGACAAAAAGATACCTTATACATCATCCATGGATAATCTTACATTGATTGAAAAGCCTGCTACGGAAGGAGTTGCTGAACTGACCAGGTTGCTGGCACAGTTGCCTGACTAACTTTAGGCTTTCACTAACAGCCGCCTGCTTAATATTGCGGCGAATATCCAGGTATGCAAAAGTTTTTTCTTGTTTTATTGGTTTCCCTTTGGTGGGGAAGAATAGAGGCGCAACAGTCGTCCACGCCTTTTGAGCAGATCCGTCGTTTTACAGCTACGCAAACGCCGGGGAAAGAGGATTCTGCCATCACTTATCTTACCAACACGATCAAAGAAGGCATTCATTATCTATACCCCCTTTACCAGGCTATTGGCTGGGAAGACAAATTCAGAAAACAGGGAGATGGCCAGGATTTCTTTTATGATAATTTCAGCCAGTTCCTTTCATTCGTTGGTGATATGCGTATGGCGGATTATTATGGTGTAAAATCGTATGATACCACACAGCGTAGCTCAAGAGAGTTTATCCAGCAGGAAATGCAAAGGCTTCGCGATCTTCAATCCATCAATGCGGCTGCTTATGTAACGGGAAGGGCTTTGGATGCACAGGTCGTAATGATCAATGAAGCACATAATAAGCCTCAGCATCGTGCCTTCACCTACAGCTTGCTGGAAGATCTGTATAAAGAAGGATTCCGTTATCTCGCCCTGGAGATGCTGAATAATTCCCCTGACCGTTCCTTGCAGCAGTTAAATGATAAAACAGGCTTCTATACAAAAGAACCGGTTGCAGGTGAGTTGATCAGAAAGGCATTATCATTAGGATATACACTTGTTCCTTATGAAGACACTATTGCTTATAAGCATACTTCCGTACAAAGGGATTCTGCCCAAGCCGCGCATATCTACGAAGTGATCAAACGTGATCCCAAAGCCAGGATCCTGGTGCATGCAGGTTATGGGCATATTTCAGAAGTAGGCCTTGGTGATGAATATATCCCAATGGGCCTTGCATTTAAAAAATTAAGCGGGATCGATCCTCTGACGATCAACCAGGTGCTGTTCACTGAAGGCAGCAGTTATGAGTATGGCCGTTTATACTATGATGCATTGATGCAAAAGATCAATATTGATGAACCGGTAGTGCTCCTGAAAAACAGGGACCCTGTAAAGCTGATCGATCGGGAAGGGTATGATATTTATGTAGTGCATCCGCCTTCTGTATATAAAAACAACAGGCCTACCTGGTTTTCCTTAAATGGTGAACGGAAGGAGGTAACCATTTCTCCGCAGGAGAAAGCGTTATTTATGGTACAGGCTTACTATGAAGATGAATATAACAGCCAGCCATTGGGAAAGATCATACCTGCTGATCAAACCTATATTACTTCTGATTATGGCTATTACAGCCTTTACCTGAAACCAGGCAAATATAAACTGGTGTTCAGGGATGTTGGTTACAAGGAATTAAATGTCAGGGACCGGGAAGTGAAATAGCGGATGCTCAACTGGGATTGCTTTCTATAAAACTGATCCCATTTTCTGCCAACTCCTTCAACACCGGTTCGTATATTTCTCTATCTGTAGGAATATGCAGGCCGGTCAGTTTCAATGTTCCCCTGAGAATAAGCTTTGCAGCGATAGCCAATGGCAATCCTACTGTTTTAGCCATAGCTGTTCTTAAGCTGTCTTCACCTTTCACCACCAATGAGCTTTGAATATTTGCGGGTTTGCCGGCTTCTTCATAGCCAAACTCATGCAGCATAACGATCATATCCTTATCTTCCGGCTGCAGGCTTAGCTTGGTCTCCACAGCCACCTGCAACAGGTCTGCAGCACTGCAAAAACCTTTATTCACCGGGGTATTTTTATCCTCCAGTCCAAGGAATAAGAATTGTCTGGAGGTAAGATCGGCTTCCTGTATCTGTTGATTCATCCATTGGCCAAAACCACGTGTGTCCAGGTGTTCGCGGAACAGCTCCTGCAAACTTTTACCATCACTTTGATAGGCGGGTGTTTCATCAGTCAGTTTCAGGTCTATAACATGCTTCCAGCCACGCATAAAATCGGGATGGCGGAGAGTGGTGCGGATAAACGTGTTGGTTTCTTCCAAACCATACAATGGCGCATAGCTTAATGAATCGCGGTTGGGATACCAGCTGAACGCATCATGGCCCGGCACAGTCACCAAACGGTCAGGAGTAAACAATTCTTCATAGGGCAATTGCACATCTTTACCATTCTCCCGGTAATGAGCACCTGCTTTTCCCGCCAGGATAATATTGCGCGGATTCCAGCTTATCTTATAATGCCAGGGATTGTCATCGCTTTCGGGCGCGACCAGCCCGCCGCAATGGGAGCGGAATGAGGTTATTTTTCCCCCTTTTTTCCGGATCCCGTCAATGATCTTCATTGCACTCATGTGATCGATACCCGGATCAAGCCCCATTTCGCAAAGAAAAATAAGACCTTTGTCTTTTATTGCAGCAGCTATGGAACGCATTTCATTGTCAACATAAGAAGCCGTGAGCAGGCTTTTCCCGAGTTGCAGGCAGTCTTTTGCAACCGTGTTATGCAGCACCGGTGGCAGCATGGAAATAACCAGGTCAGCTTCGCTGATATACTGGCTGCGTTTGCCGGCATCACGGATATCAAAAGAAACGGCTTCACCGGAAGGGGAGTGGTTGATCTTTTCAAGGGCCAGTTGCAGGTTGGCATCCGCCACCACGAGTTTCCAGTTTTCTGCGCCTGCATGCTGTAACAAATAGTCGATCAAAACCGTGGCCGACTTGCCAGCCCCGAATAAAAGTATTTTCTTCATGCAACAAATATCTTAAATAGTTAAAACCCTTGGCATTTTATTTGGAACCCCTAAGCATTACTAAAATAAAATTTTATGAAATGAGCCATAAAGGATCCTGTACACTTATCGCAGAGAGTGTTCTGGTGGGTTCCATATGGCAATTTTAACCATTAAAAATTAACAGATGAAAAAAGTATTTGTAGCTGTATTGCTGTTGACCGGTATGGCCGGTTACAGCCAGAATCTTACCGGCGGTCTGAAAGCGGGTGTCAACGTCTCCAATTTCACCGGTGGTGATTTCGGTTCGGTTAATAAAAAAGCATTGATAGGATTTCATGCCGGCGGCTTCCTGAACCTTGGGTTCGGCGCATTTTCCATACAGCCGGAAGCAATGGTGTCAACACAAGGTGCAAAAGCGGAGGATGTGAGCGGCAGCTACGATTGGAAGCTGACTTATATCACTGTACCTATTATGGCCAAATTCAAAACACCTGGTGGCTTTTACCTGGAAGCAGGACCGCAGTTTGGTTTCAAGATCGATGAAAGCATCGGCAATCAAACCATCAACGATTTTGCAAAAGGACTTGATCTTTCTATTGGTGCAGGTCTCGGGTTCCAGACTGTTGGAGGATTTGGGATAGGCGCCCGCTATCTGGCAGGGCTTTCAAAAGTGGGTGATTTCAGTGGTTCTAATATTGATCCTGATTTCAAGAACAGTGTGATACAGGCGGGGATCTTCTATACTTTTGGTAAATAAAATCATATGGGAGTCTTGTTGATGCAAGACTCCCATATAAATAAATTAACGGCCTCCTACAGCCAGATCATTCGCCTGCCTGCTGCCTATTCTTACTATTTTAAATTCCACTCTCACTCCACGATTGGTGTCAGGAACACGTACTGTTTCAGATTCATTTGCTGAAATAGATTTGAATTGCACCATTTCCGTTTTAACAGGTTGCTCATTAGGTTTGATGTATTGCACTTCTACGGTTACCTGGTCAAGATTGTATTTGGAACGGTTGGTTACGGTCAGTTCCAGGTTGCGGATCCCACCTAATGCCACGCGTTTATAATCATTGCTGCTGACGGTTACCTGGCTGCCCCAGCCTGGGAGTGTTCTTTCGGAAGAGGAAGAGCGATCAGGTGTAACAGATACTGTTTTTCTTTCCGGGTTTTCTTTTTGTTCGGATGATCTCATTGCGCGTGTTCTTTCACCACTTACAGGGTCTTTATCTGCTGCGATATAATCCTGCTGGGCAATAACCGGTTCCTCTTTTAATTGCGGAGCAGGCATTACTGCTTTTGCTTTTGAAGAAGGAACAATAACTTCTTTTTCTGCAGCAAGATCATCATTGTTCATAGCTGGAGCTGGCGATGAGGTCAGCGGCTGGCGAACGGGTTCCTGCTTTGGCTGATGTGGCGATTCTGGTGTAACCGTTGCAGATTGCTCTGATACTGAGTCGGTCGCTGGTTCAAGTCCAGCAGGGGGAGCTTGTTCTGCAAGTACTGCACTTGCTGTAGAAGCAGACGGTTTTTGAGCAAGGGAGCCATCCGCTGCCGGCTTTGATTGAAGAATAAATCCTACCAGTACGCCGATCCCGATCAGTCCGCCCACAACAGCAGCTCTTTTCAGGTTTACTTTCAAAAAGCTTTTTCTTGCGATCCTTTCTTTCCTTTCACGCAGTGTTTTTACATACATTTCCTTGATCTCATCAAGGGGCTGCGAATATTTTATTTTGGCAACAGGGTTTTCTGTAATGCTGATTGTTTCAGTCAGGTCTGTTGAGGTATAATCCGGGATCGGAGTGGGGGTGGGTTTCGGAACAGGGACTGGCTTCGGCGTTGCTGCCGTTTTCTTTTCAGCAAGCTGATTGGGCAGGGTAACGAACACTGATTTCTTAGCCACATATTTTTGTTGCTCTGCAACGGCAACTTTGGGCGCATATGCCTGGTGCGCCGCAGGGATCTCTGCCTGGGGAGCAGGGCTGGGCACAGGGGCTGTTTGCTGGGCAGTATCGGGTTTTTTGAAGAACCGGTCAAAAGGCTGTTCTTCCACTTCCGGAGCATAGGGCTTTAACTCATCAATTTCGCTGGGATAGCGCCAGGCCGCACTTTTACCGGAGATCCATACCAGGTCATAGGCCTTCAGGCCCATTTTTAACAAGTCTTCCAGGGAGAACGGCCCTGTTTCCTTGTTGTCGCGCAGAAGAAGATAGTTTACCATAACATTCTCTATTGGTAGATTAATATCAACGTAAAATCTGTGCCGTCAAGTGCAAAGAGGATGTTATAAAACTCCTATTTTCCTGCTGTTGCACAATAATCCACAGCCGTGGAAAAATAGGGCAAAAAACAGTTTTGTTTGTCAGGTTTTGCGCCCCAAAAAAAGTAGATTTGCAAGCCCTTAAAAGCCTTGATTTTGAAGGGTAAATAACAAAGATCCCTAATAATTATGGAAGAGAATTTTGGACCTCAGGAAACGAATGATATTGACCGCATTATTCCGGTAAATATCGAGGAGCAGATGAAGACCGCGTACATCGATTATTCAATGTCGGTGATCGTGGGACGGGCCCTGCCGGATGTAAGAGATGGCTTCAAGCCCGTACACAGGCGCATTTTATTCGCGATGAACGAACTTGGGCTGAACCATAACAAACCCTATAAAAAATCAGCCCGTGTGGTAGGTGAGGTATTGGGTAAATATCACCCGCATGGTGATTCTTCTGTTTATTTTGCCATGGCCCGTCTGGCGCAGGACTGGAACATGCGCTATACACTGGTTGATGGCCAGGGTAATTTCGGTAACCAGGACGGTGATGATCCCGCAGCAATGAGGTATACTGAAGTAAGGCTCGACCGCCTGGGCGAGCATATGCTTGATGATATCGAGAAGGACACGGTAGATTTCCAACTCAACTTTGATGACTCCGAAAAGGAACCTTCGATACTGCCTACACGTATCCCGCAACTGCTGATCAACGGCAGCAGCGGCATCGCCGTAGGCATGGCCACGAACATGATGCCGCACAATCTCTCTGAAGTGATCGATGGTTGTGTTGCCTACATCGACAACCGTGAGATCACGATCGATGAGTTGATGCAATATGTAAAAGCACCTGACTTCCCTACAGCCGGTATCATTTACGGAATGGAAGGAGTGAAGGCTGCCATGCATTTCGGCAGGGGACGTGTGGTGCTGAGAGGCCGTTTGAATATTGATACAAAACCCAGTGGCCGCGAACAGATCATTATCACAGAAGTGCCTTACCAGGTAAACAGGGATTCGCTTACCAACCGCATTGGTGAACTGGTGAACGAAAAACTGATAGAAGGGGTAGCGCATGTGAACAATGAATCGAACAACAAAGAAGGCACCCGGATCGTGATCGACCTGAAAAGGGATGGGGTGGCCAATGTGATCGTTAACCAACTCTATAAGCTTACTGAACTGCAAACCTCTTATGGCATCAACAACGTTGCCATTGTGAAGGGAAGGCCAAAAACGCTGAACCTGAAAGATCTGATCAGCGAGTTCGTGGAGTTCCGTCATGAAGTGGTGGTACGCCGCACCCAGTTTGAATTAAGGGAAGCAGAAAAACGGGCGCATATACTGCAGGGCTACCTGATAGCGCTGGATCACCTGGATGAAGTGATCACGATGATCCGGAACTCGGCTACGCCTGAAATAGCGAAAGACAATCTCGTGAATGCAGGTTGGGGATTGGATGAAGTGCAGGCCAAAGCCATACTGGAATTGCGCTTGCAACGCCTTACCGGCATGGAAAGAGAGAAGATCAAGGAAGAATACGATGAATTGATGAAACTGATCGGGGAGTTGAAAGAGTTGTTGGCCAATGAAGCACTCCGTTATGGTGTGATCAGGAAGGAACTGCTGGAGATCAAAGAAAAATATGGTGATGAACGGAAGACCGAGATCACTTACCTCGATAATGAAGTGCGCATTAAAGACCTGATCAAGGAAGAAGACGTAGTGATCACGATCTCACATCTTGGTTATATAAAACGTACGCCGGCAGATGAATACCGTGCGCAGCGCCGTGGCGGAAGGGGAGTGATCGGCGGCAAAACGAGGGACGAGGATTATATTGAACATCTTTTCGTAGCTTCCACCCATCATAGCATGCTGTTCTTTACAGAAAAAGGAAGATGCTACTGGTTGAACGTATACGAAATACCTGAAGGAGAGAAAACCAGTAAAGGAAGAGCGATCCAGAACCTTATCCAGTTACCCCAGGATGATAAGATCCGCGCCATCATTGATGTGAAGGACCTGAAAGATGAAGAGTTTGTAAAATCACACAATATTGTACTTTGTACCAAGAAGGGGATCATCAAAAAAACGGAATTGCTTGATTTCAGCCGTCCGCGCCAGACAGGTGTGAATGCTATTACTATCAACGAAGGCGATGAACTGCTGGAAGCAAAAATGACCGATGGCAATTCCGAAATCATGATGGCAGTGAAGAGTGGCCGCGCGATCCGTTTCTCTGAACAAAAAGTGAGGGCAACCGGTCGCGGTGCCATTGGAGTAGCAGGCATTGAAGTTGAAGATGCGAATGATGAGGTAGTTGGTATGATTTGTGTAAACCCAGAAATCGATGCATCCAAAACAGTACTGGTGGTGAGTGAAAAAGGGTTTGGAAAAAGAACACCGGTTGACGAGTACCGCTTCACCAACCGTGGTGGTAAAGGCGTCAAAACCATCAATGTAACGGAAAAAACAGGAAGCCTGGTAGGTATGCTGGATGTGGCGGAAACGCAGGACCTGATGATCACCTGTAAAAGCGGTGTAACGATCAGGATGAAAGTGGCCAATATCAGCGAACAGGGAAGAGCGACGCAGGGTGTAAAACTGATCAGGTTGGATGAAGGCGATGAAATAGCGGCCATCACCAAGCTGGATGAGGAGCAGGCAGACACGGCGCACCCGGCTGCACCTGAAGCCGGAGGCGATGACGCAACGGATACGGCAGCAAATCCATCTTCAGAAAACAACACGGAAGAATAAGTGGATGTATTGTTTTATTATTAATTATCTATCAATTCAATTTAAATAATGAAAAAGACCACATTCCTTTTAACGATGCTGACGTTTGCCATTATGGGTCAGGCACAGCGCTATGATGATATTAAAACCAAACTTTTTGTAAATCAGTTTGCAGAAGCCAAAAAGGAAATCGACAAGGGTATGGCCAATGCCAAATTTGCTTCCAAGCCCGAAGCGTTTATCCTGAAGGCGACAGCTTATGCTGCTGTTGCAGATGATCCAGCCAACGCAGCAGAAGCCGACCAGCTGAGGGCAGACGCTTATGCAGCCTTTATGAAGTACAGGGAAATGCAACCCGATCTTGCCCTGATGGCTGATATTCCTTATAAAAATGCACCTTCTTACCTGCACACTACTTATTTCAATGCCGGCTACAAGGATTACCAGGAAAAGAAATGGGCTGCAGGCCTGCCAAAATTTGAAAAGGCAGTGGCTTTGTCCGATTTCATGATCGAGAAAAAATTGTTTGCCGCTCCAATGGATACCAACAGCCTGATCCTTGCAGGTATCATGGCTGAGAATGATAATAAAGCAGATGTAGCGGCTAAATATTATGGCCGCCTGGCTGATGCAAAGATCCAGGGGCAGGGTTTTGAAGACATATACAAATACCTGGTGCGATACAATTTCACCAAAAAAGACATGGCTGCATTTGATAAATACAAAGCACTTGGAGCCGAGCTTTATCCTCAAAGCGAGTTCTTCAAATACGACAAAACAGATTTTGCTGTAGGTCTCGAAGAAACTTTTGATGCAAAAATCAAATCGCTGGAGCAGGTATTGGTAAATGATCCCACCAACTATAAATCCAGTCTTCTGCTCGGTCAGCTTATCTACGACACGCTTTATTCAGATAAAGAAGGAGCAGTGAAGCCTGCCAATGCAGCAGAACTGGAAACTAAAATGGTTGCCACTTTTAAAAGATCAGCGGAGAACAATCCCAACGAAATATTGCCGAATCTTTATCTCGGTGAATACCATATCAACAAAGCGGCAGGCATCAACGAAAAGAAAGAAGCCCTGGCTGCAGAGATCAAAAAAGCGACCAAGCCTGGAGCTCAGCCATCCAAAGAAAATGTAGCGAAAAGGGATGCGCTTGAGAAAGAATTTGATGAGAACTATGACGCTGCAAGGGTTTCGTATGAAAAAGCGGCCGAACTGTTTGGTAAAAAAGGATCACTTACCGGTCCGGAAAAACAACAGTACAAAAATGTGGCTGGCTACCTGGGTGATATTTATACTTACAAAAAAGATAAGGCCAAAGGCAAACCTGCTGATGTTGCTAAATATGCAGAGCAGGAGAAGAAATGGAATGATCTGTATGGATCGATCCGTTAAGCTTTGGTAGGAGATAAATTGGAAACGGCTTCTGAAAAGGAGCCGTTTTTTTATTTGGGAGTATAGAGATGGAATGTGGGATATGGGGTGTTCAGGAATTAAATATTTAACATAATATAAATTATAGGAAAAATAACCGGTTTCAGCTTAGGCATTCTCGCTTTTACGGTTGATAAGATCCTGGCAGACAGTTATTCGGGCCGGTATTTTATTTTCCGGACCCAATTTTCCGATTTACTGATTTCAATCAAGCGCGAATAAGTAAAGAATTTTAAGCTTTGCAAAAAAAAAAGAATGCTAACAGAGATTAATCCAAAATTGCCCATGCGCAATAAATCCGTAACAAAGGATTTTTATATAAATAAGCTGGGATTTAAAGAATTTGGAAACACTGACTATGACGGCTATTTAATGGTGGTAAAAGACAATATACAAATTCACTTTTTTGAGTTTAAAGAACTTGACCCCAAAGAAAATTACGGGCAAGTGTATATCCGGACAAACGACATTGATAACTTATATAGATCATTCCTGGACAACAATACAGAGATCCATCCTAACGGGCGTATTGAAACAAAGCCATGGGGACAGAAAGAGTTTTCAATGCTTGATCCGGACAGCAATTTGTTGACTTTCGGACAGAGTTTATAATGCCATGCAATTTCTTCTGGGTTCGCTGCAATGGTGTCATGAAGGATTAGTTTTTGTGTACTTCGATCTTCCATTCCGCCCCTGACCCAATCTTTTTTTTCTCTGCCAAACTTCCCCTATTAATCGCCACTGAAAAATTCAGCAAACTATTCAAATATCCCAATGGCTTTCCTTCCGCCACCTCTCCAAAAGTATTTGCATACAGAATCCGTTCCTGGTAAACCAACGAATCCACATGCAAAATCTTTACATCCAAACTATCCCCGATCCGGAAACCTGCTTTCTGAACAAGGCTATCCGGAATATTGCTCCAGATATTCCCGTACTGAATATCCAACACAGGGATATTCCCTTTTAAAACACCTTCCTTTAATTCAGCCCGCTGATACGGTATCTTCACCACCGGTCGATTAAGCTCTGGCCCGACCTGCTCAAACCTGATCTTCCCCGAAGCCAGCCTGGCTGCTGTATAAGCATACACGTCGCGGCCATGAAATGTATACGATGCTGAAGAACCCTGCCTTCGATTAACGGATTCATCGATCTGGCGCAATGAAACAATGCCGATCTCATCAGCCAGTAAAGTCAGCGTGCCATTATCCGGCGTTACGATATAATGCCCGTTCCTTGTTTCTGCCACCACCGATTGGCGGTCAGTGCCCACGCCCGGATCAACTACTGACACAAACACTGTTTCGGGTGGCCAGTATGGTACTGTTTGGTTAAGCCGGTAAGCCGCTTCCCAGATATTGTAAGTGGGAATTTCATGGGTGAGATCAAACATGGATAAGCGCGGATCTACTGTATAGGCTACGCCTTTCATTGCAGATACGGCACCGTCTTTAAGTCCAAAATCTGTTTGCATCACGATCGGCTTTGGTGCCGACTTATCGTTGCAGGCTTGCAAAGCAAGGCTGAGAATGATGAGTGAGATTAGAAATCTGTACATTGCTAAAGATTATCCGTAAAGTTATTCATTCAATCAAGATAGTTCATGGACCTGCGTGCACAACTTTTAAAAGAACATTCCAAAGCCAATTGCCTGAAAGTAGTTAAATGGGTCGGCAATTCACCGGAACGTTTTGCTGAGCTTTTCGAACTGTTTTTAAAAGATGAATACCGTGTGGTGCAGTTGGCTGCCTGGCCTGTCAGTTATGTGATTGAAGCGCATCCTTCATTGATCAGGAAACACCTGCCCGCCTTATTCAAAAACCTGGAAAGAACAGATACACATCCATCTGTCAGGCGCAATTCGATCCGCCTGATGCAACATATTGAGATCCCCGAAAAATATCATGGTGTGGCGATGAATCTTTGTTTTGAGTACATCAGTGATCCGAAAGAAAAAGCGGCAGTGAAAGCGTTTTCATTGACGGTGCTGGAGAATCTTTCAAAGCAATACCCGGAAATAAAGCCGGAGTTGAAAGCGATTATCGAAGACAGGTGGGATAGCGAAACACCGGCGTTCCGGTCGAGAGCAAAGAAAATAATGGCATTACTTTAAACATTCGGTTATTCTTTCTGTTTTGCAGTGCTGTGTTGCTTGGTTATCAGTCCTCATATTGATCGGTTAAAATCAAACTGTTGCATGAAACCGCTAATCTGCCTTTTGTTTTCCACTCTGCTATTATTGGCTTTCTATTCCGGTAAGATAAATGATGATGGTTGGTTTTTCAAGGGTTATGAACAACCTGCCGATACTATTGGCCAGACAGTTTTAAAACCCTCAGACCTGGCTGTTGATCCCTGCCTTGACAGAGGGAAAGCAATTTTCGAAGGGCGTTGTATAGCTTGCCATTCGGTGTTCAGAGATTTAACAGGGCCGGCTTTAGCAGGCGTTGAGGAAAGAGTGAAGGACAGAAAACTTTTGAGAGAGTATATCAGGAACCCTGGAAGGGTAACATTCTCCAATAGTTATTTTATGTGCCTGAAGATGAAATTCGGCTCCATGATGACCGCATATCCGATGTTAACAGATAAGGATATCGATTGTTTTTTGGAGTATGTAAAAAATGAAGCAGCGATGCATCCTGATCTGATAGTCAAACGTCCTGCCCTGGATACTCTTTATACTGACACCCTTATTGAAGAATCAGGTAAACTGCTAACTGAAGAAGACTCTACAATGAACAATGAAGAGTCACCAGCAGAAAATCTTGTAGATTATATTAGGACCAATGGCATGTATAACTTTAGAATTGAAGCGCTACCAGGCTGGTCTTATGGGAACCAATATGAAGAGCTGAAGTTAGGTGTAAGAAAAATAAAGCTACATCTAAAGACCGATTTTTCAAATAATTCAGTTCTGAGCATGTGCATTTTCTTTCCTGGGCAAAAACTACTCATCATTGGTTCCTTTGGTCAAGGTAATATCTTTCATATTGAGCAATATGAAGACCAGATACCTTTTGGGGCGAATGCCATTGCTTTTGCGAGCGCCAGCATTGGCGAAAAAATTTATTATGGGCTTACCAATTTTACAGTAGCCCAACGAGATCAAACGATTCCCCTCAGTATAAAAGAAGGAACTAAAGAACAGCTTAGCCAGGCTTTCCAGGCAATGAAGTTTGGCGAGATAAAATTAGATATCATTACTAAAAAGAAAACAATCGTTCCGGATATTCCTTGTAGCGTCAATACACCGGAAAACAATAAATAATTTTAATACAACATCCTCACCTTAATCGTCTCCTTCACATCCTTCAACACCTGCACTGCCTTACTCGAAAGCTGCTTGTCCACATCCAGCACCACATAACCAATATCTTCATTCGTTTTCAGATACTGACCAACGATATTGATATTATACTTTGACAATTCGGTATTGATCGCTGAAAGTACACCCGGTACGTTGTTGTGTATATGCAGGATCCTGTGTGAGCGCTCCTGTGGCGGCAATGCTAAAGCAGGAACTGTATGCGAACCGAACGTAATTCCTTTTTCCAGGAAATTGAACAGCTTTATGCTTACATCTTCCCCGATATTTTGTTGTGCTTCTTCCGTGGAGCCACCGATATGCGGAGTCAGGATCACATTGGGAAGGTCCTGCAAAGGCGATTGAAAACGGTCGCCATTTTTCTCCGGCTCCCAGGGAAATACATCAATGGCGGCACCGCTAAGCTGCCCTTCGAGCAAGGCTTTGCGGAGGGCTTCCAGGTCCACCACTTCGCCGCGTGCATAGTTGATCAGGATCGATCCTTTCTTAAAATATTTAAGTGTGGTTTTGTTGATGATATTCTTGGTTTGCAGGGTTTCAGGAACGTGGAGGGTCACTACATCCGCTTTGCCCAGTACATCTTTCAGGGTTTTACCATCGGTAGCATTGCCAAGCGGCAGTTTGGTTTCCACATCGTAAAAGATCACTTTCATGCCCAGTGCTTCGGCCAGCACGCTAACCTGGCTGCCGATATTGCCATAACCGATAATTCCGAGGGTTTTGCCCCTGAGCTCAAAACTGCCTTTTGCATCTTTCATCCAGATGCCGTCGTGAGCGGCTTTGTTTTTGTCAGGGATGCGGCGGATCAGCATAATGGAAAGGCCGATCACCAGTTCTGCAACGGATCTTGTATTGGAATAGGGTGCATTGAATACTGCTACGCCATGGCGTGTGGCAGCGTCCAGGTTCACCTGGTTTACGCCGATACAGAAACATCCGATCGCCTGCAGCTTCTGGGCGGCATCCAGCACTTTTTGCGTGATCTGCGTTTTGGAACGGATGCCAAGTATATGTACATCTTTGATCTCTTTGATCAGTTCTTCTTCGGTCAATGCTTTGGTGATCTTTTCCACTTTGGTGTATCCCTGCTGTTGGAAATTCTTTACTGCCAGGTCACTGATATTCTCGAGGAAAAGGATGCGGATCTTCTCTTTGGGGTAACTTGTTTTTTCGCTTGCCATATTGCAAATATACTTAAGGACGTTATTACCATAAAAAGTATGAATGGGGAAAAGTTAACCGTTTGTTCAAACAACTGTAAGTTTTATTTTTGTCAAAACTCAAAAACACACGCCTGTTGAAAAACACTTTATTTGCCGTTGCCCTGCTGGGTCTTTTTTACAGTTGCAAGAATGCCAGCTCCTCTACCGAAAAAACAGCCGATACTGCCTATCAAGCTCCTGCCCCTGCTCCCCTTCCGGATAAAGAGGTGAAACATTATAAAGGCCTCCTGTCTTCCTTCTTCGATAGCATGCTGCTGCAACGCGGGTTCAGCGGAGGAATACTGGTAGCCAGGAATGGGGTTGTATTATATGAAAACTATGCAGGCTTTGCAGATGTTGGCCGTAAACAGCCAATAACCGATACTTCTTCTATTCATATCGCTTCTACCAGCAAAACCTTTATGGGCGTTGCTATTCTTGGCCTGGTGCAGGACAATCAGCTGTCGCTGGAAGATTCCATTCAAAAATTCTTTCCTGGCCTCCCCTATCCGGGAATAACAGTAAAGATGCTGCTCAGCCACCGGAGCGGCCTGCCCAATTATCTTTATTTTATGTCGGAAGGCAATTGGGACAAGAAAAAGCAGGTGACGAATGCAGACGTATTACAAACATTATACACGGAAAAGCCTAACCGCAGTTTTAGCCCGGGCAGGCGTTTCAGCTATAGCAATACCAATTTTGTGTTGCTGGCCATGATCATTGAGAAGATCACCGGTATCAGCTACCCGGATTATATGAAGCTGAAATATTTCGGCCCACTGAAAATGGAACATACGTTCGTTTTTACTTTAGCTGATACGGGTAAAGTGATCCCTTCCTTTAACTATAATGGCACGGTTTGGGACAATGATTTCCTGGAAGGCACTTATGGGGACAAGAACATTTATTCCACGCCCAAGGACCTGCTGAAATGGGACCAGGCTTTGTATACCGAGCAATTGCTGAAAAAGAATATGCTCGATTCGGCTTTCACTCCTTACAGTCTTGAACGCCCTTCCATTCACAACTATGGTTTAGGTTTCAGAATGCTGATCATGCCCAATGGGAAAAAAGTGATCTATCATTTCGGACGCTGGCATGGTTACAATGCAGCTTTTGCAAGGTTGATGGATGAAAAGGCAACTATCATTATCCTGGGCAATAAGTTCAACCGCAATATTTACACTACTGCCCATAAATGTTATGACCTGTTTGGCAATTACATGCAGGGAAACGACAGTGAAGAGGACGCAGAAAATGCTGAAGTAAAGACGGAAGTAAAAAAGGAAGTAAAGAAAAAAGCAGTAGTAAGGAAAAAGAAGAAATGACCGGTTTTATTTAGTAAAGACTCGCTCTGGACATATCCCACAAAGACGACGAAGACCACAAGGTTATTGCCTGAGATAATTTCTTTGTGGTCTTCGTCGTCTTTGTGGGAGTTTGATTGCTGAAGCTGAGTCATTATTGTTTAATTGTTTATTTCAAACGGTCAACAATTCCTACTTTTATCATCACAATCGTACAATTGTGAAAGTATTCAATGCAGAACAGATCAGACGCTGGGACCAGTACACCATTGCGCAGGAGCCTGTTGCTTCTGTGGAATTAATGGAACGGGCTGCCCTTGCCTGTGCTGCCTGGTTAAATGAACACTATCCCGATCAGCCCCTTACTGTTTTCTGTGGCAAGGGAAACAATGGTGGAGACGGATTGGCCATTGCCCGCCTTTTATCAACCCGCAGGATCACTGTTTACATTCTTGAATTCGGACATAAGGGTACCGCGGATTTTCAAACCAATCTTTCCCTCCTGCATCAATATCCCGCAATAGATATCCGTTTTATACAAACAGAAGAGAATCTCCACTCTATTGCTTTTTCAGGTGTGATCATAGATGCATTGTTTGGTTCAGGATTGAATCGTGGATTGGAAGGTGTAACTGCCACTCTGGTAGAAAAGATCAATGAAACTGGTTGCCCTGTTGTTTCTATTGATCTGCCCAGCGGTATGTTTGTTGACAGGTCTTCTGCAGGCAATGTACAGGTAGCTGCAACGCACACATTAAGTTTTCAGGTGTATAAGCCGGCTTTCCTGGTAGCAGAGAATGCAGCGTATTGCGGAGAAGTGCATATACTGGATATCGGCCTGCATCCGGACTTTTATGACCGGGAACCAGCGCAGTATGAACTGACAGATGAAACCATTATTCACCAGCTATACAAGCACAGGAACTGTTTTTCACATAAAGGGAGTTTTGGCCATGCTTTGATGATCGCGGGCAGTTATGGTAAAATAGGTGCGGCAGTATTATCAACAGAAGCCTGCCTGCGCACTGGTGCCGGATTGGTGAGCTGTCATATTCCCCGCTGCGGATATGAGATCATGCAGGCACGGCTGCCGGAAGCAATGGTGAGCACGGACCTGAATCATTCCATTAATACGCATATCGAAACTGATCTGGATGTTTATCCTGCTATCGGTATAGGCCCTGGCCTTGGAACTGCTTCAGAAACAAGAACGCTATTGAAAGAAATACTCAGTGTATATAAAAAGCCTGTGGTGTTGGATGCGGATGCATTGAACGGTATTGCCAAAGAGCCGGAATTACTGGCACAAATACCGGCAGGTTCCATTCTCAGCCCACACCCTAAAGAGTTCCAGCGTTTGTTTGGAGAAACAGCCAATGAATTTGAACGGTTACAACTGGCTTCATTAAAAGCAAAAGAATTAAAGTTGATCATTGTCCTGAAGGGGCATCATACACTGATCGCTTTGCCTGATGGAAAAATGTTCTTCAACTCAACCGGCAATGCAGGTATGGCCACTGGCGGCAGCGGTGATGTGCTTACAGGAATACTGACCGGTCTACTGGCACAAGGGTATGAACCCGGAGATGCAGCCGTATTCGGTGTATACCTTCATGGATCAGCCGGCGACCTGGCTGCAGAGGAATTATCCATGGAAGCCATGATCGCCGGTGATATTACAAAATACCTGGGAAAAGCCTTTCTTGCAATAGAAGAGCAGTGATAACGGTCACTTATTCCCCATTTTTCTTCTCGAGCAAAAATTTATAGATCAACCCTCCCACAATAGCACCTGCTATGGGTGCTACCCAAAACAACCATAACTGTGAAAGGTATTGCCCTCCTGCAAACACAGCCTGTGAAGTGGAGCGGGCAGGATTAACGGATGTATTGGTGATAGGAATGGAAATAAGATGGATCAGGGTAAGCCCAAGGCCAATTGCAATGCCTGCAAACCTGCCATTGGCAAATTTATCAGTAGCTCCAACAATGATGATCAGGAAAAAAGCAGTCAGTAAAAATTCTGCAATAAAAGCTGCTTTCAGATTATAACCATGAGGAGATAGATCTCCATATCCATTGGCAGCGAAAGCACCGGCTTTGGTATTGTCAATAGCAGCTGCGTCATTGCCGGAAAAAATAAGATATAAAGCACCGGCTGCAACCAAGGCACCGGCAACCTGTGCAATGATATAAGGGACCAGTTCTTTACCGGGAAATCTTCCTGCAGCAAGCAGGCCAAATGATACCGCAGGATTAAAATGGCCGCCGGATATATGCCCGACTGCATAAGCCATGGTCAATACAGTAAGACCGAATGCAAGCGCCACACCAAGATAACCAATGCCCAGGTCAGGAATGCCGGCAGCAAAAAGAGCGCTTCCGCATCCTCCAAAAACCAACCAGAACGTTCCAAAAAATTCAGCAGCAAATTTTCTCATAACGATATATTTTCAAGGTTAAAGAATCGTGCTTAAATGGAGGTGGAATGATCGTTGAAAGAACTAAAATACATTCTTCTTTAATATAACAAAGAAGATGACCAGAATAGGGTATTAAGATTGGGGATAAGTGATGCAGAAATAATAAAGGGGCTTTAAGGCCCCTATTAATAAATTCTTTATTGATGTATCATTTTTCTTTCTTCTCTTTTGCCATCTGTGCTGTACCTATTACCAGGAAAGCAACCCAACTTGGATAAACGATAGCAAAACTTGTATGAACAGAAGGGCCAATAATTATGGCTAACAGAACATGTAATGCAGCAGTCAGTATCATGCCGATTGTTCCGATCTTGTAAAAAGCGTTGCGGTTATTCATACTGATGATTTTTTATAAAGGAACTTGAATACCGGCTGAAGGTATGGAAAATCATGTAAACGGTGGTAAAGGTTTTTACGGGCGGTTTTCCCGCCCGGTTTTTCCCTGCATTTCAGGGTAATTCCCTGTATTTCTTCCTGTGGCCGGCCTTTTCTTTTGGTACAAACAGCTGGATTTAACCCTCTTATTGAAGGTTACCTGTAAAAAACCTTTATAAGTGATATGAGAAGGCTTTGCCATTATACATTATTGATTGTTTTCCCGGTCGTATTCTTTTCCTGTAAAAAATCAGGTGGCGACAGTCCTGCTCCCCCTACTCCACCGCCACCTGATCCGCCGGTGAATAATCCTGTTATTCCACCCACAGTTTATACTGGCTATAATCTGTTGTGGAATGATGAGTTTGATGGCTCGCAGATAGACCTGGACAAATGGGGGCTTGAAACAGGAACAGGTGTGGACGGCAATTTTGGAACAGGGCAGGTGGACAGGGCCCGCCCGGATAATGCTACGATTGCTGCAGGCATTTCAGGTGCCAGTGGCAATTGCCTGGCTATTGCAACAAAAAAGGAAGCCTATATTGACCGCAGCTATACCAGTGCCCGGCTCACTACAAAAGACAAAGGAGCCTGGGGGCCGGGGCATCGGATCGAAGCAAGGATATGGGCCCGTGATGTGCAATACAAAGGTCAGGGCTTTGCATTCTGGATGATGCCGCAGGAAATACCTGCAGGGCAAGCATCATTGATGTGGCCGCAGGGTGGTGAAATCGATATTATGGAATATGTTGGCGCCATACCTGGCCATAACCTGGGCAGCGTACATTATGCCTGGTCATGGGAGAACAACCAGTATCAGAGTTGGAATCATGGACATAAAGGAGGATATTATTCCTACCAGGAAAAAGAAGTGCCGGCCGGCAACCCGGCTTATGGCGGATGGCCAGTACCGGCAACTGACCTTACTGCAGGAAGCGGAGGCTTTCATATTTACAGGATCGATTGGTATGAGAACAGGATAGAGTTTGCCATTGACGACCAGGTATACCATATCAACTATTTCAATGATGGTGATGCATTCGACAATGGAATGGCTGATGGGCAGGACCAGGATGCAAAGATCATTGTGAATGGAAAAAGAACATTTGTATCCGAGTACTCCCATCATTTTCCTGAATGGTCACCTTTTTCGCATAAATTTTTTATCCTGCTCACTGCAGGTGTTGGCGGTAATGATAATCAAACCTACGGTGGAGCTATTGTCTCCAATGCTGTATTCCCCTGTACCACGTTTATTGATTGGGTAAGAGTGTATAAAAGGAACTAAGGGCCTGGATGCAACATATTGGAGCAGGATCATACTTTACTTAAACGACCGTTTATGTACACCCGTTTTCTGGGTAGAACAATATGGGCACTACTGGTTTTTTTCCTGTCCTTCCGTGCGCAGGCGCAACTACAGGTAAGAACAGAAATTTATCCAGCAGTGGAATTGTTGAATGTGATCCACCTGCTTTCCGATTCAGTAGAAACCGTTCCTTCTACTTATGCCATTGATGTCCGCCGGCAATTCCAGGCTTTTAAAGATCATCCGGCAGTACAAAAAGCAAGGGAAATGGCATTGATCAATTGTGATTTCCCTTTGCGGCACAGTTGGTGTTTTTATAATTTCCCGGATGTTCAATTGCATCTGCCGGATACTCTTTGGGCATACAATAAATATGTGACGACGGTTGCTGTACGCGATTATTTCAAAGCCTGTATGGATTTTTACAGGGATAGCAGGTTTTGGGAATTCTTTACTGCTTATCGCCCCAAGTATGACCAATGGATACAATCATTTAACCGTAACCTGTATGAAGACGGAATGCTGGCCGCAATGGATAGTTTATACCGGCTCAAACCTTCCAATAAGGTAGTGTTTACCCTGGGCGCGATGAATTGTAATTCATTTGCTCTGCCGGAAACAGGGGATATCAACCCAGCGTTCAAAGGCATTTCAACCATCTTTATTGCCTTTGGGAATCTGCACCGTTCAAAAGATACTATTGCCCCTGCTTTTTACTCTCCTTTTAATTCACAATTGATATGGCATGAAGCAGGCCATGTTTACCTGGCTGATCTTTTCCGCAAGTATGAAAAAGAAGTGATGGCGATACAGGATATATTCAATAATAGTGAAGATATGAAGCGTGAAGCGGGTGCGGTCGGCTGGGCTCATTACCTCGATGAAAATATAACACAGGCAGTGACCAGTTATCTTCGCATCCGCGCAGGCGTCATAGCAAAAGATGTTGAGTATAAAAGAATGAAAGGTTATTATATTCTGTCAGAAGCCATCATTGGCATCATGGAAGATCAGTACATCAACAAACCTGCCTATGCTGACTTTGATGCATTTTTTCCTGTGCTGTTACGATCACTGGCCGAAAGAGCAAGGGGCCGTTGATTGCTTCTCCTGATCAAAAGAAACACCGCTATTGCCACGATCAGGTAAGGTAATATCCATATCAGCAATGACAATTCAAAAGAAGGATTGATGGTTCCGCCATTTACCAGCCAGATGCCTTCTCCATTTTGTGCAGCAGCACGGGGCAATAAATATTGCAGGAAGTTCCACCCAAAATGAATGCCTGTAGCCAGGTGTAGTTGTCCTGTTCTGATAACGGCAATACCGAACAGAAGCGATCCGATACCCGTTGTGAGCATTGTAAGAAGAATATCAGTCAAGCTCATATTGCCGGATAAATGCATGCAGCCAAAAAGTATGGCAATGATTATTTGAGTGGGCCATTCCCCCCATTTTTCCAGCAGGATACGAAATGGATAACCACGGAAAGCCAGTTCCTGTACAAATACGGAGAGGAAAACGGTAATGAAGATGGGCAGCAGTTGATACCAATGGAAAGCCGGATTCAATTCCCAGTGAAAGCCTGTCAGCAGTTTTATGGTAAACGCAACTGCGATCAGCATGGCTATTCCTCCCAGGGTGCCATACAGGAGATCGAGCCAGGCGCTTTTGCTGGTGATGGTGCAGCCAATCCCTTTCCATGACCTGTTTTCCCATTTCAGCACCAACCCTGTAAACAGGATAAGCAGCAGGCAGAGCAGGCCATTGGTAATTAACTGGCCTTTCCCCGGCAAAAAGCCAGTAAGGATCTGGGCAATGAACAGGAGGCCATAATTGCCGCCAAGATAAATGCCCACACGTAATAACACAGGAAGTTGCCTGAACCAGTTGTTGAATTTCATATCCATTTATTTCAGCACAAAATGAAGGCATTGGTAAAGCAATTCCAATAAAATTCGACCAGGGGCCGGAGCAGGGCAACATAACCGCCTGTTGCAGCAACAGGATTCTGTTGTTCAATCAATGGGTTTTGCCGGGGAAAAAGAGGTATTCGTTGCCATAATGTTATTTGGGAAGAATAATTTCCACAACTTAGCAGCATGAAGTTCAGGGATTATGCCGGGAAGATCTACCGGCACCGTTATGGAAGATGGGGGGTGCATGTTCTATTCTGGTTATTCTTTTTTGGAGCCAGGTTGTATATCAATAATATTTCCCTTAACCCATATAAGGTTTATCCCAAAGGGGTACTGTTAAGCAATTTCTATGCAACACTCACTACAGCAATTGCTTATTATTTGCTGGTGTATTGGGTTTATGAAAAATTATACAGGAGGAAGAAATATACAGCAGCAATTTGTTCTTTCATCTTTCTGGTAGTTGTTTATACCACTCTAGACTTTCTTTCCGAGGTATTATTGATGCAGGATAAAAGATGGTTGCAACTGGTGCAGGCAAATGCACCGGAGTATTATGAATACCTGAAAAGGCCTTTCCCCAATATTCTCTTGTCGAGAGTGGCTTCGTTGGGAATACTATTCCAGCTGTTTGTAAACCTTGCCTTCCCTTTATTGGTCCGGATGGTGATGGCTTATAACCGGGAGCAATTGCAGGCTTTGGAACTGGCCCGGCAGAATGTGCAACTGGAATTTAATTTCCTTAAATCACAGGTCAACCCACATTTTCTTCATAATACATTAAACAATATCTATTCACTGATCATTCATGATAAAAAAACGGCGGCAGCCGACACGGTCGCAAGATTATCGGCCTTTATGCGATACAGTATGTATGATGCCGGTATGGATAAAGTGCCTGCAGATAAAGAAATACGATTAATGAAGGATTATATTGAACTGGAAAAGATCAGGTTGAATTACACGCAGGTGCAATTGCATGTTGAAACAGACAGGGCTGATTATTTACTACCGCCTTTGCTGTTGATCCCTTTACTTGAAAATGCGTTTAAATATACTACCGACCGTCAGGGCGCAGTGATTGGAGTTAAGCTCTTGATTGAAAATGGAAAACTGGTATTTCAATGCAGCAATGATTTTGACCCACATGCAATACCGGCTACCAAAACCGGGATTGGACTGAATAATGTAAAGAAACGGTTGGAGCAATATTATCCCGGTAAATTCAGTTACACGGTATCAACTGCCAATAATGTATATTCGGTGAACTTATCTGTTCCTCTTTTATGAAAAAGATCCTGTGCATGATCGTAGATGATGAGCCATTGGCCAGGGATATCCTGCAAACTTATATTGCGAGGATACCGGGATGGGAGTTGAAAAAGTCCTGCATTAATGCGGTGGAAGCTTATGAAGGATTGCACCAGTTTACTATAGATGTGATATTCCTGGATATACAAATGCCGGTAGTAACGGGGATAGACTTTCTCCGTTCTTTGAAGAAGCCGCCACTGGTCGTTTTTACAACTGCTTATGCTGATCATGCCGTAACAGGCTTTGAGCTTAATGCAGTGGATTACCTGGTAAAACCGATCGTGTTTGAACGCTTTCAACAGGCAACTGAAAAAGTGAACGCGAGATTGGCTGTTTCAGAGCCGGTTATAAAAGATCCGGAACAAAAACAGGTTCAGGGAGCTGATTATTTTTTTATAAAGCAAGATAGCCGGTTGGTAAAGATCAATTACAACGACGTGTTGTATATGGAAGCGCAGCGTGATTACACATATATTTATCTGAAGGATAGGAAGATACTGGTCAGCATGCATTTGAAAGCACTGGAGGAGTTGATCCAATCACCTCCCCTGTTTCGGGTTCAACGTTCTTATATTGTTAATCTCGATGCAATTAAAGCTATTAATGGCAATGTATTGGAAATAGCAGGAAAGGAAATACCTATCGGTGCTAGTTATAAAGAGGAATTGTTCCGGCTTTTGAGAGTATGAATATCTTCCTTATTTTTCGCTTTATCCAAGTTTCGCAGTCAAATCCAATCCATTCTCCCTTGCCGTTTCTTTTGCTTTTTCATACCCCGCATCTGCATGCCTGATCACTCCCATTCCAGGATCATTCCGTAGCACCCGTTTCAATCTCGCTTCAGCTTCAGGTGTTCCATCTGCTACGATCACCATTCCTGCATGAATGCTGTATCCCATGCCTACCCCGCCACCATGGTGAAGGCTTACCCAACTGGCACCGCCGGCAGTATTCACCAGGGCATTTAATAAAGGCCAGTCGGCCACTGCATCACTGCCATCGAGCATGGCTTCGGTTTCACGGTTGGGGCTGGCAACAGAGCCGGTATCAAGATGGTCGCGGCCGATCACGATCGGCGCCTTGACCTTGCCTGTGCGGACGAGTTCGTTGAAAGCAAGTCCTGCTTTTTCACGCTCCCCTTGTCCCAGCCAGCAGATGCGCGCAGGCAATCCCTGGAAAGCGATCTTTTCTTTGGCCAGCCGCAGCCAACGCTGCAATCCCTCATTGTTGGGGAAAAGTTTGGCTATCACTTCATCCGTTACAGCGATATCCTGTGGGTCACCGCTTAAAGCTGCCCAGCGGAAAGGGCCTTTGCCTTCACAAAAGAGCGGACGTATATAAGCCGGCACAAAGCCAGGGAAATCGAATGCATTTTCCACCCCTTTTTCTTTGGCGCGGGCGCGGATATTATTGCCATAATCAAAAGTGATGGCCCCCATGGCTTGCAATTCCAGCATCAGTTGCACATGACGGACCATGGAGTGATAGGCATTGGCAATATATTCATCAGGATTAACACGGCGCAGTTCTTTCGCCTGCTCATAACTTAATTCATGTGGCCAGTAGCCGATCAGCGGATCGTGTGCCGATGTCTGATCTGTCAGTGTATCGGGTATTACATTGCGTTCCACTAAACGTTCAAGCAAATGAACGGCATTGCAACGTACACCAATAGATAATGGTATACCGGCTGCTTTAGCGTCCAATGCGCGATCAATAGCCCTGTCTATATCAATGATCTTTTCATCGAGGTAACGGGTTTCAAGCCGTTTGTCGATACGCCATTCCTCCACTTCGGCGATAAGCGCGACTCCTTCATTCATGGTGATAGCGAGCGGTTGAGCGCCACCCATGCCACCAAGGCCGGCGGTTACGTTCAATGTTCCTTTTAGTGTGCCTCCGAAATGTTTAGCGGCAGCGGCTGCATATGTTTCATAAGTGCCCTGCACAATTCCCTGGCTACCGATATAGATCCAGGAGCCCGCAGTCATCTGGCCATACATCATCAGGCCTTTTTTTTCCAGTTCATCAAAATGCTGCCAGTTGGCCCAGTTGGGCACCAGTTGCGAATTGCTGATCAGCACGCGTGGTGTATCGGGATGGGTTTTCAGTATGCCGACAGGTTTGCCGCTTTGGATCAGGAGGCTTTCATCACTTTCCAGTATTTTAAGCGCTTTGATGATATTATCGAGTGCTTCAAAATTGCGTGCTGCTTTTCCTCTTCCGCCATACACGATCAGTTCGTCAGGGCGCTCAGCCACTTCAGGGTCCAGGTTGTTGAGCAGCATCCGGAGAGCAGCTTCCTGTATCCAGCCTTTGCAATGCAGTTGGGAACCGGTTGGGGTTTTATATTTGATGGGGTCGTAGGGCATGGCAATGTCTTTTATCGTTATTGATTGGTTGCAATGTTAGGGATTTTTATACCCGGAAAACATTTTTTAATTATAGTCCTGTAAATTTTTTTTCTGATATATAGAGACGGTAATCTTTTATCCTTCCATTTTTTGAATCCTGACGTTGCAATATTTTAATACCGCTTATTTTGTAAGCAGTTCCCAGGTCAATCACAACCTGGTGAGGATGTTTGGGAGAAGCGTCCTGCCATTGCGTATGCCAGAAGCTGCTGTATTGCAAATCAAAAATATTTTCAGCATTGCCGTCCTCCCCTCCGGTTTCTTCACTATCGGCATACAATACCCTCCATTTTGAACGGGGTATCTCATTGCCTTTTTCATCCAGTAAAAACAGTTCGGCAAGTGTGGTGAAAGGCTGATTATCGAAACTGTTCAATGCTTCGAGACAAACATAACGGCCAATAGCAGGTTTGATATTTTCAACCTGCCATTTTTCAGTATTGTTGAATGAGCCGGTATCATTGGCATCGGCTTTGCTCAATTTCCATTGTTGTCCGGGCTTTTTATGTGCCTGCGGCTGTGGCTCTTTCAGTTCATTCAGGATCGGTTTATCCAGGCCTTGCAATTCAGGTTTGTTCACTCCATATAAATCGAATACCACTACTTCATTTATTCCTTTCTTCAACCAACAGCCGGGAAGCATCATGGTTTGCGTGGGACCGATGTTCCAGAAACGGCCGAGGCAGATGCCATTTACCCAAACCAGCCCTTTGTTCCATTTGCGGACATCGAGATAAGTATCTCCCGGTTTGTCGACGGTAAAATTTCCTTTGTAAAACGCAGCGCTTGTGGCTTGTTTTCTGCCAGGTGGTTTATATTTCAAGGGGATGTTCTTATCTCCCATGGGAAGGGGATAATTCTTCCAGTGTTTCAGGATTGTTTTGGTATTTCCATTTATTAAAACAACATCTCCATGAATGCCTTTACGGTCGTGCATATATGAACCATAGTTCACGCGGCCGGTAGCTTCTACCAATACTTCCAGCAAGCCGGGTTTTGTTCTGGCTGGCAGTTCGATGCTATACTTTCCTTTTCGCCTGTCTATTGCCCCGATCAATTCTTTATTTATATACACAAGTGCATAATCATGGATCTCGCCAAATTGTAAAGTGCTTTCAGGTCCGGCAGGAATGGATGTGGTATATAATACAGCTCCATAAGCCTGGTCCAGGTCTTCCATTAGAATAGCAGAATCAGCAGGAACGGGTTGGGGTAAATTATCCCAAAGCGGGGCCACTGCTGTAAAGTTTATATGGTTGATAGTTTGTGATGGAATGGGTGCGGGAACATTGGGAAGCGTTTCATTTTCCTGTAAATATTTGCTGAACAATTCACGGATAGCATAAAATTTATTTGTGGCATTGCCTGCTTCATCGATCGGTGCATCATAATCATAACTGCTGGTTTGCGGTAAATAAGGAGGAGCATTGGCGCCGCTGTATGTACCGAATGTAGTACCTCCATGCACCATATAAATGCTGAATGATGCTTTATGGTTCAGCATCCATTGTAATTCTTTTACCACTTTATCTGAAGGGCCAGTATGATGCGGCCTTCCCCAACTGTCAAACCATCCGGGATAGTATTCACCACACATCAAAGGGCCTGTGGGCTGAATATCGCGCAAGGGTTTAAAACTGGCTTCAGGATTACTGCCAAAATTTACAACAGCAAACAAACCTTCAGGATGATCATTCTTCAACTGCGGCGGGCCGTCGCAATGAAATAAGGGCACAGTAAAACCGGCTTCCTGCAGAAATGATTTTATCGTGTTCATATACTCCTTATCTGTGCCATAGCTACCATATTCATTCTCTACCTGCACCATTAAGATCGGCCCTCCGTTACTTACCTGTAACGGTACCAATTGTTTGCCTACTTCATTTAAGTATTTACGTGAGCTTTCCAGGTAATAAGGATGTTGTGTGCGCACCTTCATTGTTTTATCTTTCAATAACCACCAGGGCAGTCCGCCAAACTCCCATTCTGCGCATGAATATGGGCCGGGGCGAAGGATAACGTACAATCCTTCTTCCTGTGCTATCCGGCAAAAAGCGGCTGCATCTGCCTGGCCCTGCCAGTTGTATTGACCAGGTTGCTGTTCGTGCAGGTTCCAGAACAGATAAGCGCATACGGTGTTCAGGCCCATCGCTTTTGCCATTTGCAAACGATGCCTCCAGTATTCCTTGGGGATCCGGGCAAAATGCATTTCACCACAGCGGATCACATAAGGTTTTCCATTCAATAGAAAAGAAGAATCACCTATAGCAAAGGTTGGCGAGTTAGCCTGGGCAAATGAACTGAACTGTGTACATACCAGTCCGAGAATCAGCAATATCCTGCATTTCATTGGTTAAAATTAGTTGATTTTGTTTCCTTGCCAGCTTACGACTTCTGGCCTTTTTGCAGCCATTTAACCAGCCATGGCAACGTCAGCCCCTGCCCTACCAGTGTGAAAAGAACAACTACTACTGAGATAAAAATGATGGTATGACGGAGCGGGAACGGAGTTCCATCTGCGAGGTGGGTGGGCAAGCCGATAGCGATGGCAAGGGAAACGATGCCCCGCATGCCCGACCAGGAAATGATCAAACTGTTCTTGATATCAAGCAAAGCATTTTCTGTTATTCTTTTATGGCCTGCTTTAAAAGCACGCTGCAGGTTCAGTTGCTGAAGGTATACTCTCAGGAAGCGAAGGATGAGCGCTGCAACGGTAATGGCCAACGCATAAAGGGTATACGGCAGAATATGGTCCTTATGAATGTTGCGGGCGACGTAAGGGAATTCGAGGCCGATAAGGATAAAGATCAGTCCATTCAACAAAAAAAGAAGTATCTCCCAGATATTTTGTGATTGCTGTTTGATATGATTGGGCAAAACTTTGTTGCTGAAACGTGCTATGGACAATCCGAGTATCACCACAGCTATCACGCCTGATACATGCAGTTCTTCGGCAAGGCGGTAAGTAACAAAAGGCATCAGCATCATAAAACTGATGGTAACCGTATTGTTTTTCTGTACACGCTGGACGACCAGGGCCAACACTTTTCCCAGAACGAAACCTACCAGGAAGCCACCTCCCATCAGGATCAGGAAATCGAGAGATGCTTTCCATAAGATAAAGGCAGAGCCGGTAACGGCGGCCACTGCAAAGCGGTAAGCTACCAGTGCAGAAGCATCATTCACCAGGCTTTCGCCTTCGAGGATGGTGCTTGTTTTAATGGAAAGCCCCAATCCTTTGGTAATGCTGAGAGCGGCTACAGCATCCGTTGCAGAAAGTATGGAACCTAATACAAAAGCCAGTGGCCATGTCATTCCGGGTACCAGGTAATACGCCACAACCGCAATACCGGAAGCTGTAAGGAATACCAGCGACACAGCAAGCGTGCCGATCGTATTCAGATGCGTTCTGAATTCTTTGAAGGAGATATTGAAAGCGGCATCATACAGAAGCGGCGGCAGGAAAATAAGAAAAATCACTTCCGGGCTGATCTCGATGACAGGAAGGGATGGAATAAACCCAATGGCAATGCCTGCACTGATCAGGAGAATGGGATAAGGTATCCTTATTTTATCGGCTATGGCCGAGAGGCCGATCATAACGGCCAGGATGAATATGACAATACTGTAGTTTTCCATTCCGGAACCGAATATACTAATGAGCTTTGAATCTTCTACAGCCGGGGAAATAAAAAAGCCTCCCGGAGGAGGCATTGAAATATTCCAATAAAAATGCTCGCTTTATTTTATTTGCCCACGATCTTGTAAGAGATCGTATTCTTGCCTACTACTTCTTCATAATACACATCATCGGGCGACACATAATACTTTTGTCCATTCACTATCACTGTATGGCATCCATCAGGCAATTTATCCACCATATCCCCTACTTGCGGACCATTGTCTTCCGGTGTATCCTGAACTGAGGTTGTATCTGTATCAAGCTTGCCGTTTTTGCCAGCAACCGTATACCAGATCTCACTATTGCTGCGGATATCTTCTTTGTAGTAAGTGCCATCCTGCTCATAATATTTCTGCCCGTTTATTACGACCACTTTGGCATCCTGTGGAAGTTCGGGAATGGATGCTCCGATCGGTGCGTCCACTACATCATATGTGTTGGGCTTCTTACCAGGGCGGTAATAAGTGCCGCCATAATAATAGTAAGGAGAGCCGCCTACATAGATACTACGGTAGCCTGGAGGCAATAAACCGATGCTGATACCAATAGGCGGAGCCACTACCTGGAAATAACTTCCATAAGGACGGTAAAAATAACCGCTGTTATAGTAATAGTTGACGCCACGATAAGGATACATCACTCTGGGGCCGGCGAAAACATTAAGGCTCACCCGCATGCCGCGGTATGGGGTATGATAATAACCATAACCAGGGTGTGGGCGATAATACCGGCCGCGCTGAGCGGATGCGTCCTGGAGCAGTAAAATGCCCAGGGCTAAAAGGCATAGGGTACGTATCAGTATAGGTTTCATATTGCGTTGTTTAATTGATACTAAAAGTAAAAAAGCTGTTTCAAAAGTGGTATATATGTATTGTGAATTAACACCCCTTTAAACGCGAATGGTGCGAATATCCCGGCTGGTGCAAATAGTGTGAATGAGCCGCGAATTATGCGAATGACGCAAGAAATGGGAAAAAGGTTGGTATTTTAGCCGCAAATAAAATAGTATGAGGGGTTTTGTTTATGGATTGGTGCTGCTTCTGGCGCCAGGGATAATTAACGCGCAGGTTACCGCGCCAGTATATGAGTATAAGCCTGATTCGCAGGAATTGTATGATGCTATAGCCAGGATGGACAGTATTTTTTTTGAGGCTTACAATACCTGCAAGATGGATGTGCAGACGGCTATTTATTCAGACAGTATTGAGTTTTATCATGATAAAGGAGGTTTGTCTACTTCCAAAAAGGATATCCTGGATGCGACCCGGAGAAATATCTGCGGGAAAGTGACCCGGCAGCTGATACCGGGTAGTATAGAAGTATATGCTATCAAGGATTACGGTGCTATTGAATTGGGGCAGCATAAGTTTTTCAATAACCAGGAACCCGATGCTCCCCAGCATATAAGCCGGTTCATGATTTTCTGGAAGAAAACGGGTAATGACTGGAAGATCGTAAAGGTGGTGAGCCTGCATTAAGCGTTTACCGCAAATCCTTCAAATCCTTTATTCAGTTCCATTCCTTTTGAACGGGCGAATGATCCTACTCCATTCACAAAAGAGAAGTCTTTTATGATACCGGCCACTTTATTGATGTCTTCTGCAAAGATCCGGTCTTCTTCTGCAAAACTTACCTGGCGGCGTACGCTTTCGTGTGCGAATTCCAGCAGGGCCGAGCTTTTCAATGGTCTTCGGAATTCAATGGCCTGGCAGGCGCTGAGCAATTCGATAGCCAGTATATATTCCAGGTTGTCCAGTACCTGGTTCAGTTTACGCCCGCTGATGCTGCCCATGCTTACATGGTCTTCCTGGCCAAGGGAAGTGGGAATGCTGTCGGCACTGGCAGGGAAGCAAAGGGTTTTGTTTTCTGTTACCAGGGCGGCGGTGGTGTATTGTGGTATCATGAAGCCGCTGTTCAAACCCACGTTCTTCATCAGCAGCAAAGGCAATCCCCATTTTCCTTCGAGCAATAAATAACAACGCCGGTCAGAGATATTACCGATCTCGGCAGCAGCGAAGCAGGCATAGTCCAATGGAAGGGCCATTGGTTGTCCATGAAAATTACCTCCGCTGATGGTATCGTCTGCGCTAAGGATGATGGGGTTGTCTGTCACAGCATTCAATTCTGTTTCTGTCAGTTCTTTTAAATGCAGCCATGCATTGCGGCTGGCTCCATGCACCTGTGGCATGCAACGAAGGGAATAAGGGTCTTGCACACGGCCACAATCAATATGGCTTTGCATAATGGCAGACTCGCTTAGCAGGAGGCGAAGCCGTTGGGCCACCAGTTGATTACCGGCATAAGGGCGCAACTGATGCAGACGCTCATCGAATGGAGCTTTGGTGCCGGTCAGTGCTTCGAGGCTCATGGCACCGATGATATCGGCTGCTTCGAGGCAATTGTGCATGCGCTGCACTGCTTTCACTGCATAGGAAAGAATGAATTGTGTACCATTGATCAGGGCCAGTCCTTCTTTTGGACCAAGCGAGATGGCGGTGATATTCTCCTGTTGAAAGATAGCTGTGGTTGACTTACGTTCACCTTTGTAATAGCATTCTCCCAGCCCGATCAGGGGCAGGAACAAATGAGCCAGGGGCGCCAGATCGCCGGAAGCGCCAACACTTCCTTTGGCAGGTACTACAGGGATGACATCGTTATCGATATGCCAGATGATACGTTCAAGTGTGGAAAGCTGTACGCCACTGTATCCCTGTGCCAGGGCCTGCACTTTTGTGATCAGCATTATTTTGGCCACTTCTGCGGGAATGGCCTCTCCTACTCCAACACTATGGCTTTGTAAGATCTTATATTGTAAGGTAGCTGTATCTTCTTCTGAAATGGGTGTATTGGCCAGTATGCCAAAGCCGGTGTTCACACCATATACAGTTTTGTTGGCAGCTACGATCTGCTGCACATGTTCATAACTGGCTTTGATCTTTTGTATAGCAGCGGCTTGAAGCTGGCCTTTCAGTTGGCCGGTGGCAATAGCAGTCGTTTTGGGAACGGTCAGGCGGTCTGTTCCGTACTTGAAATGATTATTCATGAGCGCAAGGTAAAAAAGTTTATGGTTTGCAGATCTAAAGCTTCAGCGCCTGGATCTGCAAACCATAAAACATAAGTTAATTGTATCCTTTACTCTTCTGTTTCCGGAGCGGTTGTTCCGGTCCTTTTGTCGCCACTCTGTTCCTGCTCTCTGTCCATTTCTTCTATATTTACTGAATTGGGCACTGCGCCCAGTAAATGTTGTGCAAAGAAATCGCATGATCTCCAGAAGAAGTATTCGGTCATATTGCTGTAGCCATGGCGTTGACCAGGCAGTATCACCAGTTCAAAACGTTTGTTGGCTTTGATCAGTGCATTCACCATACGGATGGTGTTGGCCGGGTGTACGTTATTGTCGATATCACCGGTGCTGAGCATGAGATGACCTTTCAGGTTTTTGGCCAGTTCCGGGTTTTTATCGATGTTATAAACAAAGCTGGTATCGCCTTTGTCATTGACCTGTTCTTTTACACCATGATGTTTTTCGCTCCACCAGCGATTATAGATATTATTCTCATGGTTGCCGGAACTGCTCACCGCTACTTTGAAGAAATCAGGATATACGAGCATGGCAGCAGTGCTCATAAAGCCACCACCGCTATGTCCATGTATACCTACTTTGTCTACGTCAATGAATTTGTAGCGATAGCTTAACTGTTCGATAGCAGCTTTTTTATCAGCCAGTCCATAATCGCGCAAATTGCCGTAGCCGTAATTGTGATACCATTTACTGCGGCTGGGGTGGCCGCCACGGTTACCTACTGTGATCACGATAAAGCCCATTTGAGCGAGGCGGTCAATCCTGTCCATGCTCTTACCGAATGCTTTATTCACGGCTTCTGTTTGCGGGCCGGGATATACGTATTCGATGATGGGATATTTTTTGGTGCTGTCGAAATCGAATGGCTTATACAGTACGCCATACAGATCGGTGTAGCCATCTGCGGCTTTTACTTTGAAAGGCTCGGGATATTTATAACCGGCTTCAAACAATCCGCTCATATCGGTAGTTTCCAGTGTCATCACTACTCTGCCGGTATTGTCCTGCAATACGGAAACAGGGGCTGTGTTTACACGGGAGAAGGTGTTTACAAAGAAACGGTTGTTGTCGTCAAGACTGGAGTTATTGTCAAAATTGCCGGGGTTAAGCAGTTTCAGGCCAGAGCCGTCGAAGTTGACTCTGTACAGGTGAAGATAATAGGGATCTTCATTGTTCTCGCGGCCATTGGCAGTGAAATAAAGCACGCGGTTCTTTTCATCGATGCCCTCAATGTCTTCGCAGTGGAAAGGCCCGCTGGTGATCTGATTTTTCAGTTTCCCATTTTCATCATACAGATAAAAATGCGCCCAGCCATCGGCTTCACTCCATTGAATAAGTTCTTTGCCGCCATTTACAAGACCAACACGGCGGTTCTCAACATAAGTGTTCATTCTTTCCGGCACGAGTGTACGTGCAGAGTCGGTATTGACATCCACCACGCAGAGATCGATCCGTTTCAGATCGCGGCTGGTACGGCTCATATAAAATCTATCATTGGTACCCTGCCAGAAAGAGGCGCGGCGCTCATCATCCCTTTCTTTTTGCAAAGGCGGGGCGCTCCAAACACTTACTTCCTGGTCTTTGAATGCAGCAACTTTCAGTTTTTTGCTGGTCTTTTTTTCAAAGTCGAACAGGTATACTTCACGCAGCGGTGCTTCTTTTTCACCGGGCATCTGGTATTTGTAGGTTTCCAGTGTGGGCCTCGGGTCAGCAATATTATTGATCACCCAAAGGTCTTTTACCTGGCGGCTGTCGGTGCGTGAGAGGGTAAAATAGCGGCCATCCCTTGACCAAAGCAGGTATATACCTTTGCGTTTGTCTTTGTTCTTTTCTTTCTCTACGTTGGTTTCATTACCACCGCCACCGTAGCTGTAATTCTCTTCTCCATCAGTAGTAAGCTGGTGCTCCACAATGGTGCTGTCGTCTTCTTTGGTCAGCGCTTTGCGGTAGTCGGCGCTGTCCATATAGTACAGGTTATTCTTTTTGGAAAAAAAGATAAAGCGTTTATCAGGCGAGAAGGAAGCCCACATGGGAGGATCTTTCGGCTTTTCGTAATCTTTCAGCTCAGTGAGTACGCCTGTGTTCAGGTTATATTCAAAAAAGAAAGTCTTTTTCCTGGCTCCTCCGGCCGGAGCACCAGGGCGCCCACCACCATTGCCACCACGGCGGCCGCCAGTGGTAGTTGCAGCTTTGGCAGTATCTTTTTTGTCATCATCCTGTGTGCTCAGTATTTCAAAGCGGATGCAGTTTTCATCGGCATTGAACTTCAGGTTGGTGATAGGAAGATGTTGCCCATCGAACGGATCTTTTACGATACGGGTGATCTCTGCTGCGAGTTTAACCGGATCAAACATGGTGCGTTTGGAAGACTTTGCAGCATCCACGATATACCAGTTTTTCCCTTCACGGTTTTCATACACATACCAGAAGCGGTCGCTGAGTTTCAGCCAATGCGGATCCACGCTGGTACTGAAAAGCATTTTGTTGACTTTGGCGGGAGAAAACCTGGCTGCCAGAGCGTAATTGGCTGTGGGCGCAGATTGGGAAAAGCCTGCAAAGGACAGGCATAAAAAAAGAGCAAAGCCCGTGAGGCGTCGGTAAATCATAAGCCTTAACAAATTTAGTTTGGTTGACAATTTTCAAATATAGAGAAATAATAAGGTGTTTTTAAGCGATTGGATAAGCGGTTTTAGTCTTGCAATTGAGTTGAAGAAATAAATTGGACGATGTTTTTGAGGGGGGCATGTGGGTGGAATGGAAGGTTTGGGGTGTCGGATTGGCTGGTCGTGGATAAAATGTTCAATAATTCGTTAGGTGTTGTAATTCAGCGGGCTGGATAGAGAAGTTTATTTGCCGGAAAAGTTTCCCGGTCTTATCTTTGCGCCCTGCTTTAAAACCGGTCCGGTAGCTCAGTTGAATAGAGCAACTGCCTTCTAAGCAGTAGGTCATTGGTTTGAATCCAATCCGGATCACGAGAGGTCATTCGAAGAATGGCCTTTTTTTATTCTTTAATTTATTCATGGGTGGTTCAAGGGTTATTGTCAAAGTATAGGCTCTTTTTGCGAGAACATATAACAGATCTCGTCCAATTCGTTTTCCGGGAAGAAAACGATATGTAAGTATTTATCGTCTGTATCCAAAAACATGGATTTTTTATAATCTCCTCTCTATCCCAATTATCTCCTAATACCAATCGGACATAATTTAATTTTGCGGTCCATCTTCCCTCTATTTTACCTTCTATTCTTTTTGGGCGATTTCTTCAAAAGCTCAATAACCATTTTAACTTCATACTCTAATCTTTCATCACCGTAATAAGCTACATCTTCAGCTCTTATTAGTTCATCCTGTTCATAAAAATCTAAATCATAAGCAAGGTTTCTTAGTAACTCAATGGACTTATCATTATTCCAAACTATGCTCTGGAATTCTTTGATAAGCCTTTTTCGACCTCCTTTGTCCTGTAGTATTTGGTTTAATATATCTACTATCATTGTGGAATAAATGATGATTTATTCAAGTAAATCAATGATACAGCTAAAAACAGTATTGTTAAAACAATATATGCAACTGCTAACAGATTGTTTCTTATTCTGGCCCCTTTACTCTCATCCTTAAATCTATCCTCAATATTTTTGTACCGATTCCTTCCAAAAACTCTATAGCTATTAAGTGCGATAATCAACAGCCCTATTATCAACAAGTATTCTTTCGTTAAATCAACAATAATAATTTTTCCTGTAACTATCATTATTAAAACAACCGCTGTAATAAAATTTAAAATTAAAAAAATGGATAATAATAAAACGGCATTGTATCTTGGTATGGAGTTCTCTCCCAGGGCCGCAATAAACCTGTAGAGTCGATAGTATAAATTGTCAATAAATGTCAACATTATAGCGCGTTTGTTTTCCAAAAAGTAGCTTTAGGTAATAGTATTGTGAGTTATTAGTTTTAAAACAATTTCAAGAAATTTCCCTTCATCTTTTTATTTTTATCAATGGTCGGCTTACCAATTAAATACATCATCAGTAGCTCTCGATAAGTCTAGAATCGAAACAAAAATACCAACAACTGGGTTAGCTTTCCCCGCCCATTCTAACCCTGCTAAGGCAACTTTCACTCCAGCTTTTGCGACATTTCCAAGGGTTGGATTATCAACTGCTTGCCCTACCGCAACAGTAGTGCAGGAACCGGATAGCAGTGCCTGTTTCCAGCTTCTCCGCTATCCTGCTTACAAATTTCTCCACCTGTGTGTTATTGTATAAATCCAGATTATGCCTGATGGATAATCCTGCATGCAAGCTCTGGGTCGTCCAGGTACTCAACCTGTTTTCTATTGATCACAGTTACTTTCATGGTTACCCGCATTCTGTCCAGTGTATCAATCCTGATACCTCCCAACAGTTCGATTAGTAGCTCATCTATTTTGTAAGTAAAACAATTTGGATTTGCTGTTTCTAGTATCATAGTCATAAAATTTAGGGCAAAAAAGCCACTCTGATTAGGAGTGGCTTGAAAATTGTTTCAGCAGAGTTCTTTACTAAGTAGGCATTCTACGCATTGCATTTTATGGAATAGGAGCTTGCATTTGGCTTATAGCCCTCAATACTGTAGCTAACCTATTAAAATCACTATAAGTGTAAATGGCCTTTTCCTTAATAGCCGTCTTTAAATACCCTATATCTTCGGCGAAAGATTCTACTACGGGCTGCGGTGCATCTGTGAATTCATTCCACTCATCGGCAGTTATTATCCAATAATCATCCATATTAAACTCAAAATGGCTTAGTCTATCATTTTTTAACTTCTGGATGACTAGCTTAAATAAAACTTCACATTCTTCAATTGTTATGTTGCTCATTATTGCTCTAGTTTGTTTATTTATTGGTTTACATTCTGTCTGCTAATGGGTCTATTACATACCATTTCCCAATCTGCTTTAAGTTTTGAAACGTTGTTAGTTCAATGAGGCTGTTTTAATTAATGCTTCAACTGTTTCCTCACTATCACATTCCTCTTTCAATCTTTCATTCAATGTTCTTGTAAAAGAATCAGAGGCAAGACCTCGTTTAACAATATTTATGTCCTGAATAAGGTTATTTATCAATGTCCAATGTTTATAGCCCATAATGGCTTTCTCCTCAGGAGTAGCACAACGAACGAAGCCATCGCCATCACCTTTGTACAATTCGTATATCTTTATATGCCTTAAAGTAATCATATATTTAATGTAAGTGCCCCTATATAACAGACAGTTTAAAGTTAGAGCGAAAAGCTTAAATTTAAACTGAGATATGAAAAAGACACGATTTACTGAAACGCAGATAGTTTCTGCGCTT
>Ga0206117_100403_pt1 | contig 48989 bp, 44 predicted proteins | sample 3A5Ametagenome_FD_177997 | JGI IMG/M metagenome (GOLD analysis project Ga0206117, IMG submission 177997) | Enriched microbial communities from leaf-cutter ant dump, University of Wisconsin, Madison, United States - 3A5A | ecosystem: Environmental > Terrestrial > Nest > Insects nest > Nest dump... | reverse complement strand
TGCAGGTTGAGAACCTCAAGCGGTATTTCGACGTCTCGCCGCCCTGGCTGAACCGCATCCTGGACGGCTCGGGCCGCCGGGTCGTGCATGCGGTCGACGGCGTGTCCTTCACCATCGAACGCGGCGAAACCTTCTCGCTGGTCGGCGAATCCGGCTGCGGCAAGTCGACCGTCGCCCGCCTGGTCGTCGGCCTCTACGACCCCTCGGACGGGGTGGTGCGCTTCGAAGGCACCGACCTGTCGGGCCAGGCTGCCCGCCGCAAGCATGCCGACAAGCAGTCGCGCATGCAGATGATTTTCCAGGACCCTTATGCCAGCCTCAATCCGCGCTGGCGGGTCGGGCGCATCATCGCCGAGCCGATCCGCTTCAAGAAGCTGATCAAGGGCGATGCCCAGGTCAAGGCGCGGGTCGGCGAACTGCTCAGCCTGGTCGGGCTGTCGCCGGCCGATGCCGAGAAATTCCCGCATGAATTCTCGGGCGGTCAGCGCCAGCGCATCTCGATCGCCCGCGCGCTGGCCGGCCAGCCGGAATTCCTGGTCTGCGACGAGCCGACCTCGGCCCTGGACGTGTCGGTCCAGGCCCAGATCCTGAACCTGATGGCCGACCTGCAGGCCGAGCTTGGCCTGACCTATCTGTTCATCAGCCACAACCTGGCCGTGGTCCATCACGTCTCGGACAAGGTCGGCGTGATGTATCTGGGCCGGCTGGTCGAATGGGCCGAGACCGGCACGCTGTTCGGCCGGCCGCTGCACCCCTATACGCGGATGCTGCTGGACGCCATTCCGGACCTGGACATGTCGGGGCGGTCGCGCACGCCGGTCGCCGGCGAGGTGCCCAGCCCGATCAACCCGCCGTCCGGCTGCAGCTTCCATCCGCGCTGCCCGCTGGCCAATGATCGCTGCAAGCGCGAAGTACCCCAGTCGCTGGCGGTGCCTGGCGGGGCGGTCGCCTGTCATGCCGTCCAGGAGAACCGCCTGCCGCCATGGCATGGGGGGACGGCCGACGCGGCCTGAGGGCGGGATGCGGCAGGGATCGGTCTGAGGCGAGATGCCGCAAGTCTGATCGTGCAATTGGCGCTAGACTGACATTGTGTGATTGAATCATCGCATAAGGAGTCCTGCGGACATGGCGATCAAGAACATCCTGCTGCACCTGACCGACGACAAGCGGGCCGACGCCCGCCTGAAGACGGCCCTGGGGCTGGCTGCCGCCCACGAAGCCCATCTGACGGCGCTGTACACGATCCCGCCGATCGAGATCCCGCCCTTTGTCATGGGCTCGATCCCGACCGAGATCATCGACCAGCGCCGCGAGGAGCACGAGGAAGCGGCCCGCAAGCAGCATGCCGATTTCGTCGCCGCCTGCGAAAAGCAGGGCGTGGTCAGCGAATGGCGCATCGCCGAGGGCGACGCCGCCGACATCCTGGCGATCCATTCGCGCTACGCCGACCTGACCGTGATCGCCCAGCCCGATTCGGAGGAAGGCGGCCCGCTGGGTTACGAAACCCTGCCGCATGAACTGGTGCTGACCGCCGGCGCGCCGGTGCTGGTCGTGCCCTATGCCGGCAGGTTCAACAAGGTCGGCCAGCGCATCCTGATCGCCTGGAACGGCAGCCGCGAATCGGCCCGCGCCGTGCGCGATGCGCTGCCGCTGCTGGCGCGTGCCAAGAAGGTCACGGTGTTCAGCGTCAATCCGACCAAGCGCGACCACATTCCGGGCGCCGACATCGCCGCCCAGATCGCCCGCCACGGCGCCAAGGTCGAGGTGGCGCACACCGTCGCCCGCGACATCGACGTCGGCGACGCGCTGCTGGCGGCCATCACCGACCGCTCGGCCGACATGGTCGTGATGGGTGCCTACGGCCATTCGCGCCTGCGCGAAATCGTGCTGGGCGGCGCGACGCAGTCGCTGCTGGAACAGATGACGGTCCCGGTCCTGCTGAGCCACTGACGGGTTCAGCAGCCGGTTACCACGCCGCGGGCGGGAGATTGTGATGCAAGTCACAATCTCCGGCGCGCTCGCATGGACAGGCCGCGGACGGAACACTAGTCTTGGCCCCCTGGGGAATTTAGTTCTTGGAGAGGGCCAATGGGCGTTATCGACCGGATCAAGGCATTCCACCCGGAGTTGACCGACATCCGCCGCGACCTGCACGCGCATCCGGAAACCGCGTTCGAAGAGATCCGGACCGCCGACATCGTCGCTGAAAAGCTGCAATCCTGGGGCCTCGACATCCATCGCGGCCTGGCCAAGACCGGGGTCGTGGGCACGCTGAAGGCGGGCCGCGCCAACCGGGCGATCGGCCTGCGCGCCGACATGGATGCGCTGGACCTGATCGAATTGAACGAATTCGGGCACAAGTCGCGCCATGAGGGCAAGATGCACGGCTGCGGCCATGACGGTCACACCGTCATGCTGCTCGGCGCCGCCAAGTATCTGGCCGAGAACCGGAATTTCGACGGCACCGTCCATTTCATCTTCCAGCCGGCCGAAGAGAACCTGGCCGGCGGCAAGGTCATGATCGACGATGGCCTGTTCGAGAAATTCCCGGTCGAATCGGTCTATGGCATGCACAACATGCCGGGCCTCGAGGTCGGCAAGTTCGCGGTGCGCGTCGGCCCGATGATGGCCTCGGCCGACATGTTCACCGTCAAGGTGCGCGGCGTGGGGGCCCATGGCGCCTATCCGCACAAGGGCGTCGACACGGTGCTGGTCGCTTCCGAGATGGTGATGGCGCTGCAGTCGATCGTTGCCCGCAACGTCGATCCGCTGGAACCGGCCGTCATTTCGGTCACTATGTTCCAGTCGGGCCACACCACCAACGTGATCCCGGAACATGCGCTGCTGGGTGGCACCGTGCGTGCCTTCCGCCCCGAGGTCCAGGACCTGCTGGAACGCCGGATGCGCGAAGTGCTGGACGGCGTGGCCCGGGCCCACGGGGCCGAGGTCGAGCTGGATTACCAGCGCCGCTATCCGCCGACGATCAATACGGCTGACGAAACCGAGCTGGCCGCGACCGCGGCGGCGATGGTCGTGGGCGCCGACAACGTCGTCCACAACATGGCCCCGTCGATGGGCGCCGAGGATTTCGCCTGGATGCTGCGCGAACGTCCCGGCTCCTATGTCTGGATCGGCAACGGCGCCGGCGAGGGCAGCTGCATGGTCCACAATCCGCGCTATGACTTCAACGACGAGGTCCTGCCGATCGGGTCCAGCTACTGGGTCCGCCTGGTCGAGACCATCCTGAAGCCTGCCGCTTAAGTCCGGCGAAAGGCGATCGGGCCGTGAGCTTCAAGATCAAGTTCTGGGGCGTCCGCGGTTCGATCGCCACCCCGTCGCCGCGCCATATCGCCTTTGGCGGCAACACCTCCTGCATCGAGGTGTCGGTGGGCGGCCGACGCATCGTGCTGGATGCCGGCACCGGCATGCGCATGCTGGGCCACTGGTTCAACCAGAAGAACGTCAAGCAGGCGCATATCCTGCTGTCCCACACCCACTGGGATCATATCAACGGCTTCCCCTTCTTCTCGCCGGCCTTCCGCAAGGATTGCGCCTTCACCATCATGGCCGGCCATCTGTGCAAGCTGGGCGGCATCAAGAAGGTGTTCGAGACGCAGATGTCGAACCCGGTGTTTCCGGTGCCGCTTGATGCGATCGGAGCGCGGCTCGATTTCGCCGATTTCCATGCCGGCGAGGATATCCAGCTGTCCGACCAGGTGCTGATCCGCACCGCGGCGCTGAACCACCCCGACGGGGCCACGGCCTATCGCATCGAATACCAGGGCAAGTCGATGTGCTACGTGACCGATACCGAGCATGTGCCGGGCCAGCCCGACCAGAACGTGCTGGGCCTGATCGCCGGGGCCGACCTGGTGATCTACGATTCGACCTATACCGACCGGGAATTCCCCCAAAAGGTCGGCTGGGGCCATTCCACCTGGCAGGAAGGCGTGCGGCTGTGCCGCGCCGCGAATGCCAAGCGCCTGGCCATCTTCCACCACGATCCCGACCACGAGGATCCGTTCATGGAAGCGGTCGAGGAAGAGGCCCGTCGCATGTGGGAGGGCGCGTTCGTCGCGCGCGAGAACATGCGGATCAACCTGACCTAGTCGGGCGCGCGATAGGGCCCGCCCTCGGCCAGCTTCCACCGCGTCAGGCTGCGATCGTCGCTCGATTGCCGCCAGGACAGCAGGCGGCGGGCATAGCGCGCAGCGATGCCGGCATGGTCGGGATCGCGGGCCAGGTCGGTGGTTTCGCCGGGATCGCGGACCAGGTCGAACAGCAGCGGGTCGAGGCCGGCGAAATGCACGTACTTGAACCGGTCGTCGCGGATCACGCCCAGGTTGCAGCGATCGGCGGGCAGGTCGAACAGGGTTTCGGCGGCGCGGGTCGCGGGATCGCGGAAGTCGTATTCCCAATGGGCGGCATCGCGCCACGGCGCCAGTTCGCCGGTCAGCCAGGGGCGCAGCGACAGGCCCTGGGTCTGGTCGGGCGCGGCCTGGCCGATCAGGTCCATCACGGTCGGCAGGATGTCGACCGATTCCGAGAAGGCATCGACCCGGCGCCCGCGGGTACGGTCGAATTCGGGTCGCGGGTCGCGCACGATCAGCGGAACGTGATAGGCGCCGTCATAGAACCCCAGCTTGCCGGTCAGCCAGTGGTCGCCCAGCATTTCGCCGTGGTCGGAGGTGAAGATGATCAGCGTGCGCTTCAGTTCCTCGCGATCATGCAGCGCGTAGACGATATCGCCGATGGCATCGTCGACCTGCGACATCAGCCCGAAATAGGCGGCGGTCGCCTGCTGGACGGCGCGGTCGTCGACCGGGGCGCGATAACGCTGCTGGCTCAGCGCGAAGGCCAGGTAGGGGTGCTGGGCCGCCTCGGCCGCCAGCAGGGCGCGGCGCCGGGGCCGCGGCATGCGGTCGGGGTCGTGATAGGCGTGATAAGGCGGGGCGGCGACGAAGGGCGGATGCGGCCGGTAGAACGAGACATGGGCAAACCACGGCTCGGCCTGGTCCGACAGCCAGTCGGTGAAGGCGCGGGCCAGGAAACGGGTCTCGCTTTCGTCGGCGCCGAACATCGTGTGCGGCCGGCCCTGGTCGTCGTAGACCGGCTTGAAGAATGCCTGTTTTTCCGGCCCGAAGTCATAGCCGCGCCGGCGCAGATCGGCGGCGAACGGCGCGAAATCCTCCAGCAGCGGCATGACCGGATCGAACCCGTCCAGCACGCCTTCATAGCTGGTAAGCCGGGGATCGCCGGGCGTCAGGCCGCGCGGATCGGCGGTGGTGTCGGTATAACCGAACAGGGCAGGTCGATAGCCCGCCGCGCGGGCCTCGCGCGCGATGTTGGTCAGGTTCGGTGCCAGCGGCGTGCCGTTCAGCACCGCGCGATGGGTGTGCAGATAGGTGCCGGTATAAAGGCTGGCGCGCGACGGGCCGCAGGGCGCGGCCTGGGCGAAATGGCGGCGAAAGGTGACGCCGGCCCGGGCCAGCCCGTCGATATGGGGCGTGCGGACATGGGGATGGCCGACCGCCGACAGGCAGTCGCCGCGCCATTGATCGGCCGTGATGAAGAGGATGTTGGGACGGGACATGACGCCCGAAACTAAGCCACGAAGGATACGGCGCCTGCAACCGCTACGGCGCCTGTTGTCGCCGCTGATCGTCCTGGCCGCGCTGGTCGTCGAACTGGAATCCTGGCTGTGGGACCATTTCATGGCCTTCGCCCGCTGGGCCGAGCGGGCGCCGCCGGTGCGGGCGACGATGGACGGCTATCGCCGCCTGCCGCCCGTCGCCATGGCCTTCGTGGTCTGCCTGGCGCTGGGGATCGGCGAGCCGCTCAAGTTCATCGGGGTCTGGCTGGCCTCGACCGGCCATCCGGTCGAGGCCGGCATCGCCATCGCCTCGGGCTACGTGCTGGGCACGGCCCTGCCGGCCTGGCTGGTGGCGCAGGGGCGCGACCGGCTGATGACGCTGCCGTGGTTTGCCTGGGGTTATACCCATTTGCACGGCCTGGCGCGGGCCGCCCACGACTACCTGGCGCGCCAGCCCCTGTGGGTGGCGACCAAGGCCTGGGTGGCACGCCTGGCGCGGCGGGCCAGGCTGTGGATCCGGCGGTACTTCTGATCGCCAGGTCCTGAGCATCGTCGTACCGGCGAAAGCCGGCACCCAGGGTAAGCGCGGTGCAGGCTGCGACGCCCTTGCCCTGGATCCCGGCTTTCGCCGGGATGACGATTGCCGCCGTAAATCTCGACCATGAGCCGATGTTCGCGCCTATGGATCACCCCGTCAGCTTTTTCAGGAAGGCGTCGATCTCGCCGTTCAGCTGGCCTGCCTGGGTCGACAGTTCCTCGGCCACGTTGCGGACGTTGCCGGCGGCTTCCTCGGCATCGCGGGCCGAGCGGCTGACTTCCTCGACATGGCGGGCGGCGTCGCGGGTGCCGGTCGCGGCTTCGTCGACGTTGCGGGCGATCTCGCCGGTGGCGGCCGACTGTTCCTCGACGGCGGCGGCGACGGCCGCGGCGATCTGGTTGATCTCGTCGATGGTTTCGCCGATGCGCGCGATGGCCGTCGCCGCCTCGCCGGTGGCCTGCTGGACCTCGTTGATCTGCTGGCCGATCTCATCGGTCGCCTTCGACGTCTGGTTGGCCAGGCTTTTCACCTCGGAGGCGACGACGGCAAAGCCCTTGCCGGCTTCGCCGGCGCGCGCCGCCTCGATCGTCGCATTCAAGGCCAGCAGGTTGGTCTGGCCGGCGATGGCGTTGATCAGCCCCACGACCTCACCGATCTTTTCCGCGGCCGAGCGCAGCGCGCGCATGATGCCGTCGGTCTGGCGCGCCTGGTCGACGGCCAGCCCGGCGATGCGGGTGGTGTTGGCGATCTGGGTCGCGATCTCGCGGATGGACGCCGACAATTCCTCGGTCGCGGCCGACACGGTCTGCACATTGGCCGAGGCCTGCTCGGTCGCGCTGGAGGCGGCCAGCGAGCCCTTCGACGTCTGGTCGGCGACGGTGGCCAGGCGGCCGGCATCGCCGCGCAAGGCGCCTGCGGCGCGCCCGACGCGATCGGCCAGGGCGCCCACCGTGCCGCGGAAGCCGTCGGCCAGGCGGTTCAGTTCGTCGCGGCGGGCCTGTTCGGCCGCCTTGCGCTGGCGTTCCTCGGCCTCGCGCATCTCGGTGTCGGCCTGCTGGCGCGCCGCCTCGATCTCGCGCTCGCGGCGGCGTTCGGCTTCGCGGGCCTGGTCGGCGGCCAGGCGCTTTTCTTCCTCGGCATGGCGATCGGCGGCTTCGCGTTCGCGGTGCTCCTGCTCGGCGCGCTGGCGGCTGGCGGCGGCCTCGGCCTCCAGGATCGCGGTGCGCTGGGCACCCTGGCGCAGCTGTTCCAGGGCGGCGGCCAGGCCGTCGATCTCGTCGCCGCGGCCGGTCGAGGCGACGGCGGTGTCATAGTCGCCCTGGCCCAGCCGGGCGACATCGGTCGCCAGCCGGTCCATCGGCCGGACGAAGCGGCGGATCAGGATCGAGGCGTTGAAGGCGACCAGCGCAGCGGCGACCAGCAACAGGCCGGCGGCCAGCGCCATGCGCCATTGCGCGCCCGCCACGTCGGCGGCGGCCGCCGCGGCCACGGCGTCCAGCGCGCGGCCGCCGATCGTCATGATCGGCTCGAACGTCGAATTGCACAGGCCGGTCCAGCGCGTCGGGTCCCAGGCGGTGGCGGGCGTGCCGTCCAGCTTGCCGTACAGGGCGCGGATGTCGGCGCGGACCGCGGTGTTCTTCGCATCGGCGGCCTGCAGCGCCTCGCGCACCGGGGCGGGGGCGCCCTGGCGGCTCAGCATTTCGCGCATCGTCGACCAGGCGGCGTCGGCACTGCCGCGGTTGGCGGCCAGGGTCTGCTGCATTTCCGGCGGGATCGGCTTGCCCGACGCGACATTGGCGCGGGTCATCGAACATTCACGGCCGGTGAAGTCGCGCACCACCCAGCTCAGCTGGCGGACGGTGATCAGTTCGGCGACGCGCGGGCTGCTCATGCGCGCCTCGTTGGCGACCGCGACCGAGGCCGCGGCCAAGGTGTCGGTCAGCGCGCCGATGCCGTTGTACCAGGTGTCGGTATTCTTCAGGTTGCGCTGGGCCTTGGGCTTGGCCGCCTCGGCCATCACGCCGGCGGCGTCGCGATCGGCGGCCTGCAGACGCTCCTCCAGTTCACGGACACGGGCGGTGCCGTCGGGCAGGCCGGCCGCCGAAATCGCGGCCTCGGCCGCCTTCACGTCGGCGGCGTTGGCGGCAAAAATCTTCTGCAGCTCGGGCCCCGGATTGTCGGAGGCCAGGATCAGGCTCTGCATATTGCCGCGGCGGGGGCGGATATCCTTGAGCGCATCGAAGACGATGCGGTCGGCGGCGGCGACGTCGACGACCCGCCGGCTGGTCTGCCAATCGGCGACCGCGCGCCACATGAAGACGATCGCCACCGCAAACAGCAGGATCGCCAGGGCCGCCTGGCCGATGGCGAGCGATTTGGCAAGCGAACGGGGCATTGGACGTCTCCAGGCGCGCAAGGTAAAGGACCGCGCAACCTATCCCCCGCGGTAGCGGTATCGCAATCTCACCGGGCGGCGGTTGCAAGAAGTTACACGCGCCGATACGCCAGCCACAGCCCGGCCAGGACCAGTGCCAGGCCGCCCAGAAACATCTGCGTCACCGCCTCGCCGGCCCAGGCCCAGCCCAGGGCCATCGCGGTGATCGGACCCAGCGACAGGAACAGGGCGATGCGCGTGGCGCCGACCTGGCCGATCGCCCAGATCCAGGCCTGGAACGACAGCGCGCTGGTCGTGCCCAGCGCGGCGATCAGGATCCAGCCGGTCGCATCAAGCGCGGGCAGGGCGGCCAGGCCGCCATTGGCCAGCGAGATCGGCGCAAGTGTCGCCACCCCCGCCGCCATCGCCATGGCCCCCAGCGGCAAGGCGGGATAACGGCCCAGCATCGGCCGGAAGGTGACGTTGCAGCCGGCCAGCACGATCGCCGCCGCGATCGCCACCAGGTCGCCCAGGATCGACCCGCCGCCGGCCCGTTCGCCCAGCACCAGCCCGACCCCCAGCAGGCAGGCCAGCACCCCCAACACGCGGTCACGCTGCAACGCCTCGTGCCCCAGGGCCAGCGACATGACATAGGTGATCATCGGGGCGGTGGCGAAGATCAGTGACACACGCGCCGACGGCGACAGGCTGACCGCCAGGTTCAGCAGGACCGTCATCAGCGCGAACTGCGCCGCCCCCAGTGCGAACAGGGGCAGCCAGTGCCGGCGCGGCACCTGGGGCCAGCGCTGGCGCAGCGCGATCGGCAGCAGCACCGCCAGCGAGATGACATAACGCAGCAATGCCAGGGTGAACGGATCGGTCTGGTCGATGACCAGGCGGCTGGCGACCAGCGCCCCGCCGGCCTGGACGCCGGAAATCACCCCGGCAGCGATGACCAGGGCGCGCAACGCCGCTCAGCCGGTGACGTCGCGGCCGATCACGTAGCCGTGGCCATACATCAGGATCAGGAACAGGGCGCAGGCGATGATGACGCGGGCCAGGCCGTATTCGCGGAAGACGAACCGGTTGCGTCCCTGGGCAATCGCCAGGAACGGGACCAGCGAGGTCTGCGCGGCGAACGCGTCCCAGGCCGCGCCGTGGCGGCGGTGCTGTTTGCGGTCGATCGAATACATGCCGTTCAGCGCGACGACCAGGATCGCCCCGAACAGCAGCAGGGCGGCCAGATTGCCGTTGGCCAGCAGATGGGCGATGGCCCAGAAGGTGAAGGCCCACAGCATCGGGTGGCGCGTGACGCGGATCAGCCCCTCGGCCGGCAGGGTATCCTTCAGCACCAGTTCGGCCCCGGCCAGATTGGGGTTGCGCGGGGTCAGGCTGCCGACCAGCAGGAAACAGGCGATGAAGACCAGCAGCTTGGCCATATGGACGGCGCCGATCCCCAAATCCCACAGCGGCACGAACGGCGTGCCGCGATAGGCCCAGATCAGGAACCCCAGGCTGATGGCGCTCAGGACCGAAAACAGGCCGCGGAACGCATTCTCGCCGATGCGGCCGGCGATGGCGGGGCGGAGGGCCCCGGCGACCAGCAGATGCAGCAGGATCCAGGCGGCCGCGGCGATTGCCAGGATCGTCATGACCAGCCCACCATCATGACCAGCCCACCATCATGACCAGCCCTGGCCCATGTCGTTGGCGACCAGGATGCGGCGCCCGACCTCGGTCAGCTTGCAGACCAGCCAGTCGGGCTTGATCGGATTCTTGAACCAGGGTTCGGCCCAGCCGGCGCGGATGCACGAGGTGATGACGCGGTTGGAGACGCGCTGACCGTCGGCGTCGTGCAGCGGCAGCTTGCCGCCCGGCTGGGTCAGGCCGCGGGTCAGGTAGCGGCGCTGGGCGGCGTTCGGATGGGCATGGCGCAGCCGTGCCGGCCGCATGCGTGCGGTCGCCTCTGCCGGCTTGCGCTGGTCCCCGTCCCGTTCCATCACTGCCCCAAAGCCATCGCTTCAGTTGGGCAGGGTAGCGGCCAATTGGTTGATAAAGGATGACAGGGCGGCGCGGGTCGCCTCCGGCTGGTCGCGATGGGGCGAATGGCCGCAATCGGGGATCAGGACCAGCGGCCCGCCAGTGACGCGTGCGATGGTTTCGACCTGCGCGGCGGTGCCGTATTCGTCGTCGGTGCCCTGCAGGGCCAGGACCGGCACCGCGATGGTCGGCAGGAATGCCTCGATGTTCCAGTCGAGGAATTTCGGGTCCAGCCAGGCATCGTTCCAGCCCAGGAAGGCTGCGTCGACATTGGCGCCGTGGTGGCGGGCCAGCCGGTCGCGCAGCTCGCCGCGGTCCCAGGCCCGGCGTGCCTCGGCGATCGAGGCGATCGAGACCGGCTCGACGAAGACATGCGGGGCCATCACCGCGATGCCCATCAGGCCGGGGCGCGGGCCTGACCCCGCGTGGATCAGGGCGATCGACGCGCCGTCGGAATGGCCGACCAGGATATGCGGGCCGATGTCGAGCGCCCCCAGCAGCGCGGGCAGCACGTCCAGCGCTTCCCGGTGCATGTAGTCGAGCGGGCGGGGCAGGGGGCAGGGCCCCGAATTGCCATAGCCGTAACGGCTGTAGGCCAGTACGCCGCAGCCGGTCGCCCGGCCGACCTCGGCCGGGAAATCGCGCCACAGCGAGATCGAGCCCAGTCCCTCGTGCAGGAAGACCAGCGTCGGGCGGCCGGCCTGTGCCGGCACCGCCCAGACATAGTCGATCGGACCCTGGTCGAGGGCCAGCAGCGTCATCCCGCGGTGACCTTGCGGCCCTCGTAGGCTTCGAAGGCGGCGATCAGGCTGTCGGGCACCGGCGTCGACTTGTGCGTCGACTGGTCGGTGTAGACCCAGGTGATCTGGCCGCCGACGCGGAAATCGTCCTGGCCCTTCGGGTGGATCTCGACGCGATGGACCATCGACGAGCGGCCGATACGCTCGACCCGCGCGCAGATCTCGATCTGTTCGTCGAGCCGCACCGGCGCGCGATAATCCAGCTCGACCTTGACGACGTGAAAGTCGGCGCCGGTTTCCAGCGGATGGTTCATCGGGTCGAACCCCATCTCGCGGATATAGTCGGTCAGCGCGTTGTCGAAATAGGTCAGGTAATTGCCGTAGAACACGATCGACTGGGAATCGATCTCGGCGTAACGGGCGCGGTGATGCAGGCTGAACTTGAAATCGGCGCGGGCCATGCCTGGTGTTTCCCCCTTATTCGCTCATCTGTCGCAGCTTGAAGCGCTGGATCTTGCCGGTCGCCGTCTTGGGCAGCGCGTCGACGAATTCGATCCAGCGGGGATATTTATAAGGCGCCAGCCGCTCCTTGACATAGATCTTAAGCGTATCGGCCAACGCCGCATCGGCCGAGACGCCGTCGCGCACCACGACATAGGCCTTGGGCTTGACCAGATCGTCGGCGTCGGTCGCGCCGATCACGGCGACTTCCAGCACATGCGGCTCGGTCATCAGGGCCGATTCCACCTCGAACGGCGAAACCCAGATGCCACCGACCTTCAGCATGTCGTCGGACCGGCCGCTGTAATGCAGGTAACCGTCCTCGTCGCGGACGTATTTGTCGCCGGTGCGGGTCCATTCGCCCTGGAAGGTCGCGACCGACTTGGGCCGGTTGTTCCAGTAGCCGATCGCCGCCGACGGCCCGCGCACCAGCAGTTCGCCGACCATGCCAGGCGCCAGTTCCAGGCCTGCCTCGTCGACGATGCGGCAGTCATAACCCGGCACCGGCCGGCCGGTCGAACCGGCCTTCACGTCGCCCGGCCGGTTCGACAGGAAGATGTGCAGCATCTCGGTCGAACCGATGCCGTCCAGGATGTCGAGGCCGAAACGCTCGCGCCAGCGGCGCAGGATGTCCTCGGGCAGCGCCTCGCCGGCCGAGATGCACAGCCGCAGCCGGTCCGAGCTTTCCGCCCGGTCCAGCGCGGGTTCGGCCAGGATCGAATTGTACAGGGTCGGCACGCCGAAGAACGCGGTCGGACGATGCGATTTCAGCACGCGCATCACCGCCTGGGGCGTCGGCCGTTCGGCCATCAGCACGGTGGTCGCACCCAGATGCAGGGGGAATGTCATGGCATTGCCCATGCCATAGGCAAAGAACAGCTTGGCGGCCGAGAAGGTCACGTCGTCGGCAGTCAGGCCCAGCACGCCCTGGCCGTACAGCACCGCGGTCTGGACCAGGTCGCGATGCAGATGCATCGCCCCCTTCGGATTGCCGGTCGACCCCGAGGTATAAAGCCAGAACCCGACATCGTCGGCCGTGGTCGGCGCCGCCGTCAGCTGGTCGCCCGAGGTCGCCAGCAATTCGTCCAGCGAACGGACGGAGGCGGGCGGCCGGCCCGAGATCAGCACTTCCTTGACGAAGGGCTGGTCGCCCAGGATGGCGCGGAATTTTTCCAGCAGCATGTCGGACACGACCAGCACCCGGGCCCGGCTGTCGCGCAGCATGAAGTCGTAGTCATGGGGCGTCAGCAGCGTGTTGACCGGCACCGGCACGGCGCCGATCTTCATCGCGCCCCAGAAGAAGGCGATGAAGTCGATGCCGTCCAGCAGGGCCAGCATGACCCGCTGTTCCATCTGCACGCCCTTTTCGCGCAGCAGGTTGCCGGCCTGGTTCACCCGGCGGGCCAGCTCGGCATAGCTGTAGCGGCCGCGATCGTCGATCACGGCGATGCGGTCGCCGCGGCCCTCGGCCAGGTGGCGATCGATGAAGTGGCTGGCGGCGTTGTAGTCCCGCGGCAGGTCGACGGGCTCGGCCATGGCTTGCTTCCTCCCTGGAAACGGGCGGGCGGCCGTGGACCGGCCGTCCCGCTTATGTCGGTTTGCGTCAGGCGGCTTCGGCGCGGTTCAGATGGTCGATCCAGCCCTGCGCCCAGGCGACGCCGGCATCCTCGGCCATCACCCCGCTGGATGCGTCATGTTCCAGCCGCGTGCCGATGATGGTGGCCCCCAGCCCCGCCAGCAACTGGTCGAACTGGCGGCCGCCGGCATTGAAGGTGTCGCCATAGGTGGTGTCGCCCAGACCGATCACGCCATAGCGGCGCCCGGTCAGGTCGGGGCGCGCCGTCTGCACCGCCTCGAAGAAGGCGCGGGCGTTGTCGGGCACGTCGCCCTGGCCGTAGGTCGAGGTGCAGACCAGGAAGATGCCGGGCCGGTCGAACACCGTGGCATCCAGATTGTCCATGACGAGGATTTCGGCGGCGTGGCCCGCATCCTCGAGCAGCTTGGCAACGTCGCCGGCGACGAATTCGGCCGTACCCGTCATGGTTCCGACCAGAATGGTGATAGGCTCGCCCATGAGTTGCTCCACTGCGACGATTTATGCAATATAGTGCATTGATTTTGGGTCGAGGGCGCGGGAATGGCAAGAGGCCAATTGCAGGAAGGTCAACCAATCGCCGACGCGACCGCGGCCGAGGAAGCCCGGCTGCTGGCCGAATTGGGCGACCGGGTGCGCCAGGCCCGGGCGCGCCGCGGCATGACCCGCCGCATCCTGTCGCATGATTCCGGCGTTTCCGAACGGTATCTGGCCCAGCTCGAGGGCGGGCAGGGCAATATCTCGATCCTGCTGCTGCGCCGCATCGCCCGCGCGATGGGCATGCCCCTGGCCGACCTGCTGCGCGAAGGGCCCGAACCGTCGGTCGAACTGATGCTGCTGACCGAACAGCTGCGCCGCCTCAGCGCCGCCGAACTGGTCGAGGCCCAGGCCGTCCTGGCCGAGCGTTTCGGCCAGGACCGCGAACGGCGCCGGCGCATCGCCCTGATCGGCCTGCGCGGAGCGGGCAAGTCGACGCTGGGCCGGCTGCTGGCCGCCCGGCTCGACGTTCCCTTCGTCGAGCTGGCCCAGAAGATCGAGGCCGAGGCCGGCATGTCGCTGGCCGAGATCTTCGATCTGTACGGCCAGGCGGCCTATCGCCGCCACGAGCGCCGTGCGCTGGAACGCGTGGTGGCCGATCATCCCGCGGCGGTCATCGCCACCGGCGGGTCGCTGCCGTCGGAAACCGGCACCTACGAATACCTGCTCAGCAACTGCTATACCGTCTGGGTCACGGCCGCGCCCGAAGAGCATATGGGCCGGGTGATGGCCCAGGGCGACATGCGGCCGATGGCCGGCAACGAGGAGGCGATGGCCGACCTGCGCGCCATCCTGGCGACCCGCGCGGCCCTGTATGGCAAGGCGGATGCGCGGCTCGATACCTCGGGCAAGCCGGTGGCCGAGGCGGTGGACGAACTGGTCGCGCTGACCTCTCCGCAATGAACTATATTTCTGTCGTGTAAACCGAAAATCGGCCGGTCGTAACCTCTTACATTCGCTGACACACCCACAAACCCGATTACAGCGATTCTTCCCAAAGTCGCCCGGATAACGGGTGGACAAGGGGTTTGACGATGACGGCGGTGCGATCGGGGTTTCGCATCGGGCTGATCTGCGGGGTGGTCCTGGCCCTGCTGATCGGGGCCGGCGGGATACAGGCCGTGCAGCATTACCGGCGCGTGGCCGAGGCACGCGTGCATGGGGCCGGCGACGTCGCGGAAAGGATGCGCCTGCGCATCGAGGGCGCCATGCAGCGCCGTACGGCCTTGCGCCGGTCCCTGGTGGCGTTCGCCACGGCCGCGCCGCGACCCGATGCGGCGGCCTTTGCCGCCTTTGCCGAGCCGCTGATCCATGGCGGGGTCGCAGCCCTGGTCATGATGCCGGGCGGCCGCATCGAAGGGATGCTCGGCGGGACGTCCGACCAGTTGGCCCTGGGGCGCAAGCTGGCGCTGGATCCGATCGAATGGACCTTGATCGGGCAGGCCGTGTCGGAGCGGCGCACGATCGTGTCCGACCCCTTCCGCATCGACGGCCGCAACCTGATCGCCGTCTATGACCCGATCTACCTGCGCAATGCCGAAACCGGCCTGTTCCAGTATTGGGGCGTCGGCGCGATCGTCTACGATTTCGACGACCTGCAGGCCGAGATCGAGGGGGCGGCGGCCGGCAAGATGCCGCAGCACGCCATCTACAGCCTGTATCACGACGGCACGGTGCGCGGGATGGTGGCCGGCGAACGCAGCCTGGCCGGCCGCGGCGAGGCGATGCGCGTCGCCCGTTTCCCCGGCGGCATGTGGGAGGTTGCCGTGGCGGCCCCGCCGCCGGTGGCCGACATCTGGCCCGTGGTCCTGGCCGTGGCCCCGGCAATGGCCGCCGGCATCGGCCTTACGTCGCTGTTGCTCGTTCGCCGTCGGCGGCCCGACGACGCGGCGGCCGACGACGCGCCCCGCGAGCCTGCGCCGGACATGCCGCTGCCGGCATTCGCCGACGATGAGACGCGGGAGCGGCGCGGCCTGGAACTGGAGGACCAGCGCATCCTGCTGCGATCGACGCTGGAAAGCCTGGACGAGGGTGTCGCGGTCTTCGACGACCAGGGTCTGCTGATCCTGTGGAATTCGCGTTTCCCCGTGCTGGTCGGCATCGATCCGATCTGCCTGGAGCAGGGCATCGGCCTCGGCGCGCTGATCGCGATCCAGGGCCAGGGCAGCGTGCTGCGGGACGAGGACGTCGTGCTGACGACGCCGCGCGGCCATTACGGCCGCACCCGCGCCTCGCTGGGCCGGCGCACCGGGCAGTCGGGCAGCATGGTGCGGGTCGAATTGTGCTGGGCACCCGGCGACCGCACGGTCGTCATCCTGTCCGACGAGACCGGGGCGGCCCGTGCCGCCCAGGTCCTGGCGGCGTCCGAACAGCGCCTGCGCCGGGTGCTGGAAGTCAGCCCGCTGGCGATCGTCGTGTTCGACCGCGACGGACGCGCGCTGTTCTACAACGACCGCCACCGCGAATTGCTGGGATTGTCGCATCTCGACATGCGCAGCTATGTCGGGGCGTCGTCCTTCGTCGATCCGGCCGACATGGAGGGGGTCCTGCGTGCCCTGCGCGATCATGGCGTCATCGCCGCGCGCGAAGTGCGGCTGCGCCGGCCCGACGGCACGCTGATCTGGGTATCGCTGACCGCGCAGAACGTGACCTTCGACGGCCAGAAGGCGACGATCTGCCAGGTCTTCGACATCACCGCGCTGAAACAGGCGTCGGTCGCCGCGGGTTCGGCCCTGTCCGAATTCGCCGCCGGACTGGACCACGAGGTGGGCGCCCCCGCCCAGCGCCTGCAGGAACGCTTGAGCGCGGTGCTGGCCCTGGCCCGGGCCGGCGCATCCGACCCTGCCGCCGATCTGGAGCGGGCAATCGATCATTGCCTGGAGGATGTCGACCGGCTGAACCGCGCCATCCGCACGATGTCGGGATGACCGGGCCTCTTACATTCGCTGACACTCCCATAACCCCGATTACAGCGAAACGGCCCATGCTGACCGGATTACCGATTCGGGCAGGGGCGGGCAGATGAGCGCCGTGAGATCCAGCTTCTTCATCTCGACGATCTGCGGCCTGATGCTGATGCTGCTGGCCGCGATCGGCGGCTTCCAGGCCTGGCTGCATTTCGAGCATGCAGCCACCGCCCGCGAGGCCGAGATGACGCAGGCCGCCGACCTGCTGCGCCTGCGCGCCGAGCGGGCGATGCAGAGCCGCCTGGCCCTGGCCCGCGCCCTGGCCGCCTATGTCGAGTCGCAACAGGCGCTTGAACCGGCCGCGCTTTCCACCTTCGTCGCGACCCTGCGGCCGCCAAGCATCGATGCCGCCCTGCTGCTGCCGGACGGGCATGTCGACGACGCCCTGTCCGGATCGCCCCAGCAGGCAGCCATGGCACGCGCCATGCTGGCCGATCGCGACCAGCAGGCATTGATCGCCCGCGCCGTCGCCAGCAGGGGGATGGCCGTTTCGGCACCGTTGCGCATTGCCGGGCGCAGTGTCCTGGCCGCCCATGTGCCGATCTTCATCCAGCGCGACGGCATCGCACGCTATTGGGGCCTGGCCAGCGTCCTGATCGATCTGAACGGCGTGCTGGACGAGATCGGCGTGGACATGCCGGGCTCGCCGATGCGCGGCGCCATCGGCGACCTGGGCCGTGATCGCGGCGATGCCGGGCTGATCGCGGGCGATCCGGCACCGGCCGACGCGGTCACGGTCAGCCGCATTGCCAGTTTTCCCGGCGGGGCATGGGAGGTCACGGTGATTTCGCCGCCGGCGGCCAGCCTGGCCCAGGCCTTGCTGCGCGGGGCGGGCCCCGCGGCGATCGGCGCCCTGCTGGTGCTGGCCCTGGTCATGACCCATTCGCGGCTGCGCGGCGAGCATCGGTCGGCAATCGACACCGCCCGCACCAGCGCGGACATCGCGACCAGCAAGCTTGACTCGATCCAGGCGCAATTGCGCACCGCGCTGGACACCATCAGCGACGGTTTCGCCTATTACGACCGCGACGACCGCCTGGTCGTCTGCAACGAACGCTATCGGCAGATGTATGCCGCCTCGGCCGACGTGATCCAGGCGGGCGTGCGTTTCGAGGACGTGGTGCGCTACGGCGTGGCCAACGGCCAGTATCCCGATGCCGGCGACGACCCCGAAGGTTTCGTCGCGCAGCGGCTGGCGATGCATCGCGAGGCCGGCGGCCGCAGCGAGATGCGCCTGGCCGGCGGCCGCTGGGTCATGGTGGCCGAACATCGCACCAGCGACGGCGGCATCGTCGGCATCCGCACCGACATCACCGAACTGAAGCGGCGCAGCCTGGATATCGAAGGCCAGCAGATCCTGCTGCGCACCACGCTGGAAAGCCTTGGTGACGGCATCGCGGTCTTCGACGACGAAGGCCTGCTGGTCCTGTGGAATTCGCGTTTTGCCGCACTGGCCGACATCGACCCGGTCTGCATGGAGCGCGGCATCGGCCTGCGCGCGCTGGTCGCGGTGCAGGGCCGCGACGGCATCCTGGAGGACGAGGACGTCGCCTTTGCCGATGGACAGGGCCATCTGGAGGATGCGCGGCTGTCGCTGGGCCGGCGCCAGTCACGCACCGGCCGGGCGGTGCGCGTCGACCTGTGCTGGACCGGCGATGGCCAGACCGTCGTCACGCTGGTCGACGAAACCGAAGTGACGCGGGCCGCCGACATCCTGTCGATGTCGGAACAGCGCCTGCGCGGCATCCTGGAAATCAGTCCGATCGGCATCGGCCTGTTCGATCGCGAGGGCCGGACGCTGTTCTACAACGAGCGTTTCCGCGAGATGCTGGGCCTGTCACCGGCCGAGATGGCCAGCTACGCCGCCGGCAGCGCCTTTGTCGATCCCGCCGACATGCAAGCCACGGTGCTGGCCCTGCGCGATCATGGCGTGATGCCGCCGCGCGAGTTCCGCATGCGGCGGCCCGATGGCACGGTTCGGCGCGTGACGATGAGCGCGCGCAACCTGATCTTCGACGGCCACAAGGCCACGGTCTGCCATCTGTTCGACGTCACCGACATGCGCCCGCCCGCGGCCGCGATCCAGGCCGGGGCGGTGTCGGCCCCGCCCGCCCTGGCCTGGGACTATCCGGCCCTGCCGGGCGAGGCCATCGCGCATGAGATCGAGGCGCCGGCGCGCTACGTTGCCGAGAACCTGCGGTTCCTGAAGCAATGCGTCGGCGACCTGCTCGATATCGCCCGCGCCGGCGGCCGGCACGACGTCGAGGCGCTGGCCGACGACCTGCCGGCGGCGATCGAGCAGGGGCTGGAAGGCATCGCGCATATCACCCAGATCGCCGACGCGATCGGCGACCTGGCGCCGCCTGGCGGCGGCGACCGGCCGTTCGACCTGAACCGGGCGATTCGTGCCGCGCTGACATTCACGGGCCATCACTGGCGGTATTCCGCCCTGATCGACCTGGACCTGGACGGCCGCCTGCCGCCGTTGCGCGGCGACCTGCACGACCTGCGCGGCGTGCTGATGACGGCGATTGCCCGGACCGCCCAGGCGATCGACCGGCAACGCACGCCCGAGCCCGGCCGAATCGCCATTTCCACCCGCCTGACGCGCGATACCGTTGAAATCACCATCACTGATGGTGGTGCGGCCCTGCCGGAGTGGAATGCCATCATGCGATCGGCTGCGGTGCTGCGCCTTGGCGGGCGAATCGAAGTGGATGCAGCCGTCGGCGCCATGCTGCGTATTTCGTTGCCGGTTCAGCAGGTTAGCGCCCAGATCGCCGCCTGACGGCCTGGCAGCTATGGAATTCCTGATCCGATTTTCGATATGTCCGGAATGAACATTCAAAATTTCTTTTGAATTCAAGGCGTTAAACGACTCGCATCGGGACGGGGCTTGCCATATCGTGCCGCCGAAGGTTCCCCGGCAGGAGGCCGTTGATGTCCAGCGCCCAGGATTTGCGTGCGCGCCTGAAGGCATTGCAGCTTGAAATCAGCCTGGATTATGCCGGCCGCCGCGACGCGATCGAAGCGCTGATCGCGGATTGCTGGCGCATGGTCAAGCGGCGCGGCGCCACGGTGGGACCGTGGGAGCGGGCCGAGTTGGAAGATGCCGGCCGCTGGGTTTCGTTCGGGTACCTGCGCTTGGCCCTCGTCTCGATCGAAACCGTTCTGGCCGTGATCGACCTGCCGCGCGACGAATACGAACAGGGGTTCTATTCGGCCAGCCGCAACAACGACAATTGCCGCCGTCTGGCGGTTTGACCCGTCGTCAGCGGCCGAAATCGGCCGCCGAGCCCCCGCCCAGGCCATTGCCGCCGTAAAGCCAGGCGACGTCGTCGTGCAACTCGTCCTCGGACTTGGCCCGGAGGATCGCGTTGCGCAGCGCCGCATGGGCCCCGGCCGGGTGATAGATATGTTCGCCGATCGCGCGCGACTGCAACTGGACCCGGGCCGTGCGCAGCACCCGCTGGCGGCGATAGGCGTCTAGCGCGGCGGGGATGTCGTCCCCCATCCGTCCGACCGTATCGGCCAGGCAGACCGCGTCCTCCATCGCCATGCACGCGCCTTGCGCGAAATATTGCAGCATCGGGTGGGCGGCATCGCCCAGCAGGGCGACGCGGCCATCGACCCAGTTTTCCACCGGCTCGCGGTCGCACAGCACCCAGGCCTTCCAGTTGGTTCCGCGCCGCAGGATTTCCTGGGCCCGGTCATGAACATGGCCGAAGCCGCGAAAGACTTCCCCGGTATCGACCGGCCGGCCCGCGACCGGTTCCGGCGCGTCGTTATGATAGGTCACGACCAGGTTGAACAGTTTCCAGCCCGACAGCGGGTAATGGACGATGTGGCATTTCGGTCCCGCCCACAGCGTGGCCGCATTCCAGCGCAGATCTTCGGGCATCTGGTCGGTCGGGATGACCGACCGATAGGTGGTATGGCCCGACACGCGCGGCGGGCCGTCGCCCACCACCCGGCGACGCAAGGCCGACCACAGGCCGTCGGCGCCGATCAGCGCCGCGCCCGCGACGCGTGAGCCGTCAGCCAGCAGGGCGGTGACGCCGTCGGCGTCCTGGTCGTAACCCGTCACCTCGCTGGCGGTGCGCAACTCGATCAGCGGGTGATCGCGGCAGGCCGCCAGGAAGACCCCGTGCAGGTCGCCGCGATGGACCACGGCATAAGGATTGCCGAACCGGGTGCGGAATTTCTCGGTCAGCGGTATCAGCACGATCTCGCGCCCGTCCACCGCGTCCATCAGCCGCAGCCCGTCGATATAGACCGCCATGGCGCGCGCGGCGTCGCCGATACCGAGATAGTCGAAGCAGTGAAAGGCATTGGGGCCGAGCTGGATGCCCGCGCCGATCTCGCCCAGCGTCTGGGCCTTTTCCAGCACCAGCACGGCGACACCCTTTGCCGCCAGTCCCAGCGCCGTCGCCAGCCCGCCGATGCCGCCGCCGGCCACGATGAAGCGCGATGCCCCCATGGTCCCTCTCCCCCCGGTTTTAGGTCATTATGCGGATATTCAGTATACTGTCAAATAGGCGGCGACTCTTTGTCCGGGACGCGCCGGGTCAGTAATGGAACATCCACAGCTGGCTTTCGCTGAGGTTCTTCAGTGCCTCGACCGCATCGGGGCGTTCGCGGGCCAGCGTGGTGATCAGCGCCTCGGCCACGGCGAAGGCGGCGGTCGGTGAATTCGGCAGGAAGTTATTCCGCGCAGGCGCGAACAGCGTCATGTCGGCCAGCGCCACCAGCGGCGAGGACGGCTTGTCGGTGATGGCCAGCAGCACGGTGTCGCGCTGGCGTGCGAACTTGGCCAATTCCAGCGTCGCCCTGGAATAGCGGGGCAGGGAGATGGCGATGACCAGGTCTTCGGGCCCCGCCGCCAGCATGTGGTTGGAGGCGCGCTCCGGCCCGCCGCGCGCCGTGGCGAAGACGACGTCGGATTCCAGGTACAGCGACAGGCCGTCTTCCAGGAACGACCCGACATGGTGGCTGGCGCCGTAGCCGATGATGAAGATGCGGCGGGCCTTCAGCAGCGTGGCGATGACGCGGTTGACCGTCGCCTCGTCCAGCGTCGCGATCGCCTCCTCGAGATTGGCGGCTTCGCCGTTCAGGGTCGCGGCCATCGTGGCGAACACCGACCCGGCGGTGGCGCGCGCATCGGCCAGCGCCTCGACCGGTGCCAGTGCGACCTTTAGCGCCGTCGACAGGGCGGCGCGGAAGTCGCCATAGGAAGCATAGCCCAGCGCCCGGACGAACCGCGTGATCGTGGCCGTCGAGGTGCCGCTGCGTTCGGCCAGCCCTTCGATCGTCATGGTCGCGGTATCGAGCGGGCTTTGCAGGACGAAGTCGGCGGCCTTGCGATGCCCCTCGCTCAGCGACGGATAGACGCGGGCGATGCGATTGGCGAGGTCCGTGGTCGGCTTCAACGCGCGTGACATGGGCCTCCAGCGGATTGACGTCGGATAATTTTCATGTACGTTAAATCGTGAAAATGAAGCTGTCAAAGTTGCCAGCGACAAGGGAAAGTGGGAGACGGACCGATGCGTCAAGGCGCGCTTGTTACCATTCTGCTCGGCGCCACCATGCTGAGCACCCCCGCGATGGCGCAGACCCTGCGCATTGCGCTGGCGTCCGAGCCGACGGCGGTCGACCCACATTACCATGACCTGACCCCCAACAACGCGCTGGCCGCCCACATCTTCGGCAGCCTGATCCAGCAGGACGACAAGCAGCAGCTGCATCCGAGCCTGGCGACGTCCTGGACGAACGACGGTGCCAACCGCTGGACCTTCAAGCTGCGCGACGGCGTCAAGTTCTCGAACGGCGAACCGTTCACCGCCCAGGACGTGGTCTTCACCTTCTGCCGCACGCTGAAGAACGAGACCAAGGTGTCGGATTCGTTCACCGACATCGCCTCGAACTTTGCGTCCGTCCAGACGCCCGACGACCACACCGTCGTCATCGAGACCAAGACCCCCGATCCCCTGCTGCCGACGCTGATCTCGCCGCTGCCGATCCTGTCGGCCTCGATCGTCAAGCATGACAAGATCACCTACGACGTCGCCAACAATTGCGGCGTCACCGGGCCGTGGCCGGGCGTGAACAATTTCAACGACGGCACCGCCGCCATCGGCACCGGCCCCTACAAGCTGAAGTCCTATGTCCGCGGGTCGGGCATCGAGCTGGAGCGCAACCCGACCTATTGGGGCCCTGCCGAGCCCTGGGCCACCGTGCGTTTCGTGCCGGTGACCAATGCCGGCCCGCGCCTGGCGGGCCTGCTGGCCGGCGACTACGACGTGATCGAGAATCCGGCCGCCCGCGACCTCGGCCGTCTGTCGAACGACAAGCGCTTCGGCTATGTCATCACGCCGTCGACCCGCGTGATCTATTTCCAGCTGGACGTCGCCCGCGACGACAGCCCGTTCGTCAAGGCGGCCGACGGCAAGAACCCGCTGAAGGACGAGCGCGTGCGCAAGGCGATGTCGCTGGCCATCGACCGCGATGCCATCATCAAGCGCATCATGGACGGCGCGGCCGAGCCGGCCTACCAGTTCCTGCCGACCGGCATGTTCGGCTCGCTGCCCAACCCGCCCAAGCTGGCCTATGACCCGGCCCAGGCCAAGAAGCTGCTGGCCGAGGCCGGCTATCCGAACGGCTTCCAGGTCACGCTGTCGGCCACCAACGACCGCTACATCAACGACAGCCAGATCACCCAGGCCGTCGCCCAGTACCTGACCCAGATCGGCATCAAGGCCGAGGTCGACGCGATGACCCGCGCCGTCTATTTCCCGCGCCGCGCCAAGAAGGAATTCAGCGTCGCGATGGGCGGCTGGTCGTCGGGCACCGGCGAGGCGTCGTCGTTCCTGCGCTATTGGCCGGCCACGCCCAACGAGGCCAAGACGGTCGGCGGCTCGAACTACGGCGGGTACAAGAACCCCGAGTTCGACAAGAAGCTGGCCGAGGCGCTGTCGACCTTCGACGATGCCAAGCGTGCCGAACTGCTGCAGCAGGCGACCACGATCGTCCTGGCCGACGGTGCCTTCATCCCGCTGCATTTTGAGGCGGGGATCTGGGCCCACAAGGCCGACCTGAAGGTCACGGGCCGCGCCGACCAGTACACCTACGCCATGTCGGTGAAGCCGGCCAAGTAAGCCGGCTTTCCCGAGGCAGGAGTTCGACGCGATGGGTGCCTATGTCCTGCAGCGACTGATCCAGAGCGTCTTTGTCCTGCTGGCAGTCTCGATCGTGGTCTTCTTTGCCGTCTACGGCATCGGCGACCCGATCGACCTGCTGGTGTCCCCCCAGGTCAGCGAGGCCGAGCGCCAGGCCCTGATCCGGCGCCTGGGCCTGGACCTGCCGATCTGGCGGCAATACCTGGTCTTCATGGGCAATGCCCTGCAGGGCGACCTGGGCCGGTCCTTCGTCCACGCCGTGCCGGCGGTCCAGCTGATCCTGGCCCGTGCGCCCGCGACCTTCGAACTGGTGATCCTGGCGATGACGCTGGCCATCGTCGGCGGCGTGCCGCTGGGGCTGATGGCCGGGCTGAACCCGGACAGCCGCGCGTCCCGCCTGCTGATGGCCGGCACCGTGCTGGGCTTTTCGCTGCCCAGTTTCTGGAAGGGCATGATGCTGATCCTGCTGTTTGCCGTGCTGCTGGGCTGGCTGCCCACGGCGGGCCGCGGCGAGACGGTGTCGGTGCTGGGCCTGCAGACCAGCCTGCTGACGCTGGACGGCTGGCGGCATATCGCGCTGCCCGCGCTGAACCTGGCGATCCCCAACCTGGCGCTGATCATCCGCCTGGTCGCCGCCGGCGCGACCGAGGCGATGACCCAGGATTACGTCAAATACGCCCGCGCCAAGGGCGTGCGCCGCAAGCGCATCGTCAATCGGCATGTGCTGCGCAACATCCTGATCCCGATCGTGACCGTGGTCGGCATCGAATTCGGCAGCCTGGTCGCGTTCTCGACCATCACCGAAACCGTCTTCGCCTGGCCGGGCATGGGCAAGCTGCTGATCGATTCGGTCTATCAGCTGGACCGGCCCGTGGTCGTCGCCTACGTCCTGCTGGCGACGTTGTTGTTCGTCGTCGTCAATTTCCTGGTCGACGTGCTTTATGCCGCGCTCGACCCGCGGGTCAAGCTGGCGGGGGAACAGGCATGACCGACCGCCGCCTGGCCGGGCCGATGCAGGCCGATACGCCGTTGCGGGAAAAGGTGCTGCGGCATCTGCGCAACCGGCCGACCACCCGTGGGGCCGCCATCCTGCTGGGGCTGATGGTCCTGCTGGCGCTGCTGGCCCCGTTCATCGCGCCGCAGAACCCCCACGACCTCGGGGCGCTGAACGTGATGGACAACCGTCTGGCGCCCGGCGAGAAGGCGATGAACGGCTTCACCTTCTGGCTGGGGTCGGATGCGCAGGGCCGCGACATGCTCAGCGCGATCCTCTACGGCCTGCGCACCAGCCTGCTGGTCGGGTTGACCTCGACCCTGGGCGCGCTGGTCGTCGGCATCGCCGCGGGCCTCGTCGCCGCGCAGTTCGGCGGCATGGTCGATGCCGTGGTCATGCGCATCGTCGATTTCATGCTGGGCTTCCCCTCGATCCTCATTGCCCTGGTGCTGCTGGCGTCGATCGGCCGCGGGGTCGACAAGGTCGTCCTGGCGATCGTGCTGGTGCAATGGGCGCAATATGCCCGGCTGATGCGTGCGGCCGCCCTGGTCGAACGGCGCAAGGAGTATATCGAGGCGGCGGTCAATTTCGGCCTGCCGACCCGCTACATCATGTTCGTCCATCTGCTGCCCAATTCGATCGGCTCGGTGCTGGTCGTCGCCACCATTTCGATCGCCTCGGCCATCACGCTGGAAGCGACGTTGTCGTTCCTGGGCGTCGGTGTCCCGGTGACGCAACCGTCGCTGGGCCTTCTGATCGCCAACGGGTTCGAATTCCTGTTGTCGGGCGAATACTGGATCGCGGTGTTCCCGGGCTTTGCCCTGGTGGCGCTGATCATGTCGCTCAACATCGTCGGCGACCGCCTGCGCCGCAGCCTGAACGTGCGCGCATGACCGGGGCGCCGGTGCTTTCCGTCCGTGGCCTGAAGACCGTGTTCCATGCGCTTGATGGCGCCTGGCCGGCGGTCGACGGCGTCGATTTCACCGTATCCCGCGGCGAGGTGCTGGGGCTGGTCGGTGAATCCGGCTCGGGCAAGTCGGTCACCGGCTTTTCCATCGTGCAACTGATCGATCCCCCCGGCGAGGTGGTGGAAGGCACGGTGCTGTTTGCCGGCACCGACCTGCGCACCGCCTCCGAGGAACAGCTGCGGCAATTGCGTGGCGACCGCATCGCGATGATCTTCCAGGACCCGCTGATGACGCTGAACCCGGTGCTCAGCATCGGCGAGCAGATGACCGAGGCGATCCTGGAACATCGCCGCTGCAGCCGGGCCGAGGCGCTGGACAAGGCGGCACGGGCGCTGGCGCGGGTCGGCATATCGTCGCCCCAGGCGCGGCTGAAACAGTTCCCGCACGAATTCTCGGGCGGCATGCGCCAGCGCGTCGCCATCGCCATCGCGCTGCTGAACGAACCCGAACTGATCATCGCCGACGAACCGACGACGGCGCTGGACGTCACCATCCAGGCCCAGATCCTGTACGAGGTTCAGACCCTGGCGCGCGAGACCGGCACGGCGGTCATCTGGATCACCCACGATCTGGCCGTGGTCGCCGAACTGGCCGACCGGGTCGCGGTGATGTATGCCGGCCGCATCGTCGAGATCGGCGCGGCCGATGCCGTGCTGGACCGGCCGCGCCATCCCTATACGCTGGGCCTGCTGCAATCGTCGGCCGCGATGGTCGAACCCGGCGAACGGCTGCACCAGATCGACGGCATGGCACCGCGCATCGATTCACGCCCGTCGGGCTGCCCGTTCCGGCCGCGCTGCGACCGCGCGCTGCCGGTCTGCGCCGATGTCGACCCGCCGCCGACCGACCATGACGGACGGACCATGCGTTGCCACAATCCCGTGCCTGACAGGACCGCGGCATGAGCGCGCCCTTGTTCGAACTGCGCGGCGTGCGCAAATATTTCCGGTCCAAGGCCAATCTGGCCGAAACCATCCTGGCCGCGATCGGCCGGCACAAGCCGCCGGCCACGCTGCGCGCCGTGGACGGCGTAGACCTGACCGTCATGCGCGGCGAGGTGCTGGGGCTGGTCGGCGAATCCGGTTGCGGCAAGTCGACGCTGGCCCGCATCGCCACCGGCATCCTGGCGCCGACGGCGGGCGAGGTGGTCTATGACGGCCGGCCCGTCGCCGGGTTGAAGGGGCGTGATCGGCTCGACTATCTGCTGAAGGTGCAGATGGTGTTCCAGGACCCCTATGCTTCGCTCGATCCGCGCATGCGGGTCAGCCGCATCGTCGGCGAGGCGCTGGCTGTGCACAAGCTGGTGGCCAAGGCCGAGATCGACGGCGCGGTCGACCGGGCCCTGACCGAGGTCGGCCTCGATCTCGCCTATCGCGACCGCTTTCCGCATCAGTTTTCCGGCGGCCAGCGCCAGCGCATCGGCATCGCCCGCGCCCTGGCGGTCAAGCCCGACTTCCTGGTCTGCGACGAGCCGGTCTCGGCCCTCGACGTCTCGATCCAGGCCCAGGTGATCAACCTGTTCATGGACGTGCGCGCCCGCCACGGCCTGACCTATCTGTTCGTCAGCCACGACCTGGGGCTGGTCCGCCATATCAGCGACCGCGTCGCCATCATGTATCTCGGCCGCATCGTCGAGATCGGTCCGGCCGCCGAGGTCTTCGCCAAGCCGGCCCATCCCTATACCGCGGCGCTGATCCAGGCGATCCCGTCGGCGTCGCATCGCAAGGGCGCCTTCCAGCCGCTGAAGGGCGAATTGCCGTCGCCGCTGGCACCGCCCCCGGGCTGCCCGTTCCATCCGCGCTGCGAACACGCCATGCCGGTCTGCCGCGAGATCCGCCCCGACATGGCCGGGATCGCGCCGGGCCGCAGCGCCGCCTGTCATCTGCACACAGTACCGAAAGCCGCATGACCACAGTTCTTCTGGACCCGCCGATCGGCCGCTCGACGCTGCCGTTTATCGATGCCCGCCACCTCGCGCGCCCGCTCAGCGTCAATTTCTACCGCCCGGCTGCCTATCGGCCCGACGGCGAGGTCGTGTTCGTCCAGCACGGCATGCTGCGGAACGGCGACGACTATCGCGATTTCTGGATCGAGGCGGCCGAGACGCACGGCCTGCTGATCGTGGCGCCGACCTTCGGCAGCGATCATTTTCCGCGGACCGAGGATTACAACAACGGCATCGTCATCCGCGAGGACGGCACGGTTGCCCCGGCGCAGGACTGGACCTACGCCGTGCCGGCCCGTGTGCTGGCGGCCCTGCGCCAGGCCGGCGTGACCACGCGGGCGACGGTGCGGCTGTTCGGCCATTCGGCCGGCGGCCAGTTCGTCCACCGCCTGCTGGCAACCCAGGCCGAGACGCCGTTCGACGTCGCCTATGCCGCGAATTCCGGCTGGTACACCCTGCCGACGCTGGACCGCCATTTCCCGGAAGGCCTGGGCGGCATCGGCCTGACCGAGGCCGAGATCGCGCGCTGGCTGGCCTGGCCGATGGTGATCTTTGCCGGCGACCAGGACATCGTCACCGACGACCCCAGCCTGCCGGCCCAGGCCGAGGCGCTGGCCCAGGGACCGATGCGATTCGCGCGGGCGCATTTCATGATGGATTTCGCGCGGGCACAGGCTGAGCGCCTGGGCGTGCCGTTCAACTGGCGGCTGGTCGTCGTGCCCGGCATCGGCCATGACGGCGGGGCGATGTCGCGGGCGGCGGCGGCCTTGTGGTTCGAGGGGCGAATTCCGGATGCGGCGGAACTGACCCGCACGGCGGAAGCGGCGCTGCGGGCCTGACCGACCGGAAAAAATTGAGGCGCCCGGTTGCGGGTTCCGGGCGCCTCGAGCGGGCGGGGAGCAGTGCGGGGACCCTTGGGTGATCACCGCCCCCACCCAAGGCCGGATCCGGGCGGACCGGATCCGGCTGAGTAGTCTTCAGGCCTTGCTGAACTTGACCGAGACGAACTGCGAACCTTCGCCGCGGTTGATCAGCAGCATGACCGCCTGCTGGCCGGACGTGCGGGCTTCCTTGACCTTCTCGATCACCTGCTTGGGCGACGAGACCTGCTCGCGGCCCACCTGGGTGATGACGTCGCCGGCGCGCAGGCCCTGCTCGGCGGCATTCGAGTCGTCACGCACCCCGGTGATCACCACACCCTTGACCTTGGCGTCGAGGCCCAGGCGCTGGCGCATCTCCGGCGTCAGCTGGGCCAGCTGCAGGCCCAGGTTCGGCTGGCCCTTGGCCGCTTCCGGGCCGGTGCCGGCATCGGCGACGACCTGTTCGGTACCCGGGGCCTGGGCGATGGTGACCGACAGCGGCACGGCCTTGCCGTCACGCCACACCGACAGGGTCGGGGTCTGGCCGGGCTTTTCGCTGGCGATCAGACGGGTCAGGTCCTTGACCGCGACGACCGGCTTGTCGTTCACCGCCAGGATGACGTCGCCCGCCTTCAGGCCGGCCTTGGCCGCCGGGCTGTCCTCGGTCACCTGGGCGACCAGCGCACCCTTGTCGTCGGGCAGGCCGACGCCCTCGCCAAGTTCCTTGGTCAGGGGCTGGATCTGCACGCCCAGCCAGCCGCGTTCGATCTTGCCGTTGGCCTTCAACTGTTCGACCACGGGCTTGGCGAGGTTCGAGGGGATGGCAAAGCCGATGCCGACCGAACCGCCCGACGGGCTGTAGATCGCGGTGTTGATGCCGATGACCTGACCGTCGGCGTTGAACGACGGACCACCCGAATTGCCGCGGTTGATCGGCGCGTCAAGCTGCAGGAAGTCGTCGAACGGGCCGGACTGGATGTCGCGGCCGCGGGCCGACACGATGCCCGCGGTCACCGACCCGCCCAGGCCGAACGGGTTGCCGACGGCCAGGACCCAGTCGCCGACGCGCGCCTTGTCGGAATCGCCCCAGGGCACGGCCGGCAGCGGCTTGGGCGCGTCGACCTTCAGCACTGCCAGGTCGGTCTTCTCGTCGCGGCCGACCAGCTTGGCCGGATAGCTCTCGCCGTCCGACAGCTTGACCGTGATCGAGTCGGCTTCCCCGACGACGTGGTTGTTGGTCACGACGTAACCGGCGGGATCGACGATGAAGCCCGAACCCAGGGCCGAGGCCTTCTCGGTCTTGCCCGGGCGGCCGCCGCCCTGCGGCATGCCGAAGCGCTTCAGGAAATCCTCGAACGGCGAACCGGGGGGCACGGCGGGCATGTCGCCCTGCGGGGCCTGGGCGACGCGCTGTTCGGTCTGGATGTTGACGACCGACGGGCTGACCTTGGCCGCGAGATCGGCAAAGCTTTCCGGGGTCGAACGGGCATCGGCGAAGGGCGTGGTGAAGACCAGGCCGAGCACCGCGGCCCCGGTGACGAGGCCGGCGGCGAAGCGGGCGGGGCGCTTCAGGGGGACGAGTTCCATCGACTGACTCCTTGGTGTGAACTGCAGCCGGGGTTGGTTCCGGCTTGGGCATCACATTGGCGGAGTGCGCCTGTCGTGGATGTTTCTGGTTGATTAAATGATATTAATGTACGCCATAGTTGTGACGCAAATCGTTCCGGTTGTGTTCACGATGCTGGCTGCAGCAGCTCGACCATGCGGCGATAATAATAGCCGCCCGACCCGCCCGCCCCGCGGGCGATCTGCTGCGAGGCGCGGGCCAGCAGCTTTTGCCGCGTCGCTTCGGCCTGGGGGAAGTCCAGGTCGGTCCAGTAACGCTTCTTCTTGTCGAAATACCCGACCGACACCAGGAACGCGGTGCCGAAGAAGTTCGCCGATTCGACGGTGTCGTCATCCTCGGTGACCTTGAAGGTCGCGTCCGCCTGCAACGATTGCGACAGGGTCCAGGCCAGCATGTCGGCCAGGGCGCCGCGGATCGCCGCCTTCTGGTCGTCGCGCGCCTTGCCCCAGCCCAGGCGGAACAGCTCGGCCACCTCGTAATTGTTCTGGTTCAGCTGGCCGACGCTGGACCGCCAGCCATAGGGATAGCGCAGGTCGCGAATCGCCAGGGTGGTGTCGAGCAGGCGCGGCCAGTCCGGCACGTCGCCGCGCAGGGCGCGCACGATGCTGAAGGTCAGGCCGAGATCGGCGGTGCGCACGGTGCTCTCGCCGTCGACGAAACGGGCACCCCAGAATCCGCTGACCGGGTCGCGCATGTCGTCGATCAGCACACCGCGCAGCGCGGTCTTCAGGTTCGGGTTCCACTGATAGCCGGTCGGCTGGTCGCGCAGGACCAGGTTGACCACGCTCGGCACCACCTCGATCAGGGCGCGGCGCTGGCTTTCGCCCGAGCGCGCGGGGTCCGACGTCATCAGCCCCAGGAATTCGCGGCGCAGCCGTTCATGGTCGTTGTAGCGGTCCAGGAACCCCGGCTTGACCGACGGCGCCTCGTTCTTGGCGGCCAGCGCGACCATGCCGTCATAGGAAACCGACAGACGGAAGAAATCTGCCTCGTGGCAACTGGCCCAATAACCGTCGGGCGGGGCGGGGCGGTCGGGCAACTGGGTCGGGCGCTGGCGGCCGGCTTCGTCGGCCAGTTCGGTCAGGCGGCGTTCGACGCGCTTGGTATCGGTCGTATAGGCGACCAGCCAGCGTGCCTCGGCCAGGATCTGGTTGGCGCAGACCATCGGCTCGCCCGCCGCCTCGCGCCGGGCAACGGTTTCGGCCAGCGGCTTCAGCCGCGCCCGCCAGGCACGCCGCTGTTGCGGATAGTCGGGATTATGGGCGGCCAGGGCGCCGATGACGTCATAGGGGGCCGGCGCGGCCGGTTGCGTCCGCGCCGGTTGGGCATCCATCAGGGCTGCGGCGATGAATGCGAAGACCCAAGCCGCGCCAAACCCAGCCGCGCGCATGGGCGTTCCTCCCTTGTCGGACCAAAACAGGCGCGTGAGTTTAGGCATACCGGTGCCCCTAGGGAATGACTTTCGCATGCCATCATCCTCAGGCAGTCTGGCGGCCGTCATGAAGCAGATTGTCATCCTCGCCACCGGCGGCACCATCGCGGGTGCGGCTCCCGATCCGCGCCAGACCTCAGGGTATCGCGCCGGCGCCCTGCCGATCCAGGCGCTGCTGGCTGCCTTGCCCGATCTGGGCGGCCTGGCCACCGTTGCCGGCGAACAGCTCTATGCCATCGATTCCAAGGATATCGAAGACGGGCACTGGCTGGCGCTGGGCCGTCGCATCGCGGAACTGGCGGCAGCGCCTGATGTGGACGGCATCGTCGTCACCCACGGTACCGATACGCTCGAGGAAACCGCCTGGTTCCTGAACCTGGTCGTCCACACCGACAAGCCCGTCGTGCTGGTCGGCGCGATGCGCCCGGCCACCGCCCTGTCGGCCGACGGGCCGATGAACCTGTATGCCGCGCTGCGCACCGCCGCCGCCGATGCTGCGCGCGGTCTGGGCGTGCTGGTGGTGCTGAACGACCAGATCAGTGCGGCGCGCGACGTGACCAAGCGCCATGCCGCCAATGTCGCGACCTTCGATTGCGGCCCGTTCGGTTTCCTGGGCGAAATCGGGCCGGCCGGGCCGGCCTTCCATCGTCAGCCGATGCGCCGCCATACCCGTGCCTCGGCCTTCGACATCGCCGACCTTGACGGCCTGCCACCCGTCGAGATCGTCTATGGCCATGCCGGCATGTCGACCCTGTTCGTCGATGCAGCGATCGCCGCCCGGGTTGCCGGCATCGTCTACGCCGGCACCGGCGAGGGCACGATCCACCAGGCCGTGCTGCCGCGGCTGATCGCGGCGCGGGCCGAGGGCATCGCCGTGGTGCGTGCCAGCCGCACCGGCAGCGGCCGGGTTGCGGCGGATGGCGCGGTCGACGACACGGCGCTCGGTTTCGTCGCGGCCGACACGCTGGTGCCGCAGAAGGCACGCATCCTGCTGCGGCTGGGCCTGACGCAGACGACCGATCCCGCCGTGCTGCAGGCCCTGTTCGACAGCCACTGACCCACGGCGCATTGGGGGACACGATGCACGACCACGATCACGCCCACGACGACGGTCACAAGCATGATCACGGCGGCCATGGACATTCCCATGGCCCCGGCGGCCATCATCACCCCGTGCCCGACAAGGTGACGACCTCGCTGGTCATCGGCGTGGTGCTGAACAGCGTCTTCATCGTCGCCGAAATCTTCTACGGCCTGATCGCCAATTCGGTCGCATTGCTGGCCGATGCCTTCCACAATGCCGGCGACGTGCTGGGCCTGGTGCTGGTCTGGGTCGCGGTCTGGCTGGCCAAGCGCCGGCCCAGCCCGCGGCGGACCTATGGCTACCTCAAGACCTCGATCTTCGCCGCGCTGCTCAATGCCGCGATCCTGCTGGTGTCGTCGGGCGCCATCGCCTGGGAAGCTGCCTTGCGCCTGGCCGAACCCCAGCCGATCGTCGAGGGCACGGTCATCTGGGTGGCGCTGATCGGCGTGGCCATCAATGGCTTCTCGGCCTGGCTGATCCAGCGCCAGGCCGGCGACGACATCAACATGCGCGGCGCCTTCCTGCATCTGGCGGCCGATGCCGCGCTGTCCCTGGGGGTCGTGGTCGCCGCCGTCGTCATCGGCTGGACCGGCTGGTTGATCCTCGACCCCCTGGTCAGCCTGGTCATCGTCGCGGTCATCGCCGGCGCGACCTGGGGCCTGCTGCGCGATTCGGTCCTGCTGTCGCTCGATGCGGTGCCGGCCGGCATCGATCATGCCGCGGTCGATGCCTATCTCGCCGGCCTGCCCGGCGTCACCGGTGTCCACGACCTGCATATCTGGCCGCTGTCGACCACCGAGACCGCCCTGACCGCCCATCTGGTACGGCCCGCCGCCGGCATCGACGATGCCTTCATCGCCGCGACCGCGGATGCGCTGCGCGACCGTTTCAAGATCGGCCACGTCACCTTGCAGATCGAGGCCGATGACACGACCTGCCGGCTGGCACCGGCGCATGTGATCTGATCTGGTAGAAACAAGCGGCGGTTTCATCGAATCGCGGCATTTCAGCAGGCGTTGAAATGCCGTTTTTCCGGTGAAACCGGTTCCGAGGTTCTTCCGGCGAGGTCTCAGTGTCCGACGAAGCCCAGTTGCGGGAAAAGCTGCGCAAGATCGAAGCCCTGTTTGCCGGGGCGGGCACGGAAGGCGAGCGGCTGGCGGCCGAGGCCGCGCGCGATCGGATCCGGGCGCGGCTGGGCGAACAGGGGGCCAAGGATCCGGCGATCGAGATGCAGTTTTCGCTGCCCGATCAATGGTCGCGCCGGTTGTTCCTGGCCTTGTGCCGGCGTTACGGCCTGATGCCCTATCGCCGGGCGCGCCAGCGCCTGACCACCGTGATGCTGCGCGTGCCGCAAGGCTTCGCCGAACAGGTGCTGTGGCCCGAGTTCCGGGAACTGAACAAGGCGCTGATGCAGTACCTGGACGAGGTGACCATGCGGGTCATCCGCGAGGCGGTGCACGGCGATGCCGGCGAGGCGGACGAGGCGCCCGGGGCGTTGCCCGGGCATTGAGCCGCTCAGAACGTCCAGGGCGAGCCGGCGAAGCGGTCGGCCAGGAAATCGACGAAGACGCGGGTCTTGGCCGGCAGGTGGCGGCGATGGGGATAGACCGCGTGGATCGGTGTCGGCTGGGTCTCGGCATGGTCGCGCAACAGCGGTACCAGCCGGCCCTGCAGCAGGTCACGCTTGACCAGGAAGTCGGCGGCATTGGCGATGCCGGTGCCGGCCAGCAGCAGGTTGTACAAGGCCTCGCCCGTGTTGGAGCGGAACGTACCCTTGACCGCGATGCGGTCCGACCGGCCGTCGGGCCAGCGGAACGGCCAGTGGTTCAGGCTTTCCGGCGCATCGAAGGTCAGGCAGTCGTGCCGCGCCAGGTCTTCGGGCGTTTGCGGCACGCCCTGGGCTGCCAGATAGCTCGGCGCGGCGCAGACCACGCGGCGGTGTTCGCCCAGCCGGCGCACCACCAGCGATTCGTCGCGAATCGCGCCCAGACGGATGGCCAGGTCGAACCCCTCGGCGATCAGGTCGACGACATGTTCCTGGAAGATCAGCACCAGCTGGACCTTGGGGTACAGCCCGGAGAATTCGGGCAGCAGCGGCACGACCTGGGTCAGGCCGAAGCCGTGGCTCAGCGTCACGCGCAGCGTGCCGCGCGGTTCGCTGCGGGCCGCGCCCACGTCCTCCTCCAGGCTTTCGATGTCGGCCAGGATGTCGCGGCAGCGTTCGTAGAACGTGCGCCCCTCGGTGGTCAGGGCCAGGCGGCGCGTGGTGCGCTGGATCAGCCGCACGCCCAGGCGATCCTCCAGCCGGCCGATCAGCTTGGACACGCCCGAGGGCGTCAGGTGCAGGCTGCGGGCGGCGGCCGAGAAATTGCCATCCTCGACCACGCGGACGAAGGCGACCATGTCGTCCAGACGATCCATCGATCTGTGACCCCGCGTCACAATTGCTGCGCCGCAGCATGAGCTTATCGCCGGCCCCGGACAAGGCTAGATTTCAGGTCAGAAACACTGCCCCATCAGGAGGCTGCCATGACCCTCAAGACCGATACCCTCGACTATGCCGCGCTCGAGCGTGCAGCCCAGATCAACCGGTCGCTGATGCTGGCCGCGACCTTTCGCGCCATCTTCCGGTGGGTCGGCAACCTGTTCGCCGGCAACCAGGAAGCCCTGCGTTTCCGCGGCAACCTGCGCCTGACCTGATCGCCGACGGGCTGAGCCGGATTACCGGCTCAGCTCGCGCATGGCCCGTTCCAGCCCGTCCAGGGTAAGCGGGAACATCCGGTCGGTCATCAGCTGGCGCACCAGCTGCACCGACGGGGTGTAGTTCCAGTATTTTTCCTGGATCGGGTTGAGCCAGGCGGCCTTGGGCCAATGTTCCAGCAGGCGCTGGACCCAGACCTGGCCCGGTTCCTCGTTCCAGTGTTCGACCGACCCGCCGGGATAGGAAATCTCGTACGGGCTCATCGTCGCGTCGCCGACCATGATCAGCTTGTAGTCGCGGGCGTAGGTGTTCAGGACCTGCGCGGTCGGCACGAATTCGGTGTGTCGGCGGCGGTTGTCCTTCCACAGCTTCTCGTAGACGCAGTTGTGGAAGTAGAAATATTCCATGTGCTTGAATTCGGTCCGCACTGCCGAGAACAATTCCTCGGTCGTGCGGATATGGTCGTCCATCGATCCGCCGACATCGAACAGGATCAGGACCTTGACCTTGTTGTGCCGCTCGGGCTGCAGCTTCAGGTCGAGGTAACCGGCATTGTTGGCGGTCGAGCGGATGGTGCCGGGCATGTCCAGCTCCATCTCGGCCCCTTCACGGGCGAACTGGCGCAGGCGGCGCAGGGCGACCTTGATATTGCGCGTGCCCAGCTCGACGGTGTCGTCGAGGTTCTTGTATTCGCGCTTGTCCCACACCTTGACCGCGCGGCGATGCCGCGACTTGTCCTGGCCGATCCGCACGCCCTCGGGATTGTAGCCATAGGCGCCGAAGGGCGAGGTACCGGCGGTGCCGATCCACTTGTTGCCGCCCTGGTGGCGTTCCTTCTGTTCCTCCAGGCGCTTGCGCAAGGTTTCCATCAGCTTCTCGAAGCCGCCCAGGGCCTCGATCTGCGCCTTCTCCTCGTCGGTCAGGAATTTCTCGGCCAGCTTGCGCAGCCATTCCTCGGGGATTTCGGCCGATACCTCGTCCGACATGAATTCCATGCCGTCGAAGATCTGGGCGAACACCCGGTCGAACTTGTCGAGGTTGCGTTCGTCCTTAACCAGCGTGCTGCGCGACAGGTAATAGAAATCCTCGACGCGATAGGCGGGCACGCCCGCCTTCATCGCCTCGATCAGGGTCAGGTATTCGCGCAGCGACGCCGGCACCTTGGCCTTGCGCAGCTCCAGGAAGAAATTGACGAACATCGGTCAGGCCCTCCGAAGGGCGCGTGCTCAGTTACGCTCGCGCTTGGCGATGAAGGCCAGGCGTTCGAACAGATGCACGTCCTGCTCGTTCTTCAGCAGCGCCCCGGCCAGCGGCGGGATCAGCTTGTTGGTGTCGCGGCTTTTCAGTACGTCGAGCGGCAGGTCCTCGTGCATCAGCAGCTTGAGCCAGTCGAGCAGTTCCGACGTCGACGGCTTTTTCTTCAGGCCCGGCGTCTCGCGCACGTCATAGAAGACGGTCAGCGCCTCGCGCACCAGTTCCTGCTGGATCTTGGGGAAATGCACCTCGACGATCGACTGCATCGTGTCGCGGTCGGGGAAGCGGATGTAGTGGAAGAAGCAGCGGCGCAGGAAGGCGTCCGGCAACTCCTTTTCATTATTCGAGGTGATGATGACGATCGGGCGCTGTTCGGCCTTGATGGTCTCGCCGGTCTCGTAGACGAAGAATTCCATGCGATCGAGTTCGAGCAGCAGATCGTTGGGGAATTCGATGTCGGCCTTGTCGATCTCGTCGATCAGCAGGATGGGGTGGCCCGGGGCGGTGAACCCCTCCCACAGCTTGCCCTTGACGATGTAGTTCTTGATGTCGTGGACACGGGCATCGCCCAGCTGCGAATCGCGCAGGCGCGACACCGCATCGTATTCGTACAGGCCCTGCTGGGCCTTGGTGGTCGACTTGATGTGCCAGGTGATCAGGTCGCGGCCCAGCGCCTTGGCGATCTCGTAGGCCAGGATGGTCTTGCCGGTGCCCGGTTCGCCCTTGACCAGCAACGGACGCTGCAGGGTGATCGCGGCATTGACCGCGACCTTGAGGTCGGCGGTGGCGACATAAGAATCGGTGCCCTGAAACTTCATCTCGGTCCTGTCTCGGCGTGGGTTACCAGTCGGTCGACAGGGTAGGGTGCAGTGACTGACCAATCAAGTGTTCGCAGTCGCGGCACCATCGGGCGGTTGAAATCGGTGGCCGCAGTTCCACGTAATCAATGGGTCGGCGGATACCGCCGGCCCGCAGGGGCGGGCTGAAGGGGCGCTTTGCCCTGCCGCCTGCTCCGGGTACTATGTCGCTCATAGTTCAATCCGGACGGGGAGGCGATCATGACGATCCGGAAGATCCTCCTGCCGCTCAGCGGCGGGGACGATGACGTACGACTGGGTACCGTTGCCTTGCAACTGGCCGAAAGTTTCGGGGCACAGGTCGAATTCCTTCATCCGGCGATCGATCCGCGCGATGCGGTGGCCTTCGTCGGCGAAGGCATGACCGCGGCGATGATCGAACAGATCGTCAACGCCGCCGAACACGAAGGGGCCAGCCGCGCCGCCCGCGCCCGGGCCCTGTACGACCGCCTGGTGCGCGACTACGGCGCCGGGGCCAATACCGCCTATGTCGAACGCTCAGGCCCCGAGGACGACGTGGTGGCCGAAGCCGGGCGGCTGGCCGACCTGATCGTCGTCGCCCGGCCCAGCGCCGAGGACGGCCCGACGCCGGTCGTGCAAGCCTGCCTCAAGGATACCGGGCGCCCGGTCCTGATCATCCCGCCGAAAACCACCGATATCAGCTTCGGCAAGCGTGCCGTCATCGCCTGGAACGGCTCGATCGAGGCGGGCAGGGCGCTCAAGGGCGCAATGCCGTTCCTGGCACGGGCCGAGCATGTCGAGGTGCTGTCGGTCAAGGAAGGCACGCCGGAAGGACCCAGCGGCGGCGACGTGGTCGATTACCTGCGGTTGTGCGGTATCACCGCTTCGTCGCGCGACCTGCCGCTGTCGGGCGGCCATGCGGGCCAGGCCGTGATGGCCGCGATCGGCAATTGCGACCTGCTGGTCATGGGCGCCTATTCGCGCAGCCACATGCGCCGGCTGATCTTCGGCGGCGTCACCGCCGAGGTGCTGGCCCGGGCGGAAATGCCCGTGCTGATGAGCCACTGACGATCCTTGGCGGCCTGCGGCTGAATATCAGCCGCAGGCCCCTTGCCGCGGGCCTTGCGCCCCTATAGCTTGCCGGGCATGAGCGACGAGCAGAAGACCCTCCTTCTTACCGGCGCCAGCCGGGGAATCGGCCATGCCACGGTCAAGCGTTTCAGTGCGGCCGGCTGGCGCGTCCTGACCGTGTCCCGGCATGCATTCTCGCCCCATTGCCCATGGGAAGGCGGCGAGGCCAACCACATCCAGCTCGACCTGGCCGATGTCGACGGCCTGCCGCGCGCGATCGACGATCTGCGCGCCAAGCTGGACGGCGGCCGGCTGCATGCGCTGGTCAACAATGCCGGCATCTCGCCCAAGGGGCCGGGCGGCCAGCGGCTGGGCGTGCTGGAAACCGATTTCGCCACCTGGCTGCAGGTCTTCAACGTCAACCTGTTCTCGACCGCGCTGCTGGCGCGCGGGCTGTTTGCCGAACTGAAGGCGGCCCAGGGCTCGATCGTCAACGTCTCGTCGATCGCAGGCTCCAAGGTGCATCCCTTCGCCGGCGTCGCCTATGCCTGTTCCAAGGCGGCGCTGGCCGCGCTGACGCGCGAGATGGCGCATGATTTCGGGCCCCACAACGTGCGCGTCAATGCCATCGCGCCCGGCGAGATCGACACCGCGATCCTGTCGCCCGGCACCGACGAGATCGTGCAGCGCGAAATCCCGATGAAGCGCCTGGGCAAGCCCGAGGAAGTGGCGGCGCTGATCTATTTCCTGTGCACGCCGCCGTCGTCCTACATGACGGGGGCCGAGATCCACGTGAACGGCGGCCAGCACGTCTAGCCGCCGGTCCTGAAGGGGGCGAAGGGCCGGGGGGCCATGCAGGTCCATCATTTCGACTATGGCGGTGCCGACGGCCTGTCGGTCTTCGCCTATCGCTGGCTGCCCGACGACGCCGAGCCGCGCGCCATCGTCCAGATCGCCCACGGCCTGGCCGAGCATGCCGGGCGGTATGCCCGGCTGGCCGAGGCGCTGACCGCCAAGGGTTACGGCGTCTACGCCAACGATCATCGCGGCCACGGCCGCAGTGCCGAGGCGGGGGCCGATCTGGGCCACCTGGCCGACGAAGACGGTTGGACCCGGCTGGTCGCCGACGTCGATACCCTGTATCGCCGCATCGATGCCGAATGGCGCGGCGTGCCCATCGTGCTGCTGGGCCATTCGATGGGGTCGTTTGCGGCCCAGCAGATGCTGTACCAGCACGACGGCCGGCTGGCCGGCGCGGTGCTGTGCGCCTCCAACGGGGCGCCGCCGCCGATCGCGTGGGTCGGCCTGCAGATCGCCCGCTTCGAACGCTGGCGGCTGGGGCCGCGGGGCCGTTCGGCCCTGCTGCAGCGCCTGGCCTTCGGCGATTTCAACCGCCGTTTCGGCGATACCCGCACCGAGTTTGACTGGCTCAGCCGCGACCCGGTCGAGGTCGACCGCTATGTTGCCGATCCCAATTGCGGCTTCAACCCGACGGTCCAGACCTGGATCGACCTGTTGCAGGCTTTGGGCCCGCTGTCGCGGCCCGAGATGCAGGCGCGCATCCCCAAGCATCTGCCGATCTGGATCATCGCCGGTTCCGAGGATCCGGTATCCGAGAATACCCGCGGGCTGCAACAGTTGCTGGCGGCCTATGCCCAGGCTGGGCTGAAACGGGTCGAGCATCGCTTCTATCCGGGGGCACGGCACGAACTGTTCAACGAAACCTGTCGGGACGAGGTCGTGGCCGACCTGCTGACCTGGCTCGACGCGGTGACGGTATGATCCTCGATCGCCGCCGGCTGATCGCATCGGGCCTTGCCGTCCCCGCCCTGGCCCCGGCCTCGGCCCTTGCGCTGGGCGGGCCGGGCACGGCGCGCGACGCCTTCCTGTTTTCGTTCCCGCTGTACGAGATGTACCGCACGCGGCAATCGGCCCTGCATGCCCAGCGGCCGATCCCGCCCAACATGTTCGCCCATCGCCGCCACCTGACCGACGACCGGGCGCGCGACGTGACCACGCCCAACAACGACACGCTTTATTCCTCGGCCTGGCTGGACCTGCGCGGCACGGCGCTGCTGCTGTCGCTGCCCGATACCGGCGACCGCTACTACTCGGCGGCGCTGATGGACATGTACACCAACAACTTTGCCTGCCTGGGGCGGCGCACCACCGGCACCGCGGCCCTTCAGGTCGTCATCGCCGGCCCGGGCTGGCAGGGCGATGCGCCCGCCGGGCTGCATGTCGTCCGCTCGCCGACCCCCTGGGCCTGGCTCTTGTGCCGTTTCCTCGTCGACGGCCCCGCCGACCTGCCTGCCGTGCACGCGCTGCAGGACCGGTGCATGCTGACCCCCGTCGCGCGCGGCGGCATGGCCTTTGCGGTGCCCGACGATCCGCCGCCGCCCGACCGGCCCGCCAACCCCGCCGCCTATGTGCCGCTGGTCAACCGCCTGCTGGCCGAAAACCCGCCCCCGGCGCGCGATCACAGCGTGCTGGCCGCCTTTGCCGAGGTCGGCATGCGCCCCGATACCTCGGGGGCCGGGCTGTCGCTGATCGACCGCGGCATCTGGTATGCCGGCCTGCTGTCGGCGCGATCGGCGATGCAGGATGCCGGCGCGGTCGCCGGCCGGCCGGTCGACGGCTGGTCGCGGCCGCCACCCGACATCGGTAATTTCGGCCAGGACTACATGTTGCGCGCCATCATCGCGCTGATCGGGCTGGGGGCGCTGGAACAGGCCGAGGCCGTCTACATGTCGGCCAATGTCGATGCGGCGGGCGCGGCCCTCGACGGGGCCAACCGTTACCGCCTGCGCTTCGGCCCCGATGGCCTGCCGCCGGTCGATGCCTTCTGGTCGTTGTCGATGTACGAACTGACGCCGGAGGGGCGGGCGTTCTTCACCCCGAACCCGATCGGGCGTTACGCCATCGGCGACCGCACGGCAGGCCTGGCGCGGGGGGCCGACGGATCGCTGGAAATCGCCATCCAGCGCGATGCGCCCGAAGGCGCCTTGCGCGCCAACTGGCTGCCGACCCCGCCCGGTCCGTTCCGCCTGACCCTGCGTGCCTATCAGCCCGGCAAGGCGCTGATCGACGGCACCTATCGTCCGCCCGCGGTGTCGCGCCTGGCCTGAGACGCGTTCCAGGCCGCGCGGATCTGGTCCGACGTCTGGCGCGATCCGTCGGGCGACCAGCCGGGCGGGCCGAAGACGTAGCCCAGCCGCTCGCGCCAGCCTTTGGCCGTCTTGAGGTCGCGGGCCAGCGCCACCCATTCGTGCAGCGCGATGCGGATCGGGTTGAAGCTGCCGATGTTCCTGACGATGCCATAACGGCAGGGTTCGGCCGCATCCTCGGCCGCGAAAGTGCCGAACAGCCGGTCCCAGACGATGAAGATGCCGGCGTAGTTGCGGTCCAGATAGCGCGGGTTGGTCGCGTGATGCACGCGATGATGCGAGGGCGTGTTCATGACGGCTTCGATCGGGCGGGGCAGGCGGCCGATCTGCTCGGTATGGATCCAGAACTGATAGACGAGGCTGATGCCCTGCTGGAAGGCGATCATCAGCGGGGGAAAGCCGATCCAGGCCAGCGGCAGCCAGACGATCCAGGTCAGCGCCACCGTGCCGGTCCAGGTCTGCCGCAGCGCCGTCGACAGGTTGTAATGCTGCGACGAGTGGTGGTTGACATGCGCCGCCCACCAGATCCGGTGTTCGTGGCTGAGGCGGTGAAACCAGTAATAGGCCAGGTCTTCCGCCACCAGCAGCAGGACGAACGCCCACCAGGCATAACCGATGTCGAACAGCCGATGGCGGTAGACCGCGACGCTCGCCGCCACCGCCATGCCGCCCAGCGCGATCTTCAGGGCCAGGTTGCCCAGGCCCATGGCCAGCGATGCGGCGGTGTCCTTCAGTTCATAGGCATCGTGCCCGCGCAGTCGTGCCACGACGATCTCGAGCAGCAGCAGGACGATGAAGGCCGGAATGGCCAGCGCCACGGGATCGGGCAGGTCAAACCTGTCAGCCACGCCAGGCCCTCAGCGTCCGGGCCCAGTCCGCCGTGACCGCGGGATCGGCGGTCAGGACGAAACGTGGGTGGGTGAAATCGCCGGTGGCCAGCGTCAGCCGCCCGCCCTCGACCTGCAGGCCGGTCGGACCGCTGATCCGGCGTACCGCCGCACGCGCCCCTGCGGCGAACACCACCGCGAACCCGTCGGGGCCGCGCGCCAGAACGGTATTCCCGTCCTGATCCACCAGCATCGCCTGGGGCTGGAAATCCGGCAGGTCCTCGGCCAGTCGCCGGGCCGCCAGGCCCGCGTTCAGCCGCAGGTGCCGCCGCCCGCCGGTCAGGATCACGGCCAGCAGCACCAGGGTAATGCCGACCAGCGGCACGGCGAATGACAGGGGATCGGCGGGGTCCACGGCGCGTTTACGCTTTCTTGGCCTGTTGCTGGCATGGTCGAAAGTATCGATGGGAAGGATTGTCCGGGGCAAGGCCAGGACGCAAGATGATTGCGCCATGAACCAGATGCGCGACGAAGCGGCGCTGATCGGGCCGGCAATATTGATTGCCGACGGCAATCCCGCCATGCGCGAAGTCACGCGCCGCGCCTTGTCGCGGCTGCGGCCGAACGACCGGCCGGTCGCCGTGTTGACCGCCGGATCGGTGATCGAGGCGCAGAACCTGCTCAAGACCCGCGACGACATCGCCGTCGTGCTGCTGGATGCCGACCTCGACGGCACCGATCGCGGGCTGGGCCTGGCATCCTATGTCCGCGCCGTGCTGCGCAACCGGCTGGTCCGCATCGTCGTCATCGGCGGGGTCAAGGCCGGGCGGTCGGAAGCCAATCTGTTCGAGTGGTACGAGATCAACGATTACCGCGAGCGGGACGAGATGACCGGCGGCCGGCTGGTCGCCTGTGTCACGGCCGGTCTGCGGGCCTTCGCCGAGGTGCGCGCGCTGGCCGAAACCCGCCGCGACCTGGAGAATGCGGCCCAGGCCCGCGCCGAGGCCGAGGCCGCCAGTGCGGCCAAGACCGCCTTCCTGGCGACGATGAGCCACGAGATCCGCACGCCGATGAACGGCGTGCTGGGCATGATCGAATTGCTGGAACAGACGCGGCTGGAACGCGACCAGCGCCGCATCGTCGAGCTGGTCCAGGATTCCGCCGTCACCCTGCTCAAGATCATCGACGACATCCTGGATTTCTCCAAGATCGAGGCCGGCCGGCTGGAGCTGGAGGGCGAGGCGTTTTCCCCTCTGACGCTGGTGGAATCGCTGGTGGCGATGCTGGCGCCCCAGGCACGGCGCAAGGGGCTGGCGCTGATCGGGTTCGTCGATCCCGACCTGCCCGACAGCCTGCTGGGCGACGGCACGCGGCTGCGCCAGATCCTGTTCAACCTGATCGGCAATGCCCTGAAATTCACCGAGGCGGGCGAGGTGACGGTGCGCCTGACCCCGGCCGCCGGACCGGCCGAGCGGACCGCCATCGACTTCGAGATCGCCGATACCGGCGTCGGCATGACCGAGGAACAGCTGACCCGGCTGTTCAAGCCGTTCATGCAGGCCGACAGTTCGACCACCCGCCGTTATGGCGGCACGGGGCTGGGCCTGTCGATCTGCCAGCGCCTGGTCGAACTGATGGGCGGCGAGATCGCGGTCGAAAGCCAGGAAGGCGTCGGCTCGTTGTTCCGCTTCACCCTGTCGTTCAACGCCGATCCGTCGGCCGCGCCGCCGGCGCCCGACCGGCGTTTCGCCGGCACGCGCATCCTGCTGGTCGAGGAAAGTGCCGCCAAGCTGCAGCAGCTTGCCCGCTATCTCGAAGCGGCGGGCGCCGAGGTCGTGGTGGCGCTGAACGTCGCTTCGGCCCTGTCGGCGATCGAGGCCGCGTCCGGCGGGCGCTTCGACGCCGCGATCCTGGGCGCGACGCGCGCCGAACCCGACGGGGTCGAACTGGCCCGCGCGGTGGCCGAGGCGGCGGGCGAACCCGCGCCGCTGACCGTGCTGCTGCTGCCCGGCGGGGTCGAGACGCCGTTGCAGCTGCCGGGTTTCGCCGGGGTGTGGCAGCGGCCGCTGCGCCGCCGCGCGCTGCTGGACGAACTGGCGCTGTGGTTGGGGCTGGGTCCTGCCCAGGGGCCGCTGCCGGCGCTGACCGCGTTGCCGTCGCGCTGGCGGGAAGGCAACGACCTGCGGGTCCTGGTGGCCGAGGACAACGACGTCAACCGCGAGGTGGTGGCCGGCCAGCTGGGCATGCTGGGGCTGGAGCATGACGTTGCCGGCGACGGGCTGGCCGCGCTGGCGGCCTATCGCCATGGCCGCTACGACCTGGTCATCTCGGACCTGCGCATGCCCGAGATGGACGGGATCGAACTGGCCCGCGCGATCCGCGAGATCGAGGCGGGCGAGGGGCGTCCGCGCGTGCCGATCGTGGCGATCACCGCCAATGCGACGGTCGAGGATGCCGAAGCCTGCCGTGCCGCCGGCATGGACGATTTCCTGGGCAAGCCGGTGCGGCTGGCCCGCCTGCGCGATTGCCTGGCCCGCTACCTGCCGCTGTCGCCGCCCCAGCCCGCCGGCATCGAAACCCCGGCCCCCGTGATCGTCGACCCGTTCCCCGAGGTGCCGCCGATCGACCTGGGCCACCTGGCGGCGATGATCGGCGACGATCCCTGGCTGCAGCGGCGCATGCTGGACCGTTTCGTCGAATCGACCCGGCCGCAACTGGCCGAACTGGGCGCCGCGATCGCCGCCTGCGATGCCGAGATCGCCTGCGACACCGCCCATTCGCTGAAAGGCGCGGCCAATACCGCCGGGGCGATGCGCCTTGCGGCGCTGGCAGCCGACGTGGAACTGGCCTGCCGCGCCGCCTGTTGGGCCGAGGCCGAGGGGTTGATGGGTCAGGTCGGCCATGCGCTGGATCGCACCGAAGCCTTCGTCGCATCGCTGCAGAGCATAACGTGACGGCCGGCACGCGCTGCCCGCGGGCAGTGACGGCAGGATCAAGGGCCGCACGGACTGAGAGAGGGAGTTGAGATGGGCCCGTTGGACCGCGAATTCAAACGTATCCTCGTCGTCGAGGATCACGATTTCACCCGCGACATCATCGTCCAGCAGCTGACGCAGCTGGGCTTTCGCCAGGTCGACCAGGCGGCCAGCGGGCCCGAGGCGCTGACCAAGCTGGAACCGTTCCCGCCCGACGTGGTGATCTGCGACATCGCGATGAAACCGATGTCGGGGTTCGAATTCGTCAAGATGATGAAGGCGCGGGTCGGCCGGGAATGGACGGTGCCGGTCATCTTCCTGACCGCCCACGCCAATCCCGAACTGGTCAAGAAGGCGCGCGACCTTGGCGTCACCAACTACCTGGTCAAGCCGACCGACAAGGCGACGCTGTCCCAGCGTATCGATCGCGCGCTTGCCGGCTGAGATCAGGTGCCGGTCCAGCGCGGCCGGCGCTTTTCGGTGAAGGCGCGCACCCCTTCATCCTGATCGGCCGACGACAGGGCCTCGACCAGTTCGGGCAGGCGCAGCATCTGGGCGGTGACCGGGTCCAGCCCGGCGCCCGCGCGCACCATCGCCTTGGTGGCGCGCAGCGTCAGCGGCGCGCAGGCCAGGATGTCCTCGATCCAGGCGGCGACGGCGCCGTCCAGCTCGGCCAGGTCGGTCACCTGGTTGACCAAGCCGATGCGGAAGGCTTCGGCCGCATCGATCCGCCGGCCGGTCAGCAACAGGCCCATGGCATGGGCATGGCCGACCCGGCGCGGCAACAGCGAGATGCCGCCGGTGAAGGCCAGCCGGCCGACCCGCGGTTCGGGACAGCCAAAGGTCGCGTGCCGGGCCGCCACCACGATGTCGCAGCCCAGCACCATTTCCAGCGCCCCGCCCAGGGCATGGCCGTTGACGCGAGCGATCACCGGCACCGGCAGGTCGCGCAGCGCCAGCCCGCCGAACCCGCCCGGCCGCGGTGCGGCCCAGTAGTCGAGGCCCTTGCGGGTATCGGCCGCATCCTTCATGTCGGCACCGACCGAAAAGGCGCGATCACCGGCACCGGTGACGACCACAACCCTGATGTCGCGGTCGCGTTCGACCCGTTCCCAGATGCCGATCAGCGCGGATTCGGTTGCCGCGTCGATGGCGTTGAGCCGTTCAGGCCGGTCGATGGTGACGCGGGCGACATGGTCCTCGACACTGAATTGCACGCTCATCGCCGCCGCTCTCCACCTCTAGGATTTCTGTCCGCCGAGGCTAGGGGGCGCCCGTTCCCGACGGGAAGCGCCGAGTTTCGCGCGGGGTGCTGCCGATAAGGCGACGCCCCGGCTGCTAGGATCGGCGCAGGGAGGCATGCGACCATGGAAATCCGCGACCAGTTTCACGACGGCCTGCGCCAGACCTGGGCCAGCGGCATCGGCGACGGGGCGTTCGTCTGGTGCTATACCGATGCCCAGGCCTATGATCCCGGCGAGACGGTCGACTTGCGGATATCGGCCAATGTCGGCGCCGTCGACGTCACGATCAGTCGTGACGGCGCCACGCCGGTCGTGGCGCATCATGTTGCCGGACTGGCGACCGCCGCGCACCCCGCGCCGCCCGACGCCTATGCGACCGGCTGCTCCTGGCCGGTCGCCTGCCGCTGGACCATCCCGGCCGAGGCGCCGTCGGGCGCCTATGTCGTGCGCCTGCAGGCCTGCGCCGATGCCCGCATGGTCGGCCATCACCTGTTCATCGTCCGGCCGGGCCGGGTGCGCGGCAACCTGCTGCTGGTGGCAGCCACCGCGACCTGGACCGCCTATAACGACTGGGGCGGGGCCAGCCACTATTACGGCGTGGTGCCGGACACACCGATGGGCATGTCGCCGCGCCTGGCGATCGCGCGGCCCTGGACCCGCGGCATGGCCTGGCTGCCGCCGGGCGCGCCGCGCAAGGTGCCGGCTCACCGCCCGCGGTTCGGCGAGGCCGCGCGCTACGAAAGTTCGGAATGGGCATTCCTGAACGGCTATGGCCGGCAATATTCGTCGGCGGGCTGGGCGATGTTCGAGCAGCCGTTCGTCGCCTGGGCCGAGGCAGCGGGTTATCGGGTCGACATCGTCGCCCAGTCCGATCTGGAATACCGGCCCGACATCCTGGACGGCTATGCCTGCATCGCCTTTGCCGGTCATGACGAATACTGGTCCTGGGCGATGCGCGACACCGTCGATGGTTATGTCGAGCGGGGCGGGCGCGTGGCGCGGTTCGCCGGCAATTTCCTGTGGCAGATCCGGCTGGACGGCGGCGGCGCGGTGCAGGTCTGCCACAAGACCCTGGCCCATGAGCGCGATGCCGGCACCGGCCGCTTGATGACCTCGGCGTGGGAGGATCGGGCGGTCGGCCGGCCGGGGGCGGAAACCTTCGGCGTCAACGCGTTGCGCGGCATGTATGCGGGCTGGGGCGGCTTCTGCCCGCGCGCGGCCAAGGGCTTCATCGTCTTCCGCGACGACCATTGGGCGCTGGCCGGTACCGGCCTGCGCTATGCCGACATGTTCGGCGACGACGCCAATATCTTCGGTTACGAGGTGGATGGCCTGGAATACACGATGCAGGACGGCCTGCCCGTGCCGCTGGGGACCGACGGTGCCCCGCCGGGCACCACGATCCTGGCGATGAACTGGGCCACGCTGGCCGAGACGCCGTCGGGGGCCGAGGGCGAAAGGCTGCTGGTCGGCGGCTGGGATGCCGCGCTGCGCAACCGGCTGGTCGCAGGTTACGAAAACGCGCCCGACCGCGTGCGCGGCAGCGGCATGATCGTCAATTTCACCCGCGGCCGGGGCGAAGTATTCACGGCGGCAAGCTGCGAATGGGTGGCCGGATTGAAATACGGCGATCCCTATACCACGCGGATCACCCGCAACGTGCTGGACCGCTATCTCGCCTCGTAGGTCCTGAACACGGCCCGGGCGATCTTCAGGAAACGGCGGTCGGCATCGTCCATCGCCTTGCGGGCCGAGATGAACAGGCCGATGCGGTAATCGGACATCGCCGACTTCACCAGCGGCACGAAGGCCAGTTCGCCGCTGGCCAGGTCGCCCAGGACGCCGTGTCTCATGTAGATGCCGATGCAGCGGCCCATCTTGATGGCGCGCTTGGCCATGACCATCGAATTGGTATGGAAACCGACATCGGGTTCCAGGCCGCGGGCGCGGGCCTCATCCTCGAC
>Ga0206117_100402_pt1 | contig 49036 bp, 40 predicted proteins | sample 3A5Ametagenome_FD_177997 | JGI IMG/M metagenome (GOLD analysis project Ga0206117, IMG submission 177997) | Enriched microbial communities from leaf-cutter ant dump, University of Wisconsin, Madison, United States - 3A5A | ecosystem: Environmental > Terrestrial > Nest > Insects nest > Nest dump... | reverse complement strand
GTTACTATAATAGCTAAGGTTAAAGCTGCTGCGGGCGGCGTCTTTGGTGAGGTCGGGAGCTTTTCCGGTAAAAACCGACGCCAGTTTTGCGGCTCTCCAGGCAATGCCCAGCATCCAAGGTTTTGCCTCTATAGAAGGGGCCTTGATTCCAAAGCCTTGTGCAATTTGTGCAAAAAAGTCTCTATAGTGAAGGTTGTCCGCACTTAGGGTATAACGTTCGGCGGTAATTTCGCTATCCATGAGCAATATCATGGCTTTGGCTACATCTTCTACATCTACAATGCCCGTGGCACCGTCGGTGTAAAACTTCAAGCCATCTTTTACCAATTTGAAAATTGCACCACTACCATTGTAGCCAGCATTTTTGCCAATAATTACGGCTGGATTTACAATCACCGCATCCAAGCCTTCGGCAATACCTCGCCAAACTTCCATTTCGCCTTCGTATTTTGAAATAGCGTAATGATGTGCTTTGGGGTCATATTCCCAAAAATGCTTTTCGGTAATGAGCTGACCTTCTTTAGCAATACCCAAAGCAGCAATGGAACTCACGTGCAATAAACGCACATTTTTTTCTAAGCAAAGGTTAACGATATTGGCAGTACCCTCAATGTTGATTTTAACAAGTTGGGCCTTATCTTTAGGATTAAATGATACCGTAGCAGCGCAATGATAAACATGGGTGATGCCCTCAAAAGCATCAGCAAGGCTCTGGGTTTCATTCACGTCGGCCAAATGCCATGTTAGCAATGGATTGTTTTGCAGCAAGGCAGGAACGGTTGAGCTGGCTCTTTTGATGGCTCGTACCGCTATATTACTGTCGGTAAGTTGTTTTACCAATTCTGCTCCTAAAAAACCCGTAGCGCCTGTAACAAGTATCATTTCATTTTTTTAAGGATGTTGGAACCTGCTTTTTAGCGAAACAAGGGATATTTAAAACATAATTTTAAACAGGCTCTTAATATATGCGCCCAAAAATAGATATTTGGGGGCAACATTTAAATAGCTTTATGAGTTTGTCTGATTTTTTTTCTCCAATAGACCCAGAAAATTTTACGCCTAAGAAAGGTTTCTTAACCAGTCAGTTGGGGATGAAGGTGGAATTTTTTACTGATACCTTTCCGGAATTGGAAGAAGACAAGTACGATTTAGCGATTTTAGGTGTAAAGGATGATAGGGGGGCAGTACACAATAACGGCTGTTCTTTGGCTCCTGATTATTTTCGCGAACAGTTCTATCTGCTTAACGAAGGTCAAGTGAATACCAAGATAGTAGACTTGGGGAATATTATTGCGGGACAGGAAATTTCGGATACTTATTTTGCCTTGAAAACAGTGGTTGCTGAATTGGTTAAGCTGAATATTGTGCCCATTATTATTGGTGGAGGACAAGATTTGACCTATGCACAATATATGGGCTATGAGTATTTGGAGCAAAAAGTAGATTTGTTGGTGGTGGACAATCGTTTTGATATAGATGAGGATGATTCGGAAGGTGTGGCTACCACTTCGCAAAGTTATTTGAGTAAAATTTTCCTGCATCAGCCTAATTACCTGTTCAATTATAGCAACATGGGCTATCAAACTTATTTTGTGAGTCAGGATAGTTTACGTGTAATGGATAAGCTTTATTTTGATGTGCATCGTTTGGGGGAGTTCGTTTCGGATTTGTCTGTTTCTGAGCCTGTCATTCGTAATGCCAATATGGTAAGCTTTGATATGGGGGCTATTCGTTCAAGTGATGCTTGTGGGAATATGAATATGGTGCCTAATGGTTTTTATGGTGAGGATGCTTGCCGTATTGCCAGGTATGCGGGTATGAGCGATAAATTGACTTCCATTGGGTTTTACGAATTTAATCCAGCTTTCGATAAAGGGAGCCAAACGGCGATGTTGCTTTCGCAGATGGTATGGTATTTTGTTGATGGATATTATGCTAGAAAGAAAGACTTCCCTTTGACACCAAAATCTCAATATATTATTTACAGGGCCACGGTGAACGATGGGGCGACGGAAGTGAACTTTGTGAAAAGTAAAAAGTCAGATCGTTGGTGGATGCAAGTACCTTACCCGGCAAATGGCTCTAAAAATGAACGTTTTCATTTGGTGCCTTGTCGTTATGATGATTACAATACGGCTGTTAAAGGCGAAATGCCCGATCTGTGGTGGCGTACCTATCAAAAACTCATTTAAGAATATCAAAGAACTATTAGATATTCGTATATTTGAGTAACAACTTATTATACTAAACGGAATAAGTTCTTTTGAACTTCATATCACTAACACTTTTAAACAATGAAAAAAATAATTCTTTCTGCCTTATTGCTTGCTCCTGTGGCATTAATGGCTCAATCAGATTTTACGCTAAAGGGTGCCACAAAATCCGTAGCCAATGGCAATAAGGTATACTTGGTATACGCTGAAAATGGTCAGAGGTTAACCGATTCTGCTATTGTAAGCAATGGTTCTTTTGAATTCAAAGGTAAAGTTACTGCACCAGTAATGGGTAATTTGTTCAATAACGTAAACCCATATAAAAAAGGTGCTAATACCCGTAATATGGATTACACCGCATTATATATAGAGCCAGGAAACATTACCTTTAACAGTGCTGATAGCTTGAAATCAGGTGTGGCAGGTGGTTCTCCAGTAAATATTGACAATGCAAAATTGAATGCTTCGTTAAAACCTTTCACGGAAAAAGAAAAGGCTTTAAATGATGAGTATGCTAAATTTACAAAAGAGCAAAAAGAAGATGAAGCGGTAATGGATGCTTTCATGGAGAAATACAATGCTGTTAGGGATCAAAAAACACCTGTTTATTTAGCTTTTGCTAAAAATAACCCAAAATCATATATCAGTTTAGTTCAGTTGGCTTCTTTAGCTTCAAATGATAAGGTAGTTGGTGAAGTAGAGAAACTGTATGCTGCCCTTTCGCCAGAATTAAAAGCTTCTAAAACAGGACAAGGTATTCCTAAAACTATTGATGCTACTAAAAAAACTGCAGTTGGTGTAGTGGCAATGGATTTTACACAAAATGATCCAAATGGTAAAGCGGTGAAATTATCAGACTTTAAAGGTAAATATGTATTGATTGATTTCTGGGCTTCATGGTGCGGTCCTTGCCGTAATGAAAACCCTAATGTGGTAGAGGCTTTTACTAAATTCAAAGATAAAAACTTTACTATTCTAGGTGTTTCTTTGGATGGCGGTAACACTAGAACAACTAAAGAACAGTGGTTAAAAGCTGTAGAGGATGATAAATTGGCTTGGACACAAGTGTCTGACATGCAAGGCTGGAACAATGAAGTATCTACCGCTTGGGGAATTAGAAGTATTCCTGCCAACTTCTTAGTTGATCCAAACGGTAAAATTGTTGCAAAAGATTTAAGAGGCGGTGCATTGCACAAAAAACTTGCAGAGCTTTTAGATAAAAAAACAAAATAAGATTTTTCGAAAGATAATAATGAAAGGCTTCTACTTAGCGGTAGAAGCTTTTTTTTTGAAATAATAATACCGCTTTTAATGCAGTTCGATTTGCTATGTGTTTTGGGTTGCTTTCTGTTTTTTAAACAAGATAAACTGTTTTAATTGCTGTTGACTAAGATTTAACCGCATCGCCACATGGGGGCATGGTTTTGTAGTTTATCGGATAATTTGAAAAATGATAAGCCACAATGTTTTTTAAGGAATTGGGTTTGCAATGTGTCTATGTGGTTAAATTAAAGAGAAATATAACCGCATTGGGCGGATAGAGTATGGTTTTGCTATTATGGCGGATAGGTAGTGGGATTCGTTTTATATGATGATTCCCAATGCAACGAAAACCACTCCTACAAAAGAAATGAGGAAGGCTGGTTTGCCAAAAAGAAGACCAAGTACTACGCCTGCGATAATTAGAAAAATTCCAATCCAAATGTAACTGGTAGCATTTGTTTGTCCATCTGGAGAAAGTTGTGGCGTGTTTTTGCTACTTTCTGTGTTTACGATAGCTTCCTCTTTACTTGGAGCTGTAGTGGTTTCTACTTTATGGTTGCTTGGCGACGCTGTAGTTCTGGTAATTGGTGCTGGTGCCGCAATTTCTTTTTCTGGCTTTATGGGTTCCTTTTCAACTTTAATAACAGGTTTTGCTTTGGCGATTACTTCCTCTTTTTTTACAGGAGGAGGGGTGACTGCCTTCGGTGTTGGGCTGCTAGGCTTTACTGTTGTTTTGGCTGTGGTGTTTTCCTTTACTATAGTATTGTTTTTTGGTTTTGCCGTACTGGTTAACTTTTGACTTGCTACAACAGTTTTTTCTGGCTGAACTTTAGTAGGTACAACAGTCTTTGTTTTTGTAGCAGTATAAGTCGCTGGTTTTTTACTGAATGTAGTTTTCTTCTTGTTGGTTACAGTAGTAGGAACATTGTCTGCTGGTAACTGCACCACCTCTTTTTGGGGCGTAATTTCCTTGGCAGTAACCACAACGGAAACTCTTTTGGGTTGTTCCTGTTGTGAAAAACCTAAAAAAGGGAGCATGAGCAGTCCTAGTAGGAGGAAAGCGAAATAAAATGGTTTATTTAGGTTGTTGCTCAAGCTACAGTTATATTGTTCTGTTTTGTAACAAAAAAATGTGCCAATTAGCCAAATAGATAGCTGTAATAAAAAAAATCCCGACCAGTGCTATAGCGATAGACCTAATCGGGATGTGGATAATCGCACCTTGTAACTACAAGTTTACGAAAAATGTTGATAAGTGAGAAATTTTTACCTCAAATTGAGATTATATTAGGTCAAAGCCTATGTCTTCCCTAAAATATTTGCCGTCAAAATATATCCTAGCGGCATCAGCAGTGGCACTTTGCAACGCCTCAAATTGGGTATCTTTCACACTGCTAATTGCTAAAACTCTACCGCCGTTGGTTTTCACTACGCCACCTTCTAGGGTTGTACCCGCATGGAAAGCATAAGAATCCCTAATGTTCTCTAAACCTGAAATGGCTTTTCCTTTTTCGTACTCGCCTGGATATCCGCCAGCTACAATCATTACCGTAGCGGCATTTTTGGGACTGATTTGGATTTGGTAGTTGCCTAATTCTTTTTTGCTACTTGCTATAAATAGTTCCAATAGGTCACTCTCAATTCTTGGGATTACACTTTCAGTCTCAGGGTCACCCATGCGGCAATTGTATTCAATTACATAAGGGTCATCACCTACTTTAATTAACCCGAAAAAGATAAAGCCTGTATAATCAATTCCTTCACTGGCTAAGCCATTTACGGTAGGTTTAATAATTTGTTCTTCAATTTTGTTTAAAAACGTTGCATCGGCAAATGGAACTGGAGAAACAGAACCCATACCGCCAGTGTTTAAACCTGTATCGCCCTGTCCAATTCGCTTATAATCTTTCGCCTCTGGCAAAGTCACATAATTTTTTCCATCACTTAATACAAATACTGATAATTCAATACCTGTTAAAAACTCTTCCACCACTACAGTTGAGCCAGCTTTGCCAAATTTGCCATCTAACATCAGTCTCAACTCATCTTGGGCTTCTTGATGGTTATCAATGATCAATACCCCTTTACCTGCAGCAAGTCCATCAGCCTTAAGTACAATGGGAAGGCTGTGTTGAGCCAAATAGGCTAAACCCTCGTTGAGGTTCTCATTGGTAAATGACTTGGATTTTGCAGTAGGGATGTGATGACGCTCCATGAACTGTTTGGAGAAATCTTTACTTCCTTCTAAAATCGCACCTTCTTTTTTAGGACCAATTACAGGAATGTGAGCCAATTCTTCATCGTTCACAAAAAAATCGTGAATACCCAAAACCAAAGGTTCTTCGGGACCAACTACTAGCATGTCAATTTCCTCTTTTAAAGCAAGTGCTTTCACGGCTTCAAAATCGTTGGGATTGATATTTACGTTTTTTCCGTAATTAGCAGTTCCTGCATTACCTGGGGCAATGATTAGTTTGTCACATTTTTCCGATTGGCTTAATTTCCAGGCAAAAGCACATTCTCTTCCGCCAGAACCTATTAGTAAGATATTCATAGCGCAAAGATATTGCTTTCTGCTTACGAGGGGGTATAAAAAGTTAAAAGTGAGAGATAAAAATGTGAGTAGGTGAGTTGATTACTCCTTGAAGCGCTAATGTGAAATAATTTTGATAACGTTTATGGCTTATTCTGGTAGTTCAATGGTGAGTAAAATAGCATCGTTACTTAGAGCTTCCATTTCGACTTTGTCGGTGTCCCATATCGCAAGCCCATCCCGCTCGTGTAGTAATCGGCCATCAATTTCAAAAGCACCTACCAATACAAATGTATATAGGGTAGAAGCAGGAGGTAAAGTATAGTTATTTTCACCTCTGCCTTTAAATCGACTCACGCCAATTTTGAAAGGCACATCCTCTTCCGTGATGATATTTAGGTGGTTTGGTTTGCTCAAGTCGATATTTAAGAAAGACGGCGTGCTGGAATACTCTTTGTCGCTTTTGATAGCCACAATCAAATAGCTAATAGTCACATCTGGATAGGGATTCTTTAATTTAAAGAAGGAACTTTCTTGGTGGAAAATCATCGCACTTTTGCCCACTTCGATATCTAATTGGTTTTCCTCTTCATCAAAATAGGTTATGGTGCCTAAAATTGGGATAATGATAACGTAGCCCTGCTCGCGGTGGAAGAAATTGATAGAGGCATCTGGAGCCAGCATGTCATCATGCAGGGCGTATAAATCACCTATCGGTTCTTTGGCTGGGTTGTAAATGTTGTCGAAATTAAAGGTGCTATACCTTTTGATTCTTTCATTTTCGGTCACACTTCTTTGGTCGGAAAGAAATATCTTTCCCTGAGAGATTATTTTCATTGTTGTATACTATAAATGGAAAGATATGGGCTAATAGTAAAAAGATCAGTTAAGGTTTCGCCCGTATTTTCCGTTATTGGATTTGCTTTAGAGGTCAGTAGGTATTGGTCAATTTGCGCTAGGTAGTTGAGCTCGTCGCTGTAAAAATTGATGGCTACGGTATGTTTATCGATGTTTCTTAAATCAGAGTTAACGATTTCGAATCGGAATTGACTAAAGGTTAAAAATAGCAGGCCCAAATTATTGGTAACGTCGGGTACAATGCCATTAAGCTGTTTCACATAGCCCACAATTGCCCCGCTTACCAAAAAGTGTAATTGATTGGCATTAGGAGCATGTTGCAGCAATTGTGCAAAAGTGTGATGCTTATTTTCCTGGTCGTAGTATTGTGCCTGCATCTTAAACTCAGTAAAGGAGTCATTAAACACCAACCTTTCCCAAGTGCCCACACTATCGATGGTAATCATTTTCCGATAACAAAGCCTAATTTTTCCTCTCATGACTTGTTTTCCTCCTTAATGAGTGCTAAAGTGCTTGCTAAAAAAGCCAACACAAAAACTAGGTTTAATACTACTAACAAAGCTTTAAAGGGCATGCCATGGACTTGCTGACTACTTTCGGTGTCTAAGCAATTCGAGGTAAGCACAATAGAGGCTATCAATAAAATGCCACAAAGCGAAGTCAAAAACCTTTTCATGGTAGGGAATTTAAACAGGAACACTGAGTTGTATTTTAAGCTCGAAACCTGCCGAAAGACTGCCAGTTACCGTGGCGATTTGTATTCCTGTGGTATCATCGCTAAAAACATTGTCATTTTTATTGTAGGTATAGCCCGATAAGCCTTTGCTGTAACCATTTACCTGTGCCACAGCAGTGCCTGTGCCTTCTGGAAAAGCAATTTGCGTTACTTTAAGGGATTTGCCGGCCGCGTTGTAAACGTGTACATGGATATGGGTTGCTCGGCCACTATACCAACCTGGGAAAATGGTAGTGAAAGTTACCAACCCATTCGCGTCAGTGGTTTGTCGGCCACGCAAGAAATGTACGGATTGGTAATTGGTAGATTGCATGCCGGTGCCACCATATTCAGAATAGTTTCCTTCGGCATCGCAATGCCAAATGTCTACAATGGCACCTGCCAAAGGACTGCAATTACCACTGCTGTTTCCAATAGTGATTTTGGTGGTCAGCTTATAGCCAGTTCTTCCATCGGTAATATCACTTCGTACATATGAGGCAGGTACTTTGGTAGGGAAAGGTCCTTCTGTTTCGGTAGGAGCTACCACGCAATTGCTGGTAGATGAACCGCCGGTTGCTGTAGTGGTGGTTCCTGCATTTTCTGTGGTGCTAGATTTTTTGCAGGCATCGATAACTACGGGAGTAGAGATTGCTCCAATCAACAGACTCCTTAAAAAGTTTTTTCTTTCCATATCAAATAAGCTTGGTGAAACACTTATCAAATATGTGAAGCGATGCTTTTTTTAGCAAGCAAGTGTCGGTTAAGCGGTACTTTGTGCCGACAGAGAAAAACCCGTGTTAAAAAATGTTAAGGTTTAAGCGTTTTTCCACTCGTTAATAAAAGAAGCGTAAGTGTCGCTAATAGGTAAGGCAAGGCCATTGCTCAGCTGGGCTTTTCGGCTAGCTACCTGCTGCACCTGTTTAACCGCAACCACATAACTGCGGTGTATACGTTTAAATTTTTCTGCAGGAAGTTTGTCGATCACTTTTTTGAGCGTGGTTAAGGTTAAAATCATTTTGCCGTTACTCAAGTGGATTTTTACATAATCTTCCAAGCTTTCGAGATAAACAATTTCCTTGATTTCGATTTTGATGAGTTTGTACTCGGAGTAAACAAAAAGATATTCGCTGGGGCCTTCCAAATCTTTTTGTTGTTTGTAAAGATGGTAATCTAATGCCTTTTTAGTGGCAGTTTTGAACCTTGCATATTCAATGGGCTTTAATAGATAGTCAATGGCATTCAATTCAAAACCATCAAAAGCAAAGTTTTTGTAGGCGGTGGTAAAAATCACCATTGGTTTTATCGCTAACGAACCGTACAGCTCCAATCCCGTAATGTCGGGCATGTCTACGTCTAAAAACAATAAATCAACTTGAAACTTGCTGAGGTATTCAATAGCAGCCACTGCATCTTCAAAAACATGAACTAAATTCAAGCCTTCTGTGGCTTGGATATAGGTTTTAATCAGAGCAAGAGCTAAAGGCTCGTCGTCAATTGCTACGCATTTTAAAGGTTCCATTATACTAGGTGAATTGTGAGGTTAATTTTAAATGTTTTTTGATTATTCTCCACTTCTAGGATATGTCTACCTGGGTAGGTGTATTGTAATCGCTTCTTGGTGTTCTCCATTCCTATTCCTGTCCTCTTTTCGTTTTTCCTGTCATGGTTAATGGTGTTTTCGCAATACAAGTTAACCAAGTTCTGCTCCACCAATAGCTTAATGGCCAATTTACCATTTTTATGATTACTTACACCATATTTGAATACATTTTCTACAAAAGCCATGAGAATCAGCGGCGCTATTTTCTTATTGGCAAAGTTGCCTTTGATTTGATAGTCTACCAGGGTTTTTTCTGTGAGCCTTAGTTTTTGCAGGTCGATGTAATCGGTCATGCAGCCAATTTCCATTTCCAAAGGCACCTCATCATTGCGAGCGTCATCTGTGAGGTAGCGCATCATGTTGGATAGCTTTAAAATGGCGGGCGCAGTATTTGAGTCTTGCGTGAAGGCTAAAGTGTAAACATTGTTAAGGGTGTTGAACAGGAAATGTGGGTTCACCTGTGCCTTTAAAAATGCAAGTTCGGCATTGGCCTTTTCGGTTTCGGCTAGTAATGCCCTTTGCATCGTGAGCCTTAATTGTTTGTTGGTTTCTGTAGCAATACCAATAATTATGGCCAGTAAAAAAAGAAAAATACTGACAATATCCAATAGTGGTCCTGGGTTGCCCTTCTGTGGCGGAGGTCCAAGTGGAATAGCTCCCTGTGGAGGAAAAGCCTGGTTGTTTGGGCCTGGCTGCGAAATAAAATAATCGAAAGGCCTTGCTATGGCGATGGTAATGAGCAATAGGAGCAGTATGCCAAAATATAAGCCGTATTTCTTCCGAGTGTAAAGCAACGGGAATAAAATTTTGGTATGGAGGAAATAAATGGCTGTGAATAGTAAACAGAAGACTAAATAGCCCACAATTGTGGTGATGTTGACTGTTTTGTGGTTTTGTCCGAAAAAAATAAAAAGCGGTAAGGTTAAAATCAATACTCCTGCGATGGCTTGAATGTTGGTGTACAGCCTTACTTTCTTCTGCATCATCAAAAAAAGCCAGTAAATGTTAAATAATGATAAATGTATCGGTAATCAGGCCATTTGTATGGATGAAATGGGGTGGGAATATGGCTAAATGCTTGTCTGCCTGAAATCAAATTTCTGATTATAAAAGAATAAAACTAGATTTGCCGCAATAATGAGGCATCTTGTCACCATATCGCTTGTGTTTTTCAGTCTTTCCCACTTGGCTAAAGCCGACCGTGTGGAAGGGACTCGTTATTTGACCGAGCGTTATTGTGCCAAACAACAAACCACTGCTGAGCAGAGTTCTATTCGCTCTATACAGGATTTGCAAGACCTGCCCCATTTTATTTTGTCTAACAATCAGTTGAGCGCCATTGGCGTGCTTTCTAGCGAAAACTGTATCAAATACAATGTCCGTAATCAGCCTCTTGCTTATTCGGTTACGTTAGAAAATCCGAGGAACAATAGTCCCTAGCGCTGTTAAAAACCAATTATAAATTTCGTTTATAACGAGTGAAAATGCTGTGGCTGTCAAGTTGACCTATAACAAAGGTATGGCTTGGTTGTTGTATGTTGATTTGCAGTTTTGCTTGCCTAGGGTAAGGGAGCATTAACGAAATAAGATTGTTGAAAAGCTGTAAACTGTTGATTTTCGAAACAAATCATCGATAAAACAGTTAAGCCATCTTCAACAATTAAACAATTAAACAAATAATACCATTTAACAACAGAATAAACATGTTAGGATTTTTAGCCAAAATTTTTGGAAGCAAATCAGAAAGAGATATAAAAGCACTACAGCCTATTGTAGCGCAAATTAACGAGGAATATGCAAAACTTTCTTCGTTAAGTAACGATGAACTTAGAAATAAGACCATTGAATTTAAAGCCACCATTGCATCGGCATTGGCTAGCATTGATGAAAAAATTGCCAATTTAAAAACGCAAGCAGAAAGTGCTGAACTTTCATTACAAGAAAAAACCAGCTTATATGATGAGGTTGATACCCTAGGTAAAGAACGTAATGTAGAGTTAGAAAAAGTATTGCAACAAATATTGCCTCAAGCTTTTGCCGTAGTTAAAGAAACTTCACGCCGTTTAAGCGAAAATGAGCATTTAGAAGTAACAGCCACACAGTTTGATAGAGAAATTGCTACGAGAAAAAGCAATGTGAAAATTGTTGGCGATAAAGCTTTATGGGCTAACCGTTGGGATGCTTCTGGTACCGAGGTACTATGGAATATGGTACACTACGATGTGCAGTTGATTGGTGGTATGGTACTAAATAGCGGTAAAATTGCCGAGATGGCTACTGGTGAGGGTAAAACCTTGGTGAGTACCTTGCCTGCTTATTTAAATGCATTGGCTGGACAGGGTGTACACATTGTAACGGTGAACGATTACCTTGCCCGTCGTGACTCGGAGTGGAATGGTCCATTGTTCGAGTTCCATGGTTTAAGTGTAGATTGTATCGATAAACACCAGCCAAACTCAGAAGAAAGAAGAAAAGCTTACTTAGCAGATATTACTTACGGTACCAACAATGAGTTTGGTTTCGATTACTTGCGTGACAATATGTCGCAAACGCCAGAACAATTGGTGCAACGTAAATTGCATTTTGCGATGGTGGATGAGGTCGATTCAGTGCTAATTGATGATGCACGTACACCATTGATTATTTCGGGTCCAGTTCCTTTTGGCGACCAACACGAATTCCACGAGTTGAAACCTCGTATTGAGCGTTTGGTAAATGCACAAAAAACATACGTTACACAAGCGTTAAACTCAGCAAAAAACTTAATCAATAGTGGGAATGTAGGTACAGAAGAAGGCGAAGGTGGTTTAGCATTATTGCGTGCACACCGTGGTTTGCCTAAAACTAAGGCCTTAATCAAGTTTTTAAGTGAAGGTAATAACAAGCAAACCTTACTTAAAACAGAAAACTACTACATGGCTGACCAGTCTAAGAACATGCCTAAAGTAGATGCCGAATTGTTTTTTCATATTGATGAGAAAAATAACCAAGTAGAATTGACGGAAAAAGGAATTGAGTTGATTACCCAAACAGGTGAGGACCCAAGTTTCTTTGTGTTGCCAGATGTAGGTACTGAAATTGCTGAAATCGAAAAATCGAGCTTGAGTAATGAAGATAAAATTGCACAAAAGGATGCTTTAATGCGTGATTATGCAGTAAAAGCAGAACGTGTTCACTCGATTAACCAGTTGTTAAAAGCTTATGCTTTATTCGAGAAAGATGTAGAATATATCATTGATGAAGGCAAGGTTAAAATTGTAGATGAGCAAACGGGTCGTATCATGGAAGGCCGTCGTTATTCAGACGGTTTACACCAAGCGATTGAAGCAAAAGAGAATGTGAAGGTAGAAGATGCTTCACAAACTTATGCGACGGTTACTTTACAAAACTATTTCCGTATGTACCACAAACTTTGCGGTATGACGGGTACAGCAACTACAGAAGCTGGAGAGTTTTGGTCAATCTACAAGTTGGATGTAGTGGAAATCCCTACGAACAGAGTGATTTCTAGAAAAGACGAACAAGATTACGTTTACCGTACAGTAAGAGAGAAATATAATGCAGTAGCAGAAGAAATCGTGAAATTAACAGAAGCTGGCCGACCAGTTTTGGTGGGTACTACTTCAGTAGAGATTTCGGAGTTACTAAGCCGTATGCTCAAATTGAGAGGCATTAAGCACAACGTGTTAAACGCGAAAATGCACCAAAGAGAGGCGGATATTGTAGCTGAAGCAGGTCAAGCAGGTCAGGTAACCATTGCTACCAACATGGCTGGTCGTGGTACCGACATTAAGTTGGGCCCAGGTGTTAAAGAAGCTGGAGGTTTGGCCATTATCGGTACAGAGCGTCATGAATCTCGTCGTGTAGACAGACAGTTACGTGGTCGTTCAGGTCGTCAAGGTGACCCAGGTACTTCACAGTTCTTTGTGTCGTTAGAGGATAACTTGATGCGTTTATTCGGTTCAGAGCGTATCTCTAACATCATGGTACGTATGGGTATCGAAGAGGGTGAAGTAATTCAGCACTCCATGATTACCAATTCTATTGAGAGAGCACAGAAGAAAGTAGAAGAAAACAACTTCGGTGTACGTAAGCGTTTGCTAGAGTATGATGATGTGATGAACTCACAACGTTCGGTTATTTACGCTAAACGTCGTAATGCCTTATTTGGTGAGCGTTTGGACGTTGACATGAACAACATGATTTTTGACGTTGCTGAAGATATCGTAACCGAATACAAAGAAGAATCAAACTATGAAGGCTTTAAGCTGGAAGTAATCAAAAACTTCTCGGTAGATACTGAAATCACTGAACAAGAATTCAACAGCAAAAAAATCCACGATTTATCAGAAAAGTTATTTGGAGAAGTAACTGCTTTCTATATCCGTAAATCAGAAGCTGTTGTGAGCCAAGCGATGCCTGTATTGCAACAAGTGTTTGCCGATAGAGGCGATGTGATAGAGCAAATTGTGGTTCCTTTTACAGATGGTATACGCCATATTCAAGTTCCTGTGGAGCTTAAAAAGGCTATTGAGAACAATGGTAAGGAAATTACCAAATCTTTTGAGAAAACCATCGTATTGGCTTTAATTGACGATAGCTGGAAAGAGCACTTGCGTGAAATGGATGAGTTGAAGCAATCGGTGCAAAATGCCGTTTATGAACAAAAAGATCCATTGATTATCTATAAAATGGAGGCTTTCAACTTGTTCAAAAACATGCTTAACGTAGTGAACAAAGAAGTGGTGAGCTTCTTGTTTAAAGGCGGTATCCCAATGCAACAAGAACCTGAGCAGGTAAGAGAAGCAGTTGCGCCAAAACCTCAACCTAAGTTGAATGCTACTAAGCAGGAATACGGTGACCAATCTGATTTGGATTTAGTAGGTGATACTCGCGAGCCTCAGCCTTTGCAACCAATTAGAAAAGAAGCAACGGTTGGTCGTAATGAACCTTGTCCTTGTGGAAGTGGCAAAAAGTTCAAGAACTGCCACGGAGCAAATCTTTAATGATTAAACTACAGACTTATGAAGTTTCATAAACTTCGTAAGTTTGAAATATTGAAAGCCTCGATTTTTATCGGGGCTTTTTCATAAGCAGTAAAAATTTGGTCGGTATCTTCTTCTAACGTGGTTCAGTTATTATTTAAAGAAAATTGAAACATATTGATCTGGTTATATGTAAGTGAAATTATTAACGTGAATTATGAGGTCTGCTTTTAAAGTAGCTTTAAGCAGTACTCGAGATGAATGAATATATAATGTTTGATAATAAAAAAACACTCTTGATTCACGTTAAGTTAGTGTTATATAGATGTCATTATCGTATTACACGAAAAAGAGGCTAATCATGATTGATGATAAAGCCTCTTTTTTGTAACTGTATATGGCTTGTTTTTAAGCCTATGGTAGCAGTTTCTTGTAAAAGAAAGTTAAAGTTTTGTTATAGTTAACGTTGTTGGACCGTTTGCAGCTAAAGTTATTGAGCCTGATGTTGCAGGATTATACAAGCCAACTTTTATAACGTCTCCTGCAATTAATTTTTTTATTATTGTTAGAGAAGATCTTGAAGGGTAAGTAGCGGCTGTAGTAGCTATACTGGTTGTTCCAAAATCAGTCGCAGTTCCGTTTATATACAGTGCTGGTATATTTATACCAGTAGTGGCAATGCCAACTGTTACAAGATAAAAACCAGGTTGTATAACTGTGTAGCTATTTGTAGTACTATTGAATGACCCATTAGCAGGTGTGGCAGCATTTGTGTTAAACTTTACGTCGTCTGTTGCCCCAAAGTTTACTGTTTGCGCACCGCTTAACGTAGCTATTACTTCTACAGAGGCTCCGCCTCCGCTACCACCAGCTGGCGTAGCCCAAGTACCATCACCTCTTAAAAAAGTTGTATTGCTTGCGCCATTTGGAAGTTTTGCAATGGTTACAGCGTTGGCTGCTAATTTATCTGTGGTTACAGCGCTGTTAAGTATTTTATTAGTGTTTACGGCGTTGTTTGCTATGCTGGTTACTGCTGTACTCGAAATTGTAACATCGCCAGTAACAGTTTGAGGTACTCCTGGTGCATAAGGAGCTGTACTATTTGTTAAAATTAATTGGGCTCCACCAGTTCCGTTAGCAAAACCGTCACCAGCATCTCCTTTATCTCCTTTTGCGCCGGCAGCGCCAGCGGCACCAGTAGCACCTGCAGAAGCCAATAACGTCCAAGTTGAAGGATAAGCGTTCGGAGTTTGCCCTACCAAACCTGGAGTTGAATTGATATACATGTAGTAAGAACCGCTATAAGTTACTGCATCCCGATAGGTATAGGAATTAACAGAACTGCTATACGCTCCTCTGTAATTAATACCTATCTCGCCAGCTGGCCCTTGAGGACCCGCAGTTCCAGTACTGATATATTGCCATACTGGTGATGCTGGAGTCCCCGAATTATAATAAAAACCTGATGTCCCGTCTGTTTGATACACTAATAGGCCGGTTGCAGGAGTCATAATCGATGCTTTTTGCGCTGCGGTCATCCTTGGGATCAGTACGCCTTTTGTAGTGCTCTTAATGTCCAACATTGAGCTGCTGTTAGCTGTAGAGCCGTCGGTATTGATGGCTACATTTTGGGCATTTACGTAAAATGAAACAGATAAAAGAGGAAGTAGGGATAAAAATTTAAATTTCATGGAGAACTTAATTTTTGATGAATTTTAATTGATTGCTTATCGTAGGATTAGAGATTTGTATGAAATAGGTGCCCGAAGGGAGCTGAGAAACGTCGAAATTGAAATGGTTTAATCCGGCGTTAGCTTGTATACTTTTGCTCAATTCCACTTTTCCGATACTTGAAATTACAGATAACTTTACTTGTTGCGCAAGCGGCATATAAAAACTTCCGTTGATATCCTTAAATGTAGGGTTAGGATAAATGCTAGCTTGCTCGTCTTTTGTCAAACTAAAATTAATCGGTAAAATATTTGAATAGGTGGTTTTCCCATCTTTGTCAACCGCTGTAATTCGATAATAATTCATTCCCAAGAGAGGGTTTCTATCGTCGATGCCATAGTTGTTGTCTTTAGAGGCATCGCTTTTTGAATCTACTTGCGAAAAGGAAATGAATTTTTTGCCGTCGTAGCTTTTTTCAGTTAAGAAATGACTAACATCTACTTCGTTGATGGTTAACCATTTTAAGGTCACACCACCTTTTTGAGCCTTGCCGGAGAGTGTTAGGGCAGATAAAGGCAAAGTGAAATTGTTTACCAACGACAATCTGCCCAGCGCATTTACGCCGCTTACCTCCACATAATTTTGCGGAGCATTAATGGTCACATTATTTAAGCTTGTCCAATTGGAGCCATTATCTCCAGAGAGTGCCAATTTAAATTGGTTCTCTTGTAGGCCATTTAGCTCACTACCATCTAAATAAAGAAACCTTAAGGTTGCATTTAAATTATTGTTGTTGGTAGGGACGATATCAAAAAAGCGCTTGATGGTTTGGTTACTGCCATCAGAAAGGGCGTAATTGCCTCTTTTAATGGTTGTGTTGCCCCAATTGCTTGGACTTGTAATCACCACACCGATATTGCCGAGATTAATGCCCGACGGATTATTTAAATTCATGTTGGCGATAACATAGCCGGAGTTCCCCGTTGCGAAACTGTTATTAGTTTCGTTTAATAATAGACCGGTACTACCAAGGTTCAGGTCATATCCATTGAGGTCTAAAAAACCAGAGCTAAAATCAAAGGAGCCACTTAGAGAAATATTGCTTCCTAAGTTTAATTTGCTCCCTGTAGTTTTTGCTAAGGAAATGTTTTTAATAGAAGTATTTCCGGTGATTTGATTGTTATTACTGCCAGAAAAAATCAATTTTCCATCGCCAGAAATAGCGCTGTTGGCATAATCTAAGGAAATATCATTCAAATTGACGTTTGCACCTGAAGTAATAACGATAGAAGTTCCGTCGGAAACTTTCATTTGTGCGGAGGCAGTCCATGACAGCGCACAGAGCAGTAGGGAGCTGAGAGGTTTATATTTCATGTTATTCTTGAGAGGAGTAAAGTTACAGATATTTTATGGTTGTTAAAATAAAAAAAGGCAGCTAGATATTCACGAGATTTTAGCCGATTGCAAGGAGTAATTTTATGCTGTTTACAAAGGGCGATGGTAATGTTGTCCGTCTCTCTTTATCGAAAGATAAAGTAAGTTGTGATGAAATATGTACTTGTTTTCTGACGAATTTCAGTTAGATATTACCTAATTACGAGTAACGAGATTTGTATTAGCAGTTTAGAATGCCGATTTTTGCGAGGAGTTCAGCATTTCGATGCTTCATTTCCAGTAGTTTGTGTAATCACAAACAAAGGAAAACCACCCAGAAATATGAGAATTGTAGTTTTATTTTCTTTACTGTTTGCTTGTCTTTTTTCTTTTGCCCAAAACAAAGGTGAAGTTACTGTGATAAAAGATCCTTTAATCGATAGCTTGATTGCTAAGCGCATCGAACTGAATAAAGTAAAACCCACAGTGACCAATCCAAGTGGAAATACCATTGTGTCGTCAATGGGTTTTAGGGTGCAAATTTACTATGGAGCAGATAGACGTGAGGCCTTTTCCGAACAGGCTAAGTTTAAGGCAAGCTACCTGAAACTTAATACCTATATTACTTACAAAGAGCCAAATTATTACCTACGGGTGGGCGATTATCGGACCAGACTGGAGGCTCAGAAATTTTTAAACGAACTGCGGCCGAGTTATCCAACCCTGTTTATTTTTAGGGAAAAGATCAACGCGCCAATATTAGAAGTAGATAAATAGTTAACCGTTGGCAGTTTTCCGTTAACAAAGTATAAGACTAAAAAACAAACCAACAAACCATCCAAAAAACTAACCAAAAATGAAACAAAAAATACAAGAACTATCCGCTCAAATTTTTAATGAAGTGGTAGGTTTTCGTCAACATATACACGCCAATCCTGAATTGTCTTTTCACGAGTACGAAACTTCAAAGTATGTTAAAGATAAATTGATCAGCTGGGGAATTCCCTTTACAGAAATGGCCAACACTGGAGTGGTAGGTTTAATTACAGGAGCTAAAGCTTCTGATCAAGTCATCGCTTTGCGTGCTGATATGGATGCATTGCCTATTACCGAAGCAAATGACAAACCCTACAAATCAAAAAATGAAGGTGTAATGCATGCTTGCGGTCACGATGTGCATACTTCATCGTTGTTGGGTACAGCTTATATTCTTAACCAATTGAAGGAAGATTTTGCAGGGACAATAAAATTAGTTTTCCAACCTGCCGAGGAATTGTTGCCTGGGGGCGCAAGCATCATGATTAAGGAAGGGGTCCTAGAAAATCCAGCACCTCAAGCTATCATTGGTCAACATGTAATGCCTTTAATTGAAACCGGAAAAGTAGGTTTCCGTTCTGGAATTTATATGGCCTCTACCGATGAGCTTTATGTGACCGTAACAGGAAAAGGCGGTCATGGCGCACAGCCACATCAAAATATTGACCCTGTGTTAATTACTGCCCATATTATTGTGGCCTTGCAACAAATAGTGAGTAGAAATGCCGATCCACGTTTGCCATCGGTATTGTCTTTCGGTAAGGTAAATGCTAATGGCGCCACCAATGTTATTCCAAATGAGGTAAAGCTGGAGGGAACTTTTAGGACTTTGAATGAAGAGTGGAGAAATGAAGCTCACCGTTTGATGAAGAAAATGGCCGAAGGAATTGCAGAAAGTATGGGAGGTAGCTGTCATTTTGATATCCATAGAGGCTATCCATTTTTAATTAACGAAGAGAAATTGACCGATAATGCCAAAGCACTTGCTGAAGATTATCTTGGAAAAGAAAACGTAATAGATTTGGATATTTGGATGGCAGCCGAAGATTTTGCCTATTATTCGCAAGTGACCAATGCTTGTTTTTACCGTTTAGGTACAGGGAACGCAGCAAAAGGAACCACTTACTCGGTACATACTCCAAACTTCGATATCGACGAAGATGCTTTGAAAACCTCAACAGGCTTAATGGCTTATCTTGCCCTGAAACAATTGGGCAATTAACTAGTCAAATAAATGTAGGCATATAAATTGCTTAGGTAAAAGGCATTTGCTTTTTACTTAAGCTTTAATTTTTATCATGAAGAGATATTTTTTTCTTATTATTTCACTGCTGTTTTTTGTTGAAGCCAAGGCCCAACAAATTCCTCGTTTCAATCCAGATACGATCAAAACAATCACCCTTGATTCGGTGGTGAACATTAAGGCAAAGCGATTGAACATTGAAACGTTTATTGATGCCATTATCAACGACACCAGTTTCTACCAAGCTTTCCGCAATATGAAAAAATATACTTTCATTGCCGAAAATAGAGTGTTTACCTATGATAAGAAAAATCAGGTAGATGGTCGTATTTATAGGAAAATACGCCATAATAATGATGGGCCATACAAAATGGAATATATGGTGAAGGAAGATGACGGTAAGTTGTATAAGAAGAACGGCAAATATCAGCTATATACGGTTGAAATGTTCGATTATATCTTCATGAATGCTTACAATACCGATTTTATGCCCAATTCGGCCCCAAGTGATGGAAAAGGTAAGAAAAGTACTAACGAAGGTTATAAGGACAAACTAAAGACCTTAATATTTAACCCGGGGAGACCTATTAAAGGTATTCCATTCATTGGCAGCAAAACGGAAATTTTTACAGCTAACATGCGCCAAAATTATGATTATACTTTTTACAGCGGAACGTATTTAGATTCCATTCCTGTTTATCGTTTTAAGGTTGCGGTAAAACCTGATTTATCCAAATGGACCAAAGACGGCATTATGATCAAGGAATTGGTCACCATTTTCGATAAACGCAATTTTGAGATTCTAGGCCGTTACGTAGACATGAAGTATAGTAATATGCTATTCGATTTTGATGTGCAGATGAATATTGAGATGAGTTATTTTGATGACGTAAAACTGCCTACTAAAATTACTTATCAGGGGAACTGGGATTATCCATTTAAAAAAGAAGAAAGAGCTAGCTTTTTAGTGCTGCATAAAGATTATCGCTTGGGCAAAGGCAAATAGCTAAGGCTTCAAAGCAATATCGTTAACAATGTACTTGCTTAGTTTTTGCGAGATACTATTGTAGTCTATAGTTTCTTTTTTAGAGTCTATTTTAACTTCCGCGCCGTGAATTACGTTGTGTAAGATCATGCTTAAACTCACCACTGCGGCGGTCCCGCCAATTCCAACCAACACGGCAACGTTAGCATCATCAATAGATTGGGCAGCAACAATAGTTCCCACAGCCAAAGCTCCGGTAACTACGGTATAACCCACATCACTTCGGTGCTTGTAAACTTTTATACGGTTTATTTTTTGGTAAGCAATGGGATGAGCAATGTCTTTCTTATCAACTAATACCAATGCTGTTTCGTTAATGTCGGTAATTTTTCCGTGGATCTTTTGACTTCCTTCCACAAAAACTATTGCGGTAAAAGGTGCTCTTTTCTTTTGCGCAAAGCCAACATTTACAAATAAGAGAGTTAATAGAAGGGCAAGTGAAGATTTGGCCAATAATTTCATCATTACAGGGTCGAAAAATTTACTCAAAGATAGAAAATAAAAGCGATGTTGATATTTACCCTCAAACAATTAACTTTAATGCATAAAAAAATTGACGGATGAAAACCTTTTTTAAACTATCAGTGATGGCATGTGCCATTTTTCTTCTAATTGCTATGAAATCTAATCGTAAACGTGTGGTGTTTTTTGGAGACTCTATTACCCAACAAGGAGGCACAAAGGTAAATGGTTATATCAACTTGCTGAAAAAACAAGTGGATACCAATAAACTTGAATTGATTGGTGCTGGTATTGGCGGTAATAAAGTTTACGATTTGTATTTGCGTTTAGAGGATGATGTGCTATCGAAAAAACCTGATTTGGTATTCATTTATGTAGGTATTAATGACGTGTGGCACAAACAAAGTTCTAGAACAGGTACAGATTATCCTAAATATATCAAATTTTATCAAGCATTAATTGACAAGATCAAAGCTACTGGTAGTAAAGTAGTATTGTGTACACCATCGGTAATTGGAGAGAAAAAAGCTGGAGCTAATGAGATGGATGCCGAGTTAGAAAAGTATTCGGCTGGTATCAGGGAATTGGCGACTAAAAACAATCTTCAGCTTTGCGATTTAAGAAAAGCCTTTGCCAGCTACGAAGAAAAGAACAATGCGCAAGATTTAGAAAAAGGAATTTTAACCACTGACCGTGTGCATTTAAACGACCAAGGCAATTTATTTGTGGCCGAACAGATGTTGCCTTTTGTTAAGCTGTAGGAGATAGGGAGTGTGCGCTATCACGAAAATTTCTTTCGGATGGCGTAGATTTCTGACATTTCATAGCGGTTGAAGATGGTAAAAAATGCTAAATTTGAAGTCCCATTTAGGAAAGGATTAGCGAGCAATGATTACAGCAGAAACCATAGAGAAAATTAAGGAAACCGCACGGATTGAGGAAGTGGTTGGTGATTTCGTGCACCTTAAAAAGCGTGGTTCAAGCTTAATTGGTAATTGCCCTTTTCACGGCGAAAAAACACCGTCATTTCACGTTTCGGTTAATAAAGGCATTTACAAATGTTTTGGATGCGGAGTAGCTGGTGATTCAGTACGTTTTGTAATGGATCATGAGAAATATACCTATCCAGAAGCCTTAAAATATCTTGCCACCAAATACAATATTGAGGTTGAAGAAACCGTAGAAAGCAAGGAGCAGATTGAACTGAACAGTGCAAGAGAGAGCCTTTACATTGTTTCGCAGTTTGCAGCCAGCTATTTCGAAGAGCAGCTTTGGAACAGTGACGACGGTAAAGCCATTGGCCTTAGTTATTTTAAGGAACGTGGTTTTAGGGAAGACATCATCAAGAAATTCAACTTAGGCTACTCGCCCGATGTTTGGGATGCGCTTACGCTGGAAGCAGTTAAGAACCAACATGCCGAGGAATATCTAGAAAAAACAGGTCTTTCCATCAGAAATGATAAAGGAAAGCTTTACGATAGGTTCCGCGGACGTGTGATGTTCCCTATCCACAACTTTACCGGTAGGGTTATTGGTTTTGGCGGACGTACTTTAAAAACAGATAAAAACGTACCTAAATACGTTAACTCCCCAGAGAGCGATATCTACCACAAATCTAATGTGCTGTATGGTTTGTATCATGCCAAAAAAGCCATTCGAGATCAGGATAACTGCTATTTGGTAGAAGGTTACGCCGACGTTTTAGCGGTTCATCAAGCCTATATTGAAAACGTTGTGGCCTCTTCAGGGACTTCATTGACCATTGAACAGATTAAGCTCATTAGTAGGTTTACCCAAAACGTTACCATTTTATATGATGGTGATGCGGCTGGGATCAAGGCTTCTTTGCGTGGGCTTGATATGATTTTGGAGGAGGGGCTAAACGTAAAAGTAGTTTCTTTCCCTGATGGTGATGACCCCGATTCGTACATGCATAAAGTTGGTGCCGGTGCGTTTAAAACATACATCGAAGAGCAGCGACAAGATTTTATCCTATACAAAGCCAATATTTTGTTGGCCGAAGCGGGAAAAGATCCAATTAAGCGGGCAGGCATCATTAGGGATATCGTAGAGAGTATTGCCAAAATACCTGACAATATTAAAGCTTCAGTCTTTGTAAGAGAATGTAGCCATCTTTTAGAGATTGAAGAGCGGGTATTACTTACAGAGCTAAATGCCATTAAACTGGCTAAGAGCAAAAAAGTGGCAGCTGCTACAGCACCAAAACCTTCAAGCTTTGGTCATCCGGATATGCCGCCTGACGATCTTTTTGCAGAAGAAGGACCTGCTGCAGTACCAGTACAAACTGCTACTGAGCAAATTAGTTCTGATCTTTTACAGGAGCATGAAATAGTGAGGCTTTTACTCACTTTTGGTCATGAGTTGGCTACATGGGAACAAACTGATAACATGTATGTAGGCTCATTCATTATCCAAAATCTTAGTGATGTTACTTTTGATAATGAGATGTGCAATCGGGTGATTGATCATTATCGTACTGAATTGGAAAATGGCCAGCTGCCTACCATCAATCAGTTTTTAAGGAGTGAGGATGGAGATATTGCTAATTTGGCCATCACTTTAACTACATCGCCATACAGCTTGAGCGAAAATTGGTTGAACAAGCATCAAATTTACGTTAAAGATGAAAGTCAAAATATCAAGGCAGCAGTACTTGGCGGCTTGTATCACCTTAAAAAGCGCAAAGTAGATAAAATGCTTGTCGATTTAATGAACCAAATGAAGGATGAACGTGATGAAGTTAATCTTGAGGCATTGCAAGGGCGCTTTATGCAAGTCAAAAATGTAGAGCGTACCATTTCGAAGTTTTTGGGTTCGGTAATTGTAAAATAGGGTGAGGAGCAAAAGCTAAATAGTTTAAGTGTTGCGCGTTTGGCGTTATGCGTCATAGCCCATAACTCGTAACTTGCAACTTTTAACTTTCTACCTTTAACTTATATGGCTATTCACAATGACAGAGGTAAGGCTGGTGAAAAAGCAGCGGTACACTTTCTCCAAGAAAAAGGATATGAAATTTTGGACGAAAACTGGACTTTCGGTAAAGCCGAAGTAGATATTGTTGCGCTTCATTCAAATACCATTATCTTTATAGAAGTTAAAACACGCAGTTCGATTGCTTTTGGGATGCCCGAAGATTTTGTAAGTTTGGCTAAGCAGCGACAATTAGAGCTGGCCTCGCAAGCTTACATCGATATCATGGATCATCAAGGCGAAATCAGGTTTGATGTAATTGCGGTGCTTTTAACCAAAAATAACACGTTTAACATCAACCATATCGAAGATGCTTTTTGGCCCTACACGTAAAATATCAATCCTTATATTAGGATGTATTTCTCTTTTTCAGTTTGCCTGTAATAACAAGGTAGCTAATTACATTACTTTTAAAAACCCGTTGCAGGGTGAGAGCTTTCACGCAGGAAAACCTGTTAAGGTGGAACTTGACATCCCCGAAAAAACGGAAGTGCAAAACATTAGTTATTTGATAGATGGAAAACCATTTGCAGAGAAAAGCACCAAGGAGTTTGTTTGGTTAGATACGCAGAATTTACCGTTGGGCTATAGAATGCTTACGGCCATTGTAAAAACAGGCAGCCAGATAGATACCATTACAAATAACATTATTTTAACCACTGATAAGAAACCAGAAAAGTTAAAATATACTTTAGTGAATACCTTTCCTCATGATACTTCTTCTTATACACAAGGTTTAAGTTTTGTAGAAGGTAAGCTTTTGGAAAGTACAGGACGTAAAGGTTTTTCTCAATTACGCTGGGTTAATTTAACTACTGGAAAAGCCATTAAATCGGTTCCGTTAAAACCTGAATATTTTGGCGAAGGATCTGTAAAAGTTGGTAACAAAATCATTGTGCTCACTTGGCAGGAAAATGTAGGTTTGGTATATGATGCTGCTTCATTGCAAGAGATCAGTACTTTCCCATATCAAAGTAGTACCGAAGGTTGGGGACTTACTTACGACGGAAAGCAATTGTTACGTAGTGACGGGTCTAACCGCATTTGGAAAATGAATGCCGAAAACTATAAAGAGGAAGGGTTTATTGAAGTTTACGACAACAGAGGTCCGGTAGAGCGTTTAAATGAGCTGGAATATATTGATGGAAAGCTGTACGCTAATGTTTATGGATCTAACAGGATTGTTATTGTGGATTTGAAAACAGGTGTGGTAGAAGCAGAGATAGACCTATCTAAATTGGTGCCTAAAAACTATTTCAAAACGGATGAAGAAATTGGCAATAATGTATTGAATGGTATTGCTTATGACACCGTTAACAAGCGTTTATTTGTAACGGGAAAAAAATGGCCAAACCTGTTTGAAATAAAGTTGGATAAAAATAAGTAAGCTTTCCGAATTACTTTTCTCTCCTTTTTGGCAAGAGATGTCTGAAAGACAGAGAGGAGTTTTTAGAACTTTAACCTTACTCTCCTTAAAATAAAAAAGGCCACTTTTAAAAGCGGCCTTTTTTATTTTTTACTTATCTCCGTTCTCTTTCAAATAACCTTGGTAGGTAACAGATTGCTTATTATTGCTGTTTAACGAAAGGGTTACGTAGCCGTTATCGCTAATGTTAAAGGCCAAGCGGTAGTTTTCCTTGGCGTCTTTAGTTTCAATTACCGTATCCCATCCACGTTTTTTACCTTTTTGCGATTTGTATTCAAACTTCTTAGAATTGAATTTTACACCAGCATCATCTTGATTGATTGGCGCGGAAAAAGATCTACCGTAGTAAGGCAAGAAAGCCACAACACTGTCTGGCGTTACCTTCACCTCATAGTAAGTTTCAGTCAAATTAATGACACCTCCCTGCATTGCATCAGGCATTTTACTCATTACTTTGCTGATATCTAGAGTATTTAAAGGCGTTACCGACCTGGCTACAAAAGTGTAGGTTTTGGCCTCCACAATTTTTGCGGTAGTTGCTTTGTCTGTTTGGGCGACTGCATTTAGCCCACTAAAGGCTAATGCAGTAATTAATAATGTTTTTAACCTATTCATATCTGTGCATTTTTATATCAATTTATAACTATGATGAACAAAATAAGTGAAATCCATAACCACTTTTATCACCCGTTTAGGGTGATTATTTCCAATCCTTGTACTGGTTGATCAGTCCATTGGTAGATGAATCATGTGAATTTACAGGTTCATTCCCTTTCAATTCTGGTTGTATTTTTTGCGCAAGCTGTTTGCCCAATTCCACTCCCCATTGGTCGAAACTGAAAATATTCCAGATAATACCTTGTACAAATATTTTATGCTCGTAAACTGCAATTAAACTTCCTAAGCTATATGGAGTTACTTTTTTCAATAAAATTGAGTTGGTAGGTCTGTTGCCTTCAAAAACTTTAAAAGGAGCAAGTTTGGCAATTTCATCATGTGTTTTACCTGCTTTGGTCAATTCAGCTACCACTTCTTCCTCATCTTTACCATTCATTAATGCCTCTGTTTGTGCAAAGAAGTTTGAAAGTAAAATAGGGTGATGATCACCCAAAGGATTTAAGCTTTGCGCAGGAGCAATAAAGTCAGAAGGGATTAGTTTAGTGCCTTGGTGGATCAGCTGATAAAAAGCATGTTGTCCATTGGTGCCAGGCTCTCCCCAAATTACTGGGCCAGTTTCATACATTACAATCTCACCGTTGCGATCTACATATTTGCCATTGCTTTCCATGTCTCCCTGTTGAAAATAAGCTGCAAAGCGATGTAAGTATTGGTCGTATGGTAAAATAGCTTGTGTTTCGGCGCCAAAGAAATTGATATACCAAACACCTAACATTCCTAAAATCACTGGAACGTTTTCTTCAAAAGGAACGGTTGAAAAGTGTTTGTCGGTAGCGTGTGCACCTGCTAATAGTTGTTTAAAGTTATCGAAACCAATTCCCAAACTGATTGATAATCCAATGGCACTCCATAATGAATATCGGCCACCTACCCAATCCCAAAATTCGAACATGTTTTCGGTGTCAATGCCAAAAGCAGCAACATCTTTAGCATTGGTAGATAATGCAGCAAAATGTTTCGCAATATCTGCTTCGGTAGCACCTTGGTTAAGGAACCAGCTTCTTGCCGTGTTGGCATTGCTCATGGTTTCTTGGGTGGTAAAAGTTTTTGAAGCTACTAAAAACAAAGTCGTTTCAGGGTCTACCACTTTCAGTGTCTCTGCAATGTGCGTACCATCAACATTAGAAACAAAGTGTAGGTTCAGTCTTGTTTTGTAATGTTTTAACGCTTCGGTAACCATTACAGGTCCTAAATCAGAGCCGCCAATACCAATATTTACTACATCGGTAATTTGTTTGCCAGTGTAGCCTTTCCATTCGCCAGAAATAATAGCATTGCTAAATTTTTCCATCTTGGCCAAAACCGCATTCACCTCAGGCATTACATCCTTTCCATCTACTAAAATAGGGGTATTACTTTGATTACGCAAAGCGATGTGGAGTACTTCACGGCCTTCGGTTTCATTGATTTTTTCACCATTGAACATTGCCTTTATCGCTTCATCTAGTTTACATTCTTTAGCCAATTGGATAAGTAGGGCTATAGTTTCGTCGTTGATCCTATTTTTCGAGTAATCAAATAAAATATCCTCAAACAATACCGAGAATTTATTGAAACGTTCAGGGTCTTCCGCAAATAGGGCTTTAATGTCCGTTTGGTTAATGTTGATATAATGATCGGCTAAATATTGATAAGCCTTTGTCGTCGTGAAATTGATTTTTGGCAACATATAATAGGGTTTTTAGTCTTGTAAAAATACAAATCTGTAAGTTAAATGTTCGTTAATAAAGCCACAGATGTGCAGATATTTTATATTTAGATGATGATTCTAAAGAAATCATTGGTGTATCTGTGGCTAAAATAAGCTATCTTGTATGCAAACCTAAACTAAGATGAAGAAACTTTTATTTTTAAGTGCGGCATTGCCTTTGTTTGCTGCAGCTCAAAACAATAACCTAAAAATAGATGCGGCAAAACGTGCCGAAGCCATTACCCAAAAAGTAATCGACTGGCGGAGGGATTTCCATCAACATCCAGAGCTGGGAAACCAAGAAATGCGTACTGCGGGGATTATTGCCAAACATTTGCAAGCGCTGGGCTTAGAAGTAAAAACAGGTGTGGCTAAAACAGGAGTAGTGGCTGTGCTAAAGGGAGGAAAGCCGGGTCCAGTAGTTGCCTTACGTGCAGATATGGATGGATTACCTGTAACCGAAAGGGGAAACTTGCCTTTTGCATCTAAAGTAAGAACTACATACAATGGGCAGGAGGTGGGTACAATGCATGCTTGCGGCCATGATTCACATGTAGCTATTTTAATGGGCGTAGCCGAAGTGCTTAATGGGATGAAAAAAGATTTAGCAGGGACAGTGAAGTTTATTTTCCAGCCTGCAGAAGAAGGGGCGCCTGTAGGTGAAGAGGGAGGAGCAGAGTTGATGGTGAAAGAGGGGGTATTAGAGAATCCTAAAGTTGATGTGATTTTTGGATTGCACATTAACTCGCAAACTCCCGTTGGACAACTTACTTATAAACCTGGCGGAACTATGGCAGCGGTAAACGACATGAAAATTACCGTGACGGGTAGACAGGCACATGGTGCTTATCCGTGGAGTAGTATTGATCCTATTGTAGTTTCGGCACAAATTGTAAATAATCTGCAAACAATTGTAAGTAGGAATTTGAACGTGACGGAAAATCCAGGGGTAGTGACTATTGGAAGTATTCAAGGAGGGGTGAGATCGAACATTATTCCTGAAAAAGTAGAGATGTTGGGCACAGTTCGTAATTTTACCAAAGAAGATGAAGCGATGTTTATTGAAAGAATTAAAACCATTGCTACTAAAACTGCGGAAGCTGCTGGTGCAAAAGCCGAAGTATTGATTCCTTATAGCGCCCATTATCCAGTAACCTTTAATGATATTGCCTTAACAGAAAAAATGCTGCCGACTTTGCAATATACGGCTGGAGCAGATAACGTGAAATTGAAACCTCCAGTAACTGGTGCCGAAGATTTTTCTTTTTATCAGGAGAAAGTGCCGGGATTGTTCTTCTTTTTAGGGGCAATGCCTAAAGGACAAGATCCACTAAAAGCTCCATCGCATCACACTCCTGATTTCTTTATTGACGAAAGTAGTTTCAATTTAGGGGTAAAGTCTTTGTGTAATTTAACACTGGATTATATGGGGATGAAGAAAAAATAATGTTTGAGTATTTATCACCACCTTAAAAATCATCCTAGGGCATTTTAGTTTTGAACCATTTAGGTATTAAGGACCATTAAATTTTATAATCCTATATCTTAAATGAACTTAGGTGTCTTAGATGGTTTTAAAAAATGTATTACCACCTTAGACATCTTAGAACATTTTATTTTTTGAACCATTTAGGTATTAAGGACCATTAAATTTTATAATCCTATATCTTAAATGAACTTAGGTGTCTTAGATGATTTTAAAAAATGTATTACCACCTTAGACATCTTAGAGCATTTTAGTTTTTGAACCATTAAGGTAATAAGGGCCATTAAGTTTATAATTCTTATATCTTAACCGTATAGCTTAGATGAACTAAGGTGCCTTAGGTGGTTTTCTTTTACCGCGCCTTAATTTCTTAATGTTTTTTGAATTCCGCACTTAGATGACCTTAAACGTCTTAGTTTGTTTAAATAAAGTGTGCTCTAGATAACTCAATACTTTCAAAGCCCGTAGTCAAATCCTATATTTGCCTTTATGACTAAAGAACAGTTGCAGGATTTAAGAGATAGATTAGCTTCTCTGAGGAGGCATCTTTGACGTTGATGAGCTTTTATACCAAATAAGCGAGGAAGAAAAAGTTACCCTCGATCCTAATTTTTGGAACAATCCTAAAAAAGCCGAACAGCTATTAGCCCAAATTAGCACCAAGAAAAAATGGACAGAAGGTTTTGCTCAAGCAAATGCTGTTTATGAAGATACTGCGGTACTTTATGAGTTTCAACAAAGCGGCGATGCAAGCGAGGAAGAAGTGGAGGAGCAATATCAGCAAGCTTTAAAAACGATAGAGGAGTTGGAGCTTAAAAACATGCTCAACAGCAAAGAAGACCAGTTGAATGCCGTATTGCAAATTACTGCAGGTGCTGGTGGTACTGAAAGCTGTGATTGGGCCAGTATGCTCATGCGTATGTACATCATGTGGGCCGAAAAGAATGGTTACAAAGTGAGCGAACAGGATTACCAAGAAGGGGAGGTTGCAGGTGTAAAAACAGTAACCTTAGAAATTAGCGGGGAGTTTGCTTATGGTTATTTGAAGGGTGAAAATGGAGTGCATCGTTTGGTGCGTATTTCTCCATTCGATTCAAATGCTCGTCGTCATACTTCTTTTGCTTCGGTATATGTTTATCCATTGGTTGATGACACCATCGAAATAGAAGTTAACCCTGCTGATATTGAGTTTGAGACTTTCCGTTCTGGAGGTGCAGGTGGACAAAATGTAAACAAGGTAGAAACTGCCGTGCGTTTATATCATAAACCGTCGGGAATTATTATTAAAAACCAGGAGTCTAGATCGCAATTGCAGAATAAGGAAAATGCTATTCGCTTATTAAAGTCGCAGTTGTACGAAATAGAAATGCGTAAACGAATGGAAGCAACAGCGGCCATAGAGGGAAGCAAGAAAAAAATTGAATGGGGTTCGCAAATAAGAAGTTACGTATTGGATGATAGAAGGGTGAAAGACCACCGCACCAATTACCAAACCTCTAACCCAGATGCGGTACTCAATGGAGACATCAATGAGTTTTTAAAAGCTTATTTGATGGAATTTTAATTGGATTTACGATATTAGATTTACGAGCTACGATTTTGCCCCAAACTATTAACTATTTAACAATGATCATATCTTCCAGACTTCGGAATTTTGGACTATTAACTTTTCTGCTATTGGTTGCTATACATGCTAATGCCCAACAAGCAATATCATTATATGGAGGAGCAATTCCTGGAGCAAAACCAACTCCAGCCGATTACGTAGAGGAAACCATTACACGTGAAGACAAGATTGTTAGAACAAGTAAAGTCTCAAAGCCAGAATTATACATTTATCAACCAGCTACCCCAAATGGTACAGCGGTAATTATTTGCCCTGGTGGTGGTTATGGTATTTTAGCTATTGATAAAGAAGGGCATGATGTTGCCAAGAAATTTCAGGAAATTGGCGTGACCGCTTTTGTGCTGAAATATCGTTTGCCAAGTGATTTAATCATGAAGGATAAAAGTACTGGCCCGATGCAAGATGCTTTGCAAGCTATCTACTTGGTGAGAAAAAATGCGTCTTTATGGGGTGTTGATCCCAATAAAATTGGAATCATGGGCTTTTCAGCTGGAGGTCATTTGGCCTCAAGTGCCAGTGTGCACTATAATGATATGAAAATCGATAATCAAGAGAATATCAGCCTACGTCCTAGTTTTTCTATCCTTATTTATCCAGTAATCAATTTCGGACAATATACGCATGCAGGATCGGTAAAGAACTTATTGGGCGAGACCCCTACCGATCAACAAAGAAAATACTTCTCTTCGGAATATCAAGTCAACGCACAAACCCCTCCAGCTTTTATGGTACATGCCAATACCGATAAAACGGTGCCAGTACAAAATAGCTTGAGATATAATGAGGCTTTGGTGAAAAACGGCGTGTCGGCCGAGTTGCATGCCTATCAAGCAGGAGGACATGGCTTTGGACTTTACAATAAAACCACTAAAGATGATTGGTTTGAGCGTTTAAAAAATTGGATGCAGGCCAATAATTGGTAGGCTATTGACCAAACAAAGTTTTTCTTCCAAATCTGTATCAAATTTCTATTTTTGAGACTTAGTTTAAAATTAAAATAACCTTAATGAATAATTGGTTAAACAAAAATGGCATTCATATTGCCATTCTCGCAGCATTTGTAGTCATCTGCTTTATTTATTTCAGTCCAGTTTTGCAAGGTAAGGCACCAGCGCAAAGTGATGTCATCCAATCTAAAGCCATGCAAAAAGAAATCATGGAATATAAAGAGAAAGATGGCAAAGGACCACTTTGGACCAACCAAATGTTTGGTGGTATGCCAGCCTATCAAATTTGGGTGCAATATGCTTACAACGGAGCTACTTATGGTATTGCTTTAATTACCAAAGCACTTCCAAACCCAGTAGGTACGGTATTGCTTTTATTAGTTGGGGCTTATTTTCTTTTTATCACTTTAAAAGTAAATCCTTGGTTGGCTGCTGCGGGAGCCATAGCCTTTGCTTTTACCACCTACAACTTCGTACTAATTGCTACTGGACATAGCAATAAAGCTTTAGCTATAGGCTTTTTTGCACCTATTATTGCCAGTCTTTTCATCACCTTGCGAGGCCGTTATTTATTGGGTGCCAGTTTAACGGCGCTATTTTTAGCTTTAGAAATTAGGGCTAACCACGTTCAAATGACTTATTATCTGTTCCTTTCTTTATTGATTTTAGTAGGAATAGAGTTATATCAAGCATATAAAAATAAAACCTTACCTGCTTTTGGTAAAGCCATTGGCTATTTGGCAGGTTCGGTGATTTTGGCGGTAATGATCAACGCCAGTTTGTTGTGGACTACTTCTGAATATGCAGGAGAAACCAACAGGGGTAAGTCTAATTTGACTGATACCGTAAGTAAGGAAAAAACGGGAATGAGCAAAGACTATGCTTATATGTGGAGCCAAGGGGTGGGCGAAAGCTTTACTTTTCTTATTCCTAACCTGTATGGCGGAGCTTCAGGGATTGATGAATTGGTGAAGCCAGAAAGCAACATGTACAAAGCTGTGGCTGCTGATTTCTCTGGAGGTGATCCAACACAAACCACTCAAATTATTCAACAATTGGCAGGTAGCTTTAATATGCAAGAATACTGGGGTGAAAAACCAGGAACCTCAGGAGGATACTACTTTGGAGCTATTGTATGCTTTTTGTATATCTTCGGTTTGTTTATTGTACGTAGTCGTATCAAATGGTGGATATTGGCTACTACGGTACTGTTTATGCTTTTGTCGTTTGGCAAGAACTTCCCATTTGTATCTGATTTGTTTTTCAACTATTTCCCTCTTTATAATAAATTTAGAGCGGTAGAATCTATTTTAGCAGTAGTAGGCTTAATGGTGCCAATATTGGCTTTTCTAGCTTTAAAAGAAGCGCAAGAGAGCAAGTTGGAGCAAAAAGAATTGGTGAAAAAACTAACTTGGTCTGCTGGGATTACTGGAGGTTTTGCCTTAATTGTAGCCATTGTACCTACACTATTCTTTAGTTTTAAAACCAATAACCATGCAGATATAGTACAAGCTTTAACACAAGCTTTACAGAATAATGCAGCTGCAGCGCAAAAGTTGGCTAATGCACTTGTACAAGATAGAATTGCGATTGCTAGAGCTGATGCAATTAGAGCTTTCTTGTTTGTTGCTATTGGTTACGCCATTGTTTGGGCCTTTATTACCAAAAAATTAAACACTCAATTGGCCTTTGGTTTATTGGCTTTTGCTGTATTAATTGATATGTGGCAAGTGGATCGTAAGTATTTAAACAGTAAAAACTTCGAAAACAAGTCAACCCTTACTAATTATTTTCAGCCAAGGGATATTGATAATTTGATTGCTGGCGATAAGGATCCTAATTACCGTGTGTTTGATCAAACCATTAATACCTTTAATGATGCGAGTACTTCTAACTTTCATAAGACAATTGGAGGTTACCATGCCGCGAAATTGAAGAGATATGATGAGCTAATCCAACATCAGTTTAGCAAAAGCGTTAACCAAGATGTATTGGATATGCTTAACACAAGGTATTTCATTACTCAGGATCCTCAAAATGGATCTTACCGCATGAGCAGAAATGCAACGGCTTTGGGTAATGCTTGGTTGGTGAAAAGTGTACAGTTTGTAAAGAATTCTGATGAAGAAATGAAAGCCATCAGCAGCTTTGATCCTAAGGTTGAGGTGATTGTAGACGAGCAGTATAAAAAACTATTAGATACCACTCGTTTAGGAGCTGATCCTAGCGCTTTTATCAAAATGGATAAATACCATCCTGATCATATCGAATATAGCTACAGTGCTCCGCGTGATGTAATTGCGGTATTCTCTGAAATCTACTATGATAAAGGTTGGAATATGTATGTAGACGGTGTTCAAAAGCCTTATTTCAGAGCTGACTACGTTTTGCGTGCCGCTCAATTAGAGGCAGGTAACCATAAAGTGGAATTTAAATTTGAGCCTAAATCTTATTACGTAGGGGAGAAAATTTCATTAGCAGGTACCATTTTATTGGTTTTATGTTTAGGCTTTGCTGGCTATAACGAAAACAAAAAGAAAAAAGCAACTGCGTAAAATATAAAGATTAGTGTTTGTTGAATAGAACATTAATCATTCCGAAGAAAGGCCGTTGAAAAATCAGCGGCCTTTCTGTTTTAATACAAATAAACTTCAAATGAAACTTAGACCTTTCTCACAAAGCAAATATTTATGGATGATTATTGTCCTACTTTCCGTTATTGCAATTCTATTTAAATCGAGTTACAGGACATATATTTACACCAACCATATCAACGACTTTGGGGTTGCAGATTCTTCGCCGAACTTCTTTGCAGGATTGATTATAGTGTTGCTCTATTTTGTTCAGGTGCAAAAAACAACCTTACAAAAACATGCTTTGTTTGCAGTGGTAGGACTTGTGGGGTATGAACTTATTCAAGGGAGTTTTTTTAAAAACAATGTTTTCGATTATAAGGATATTTTGGCTTCAATCTTAGGTGTCTTTATCGGCTACTTCATCTGTTCGAAATTTAAATCAAGACCGGTTTTTAATAGTCAAGAGGTGTAAAATGTGGAAATGCCGATGTGCCGGCTGCATGTTATTTGTACTAAGAGATTACTTTAATCATTTTAACGAGCTCCAATTTTTCCCCATCTGGTAAAAATTCTACGATGTTCTCAACTTCGGAAAATCCCATTGCTTTGTAAAGCGGAATACCAGGTAAAGTGGCACCAAGTTCTATGTTAGAAAATCCACATTTTTTTGCTTCTGCCTCGCAGATTCTCATAATTTGCCTGCCAATACCTCTTCTTGCATAATCTGGGTGTACAAAAAAGGCCCTAATCCTTGCTGCATCAGTTTTTGGGTCAAGTAGTGGGTCCATCAATTCTTTATGTTGGTCACCTCCGTATAAGGTATTTCGCATACTCCATCCCCCACATCCCACAATCATCTGGTCAATTTCAACAACATAATAAGTACAATCGCTTATAAGCTGAGTATCTATTCCAAAGATATATTTAAGTGAGCTTTCAATCTGAAAAGTAGTATAATGTTCTTTGCTTAAACCTCTTACTGAAAGAGCTAACAACTTCTCTAATTCTGAAATGTCCTTAAAAGTGGCTAGGCGTATCATATCAATTAAGTGTATTGTAGTGATTTATTATTAAGTACTTGAAGATTTATTTGCGTAGAATTTTGATAATTGAATTCATGTGCCAAACAAGGTTGTCCCTGTCTTTTGAATTTATCCCTTGTAGCAATTTTTCGATTTGCCTGTCGGTTAAAGCATTGAGGTTTGCCAACTCCTCTAGTCCTTTTTCTGATAAGGATATTTGGCTCGCCCTAGAATCTTTCTCGGATTTTGATTTAGTGACCAATTTGTCTTTTTCCATTTTTTTTAATGTTCTGCTTAAATAGCCCTTATCAATAAGCATGGCGTCTATCACTTTAGAAGTGTCTGTTTTCCCTTTTGGAGAAATCTCAAAAAGTATCCTCGCCTCTGTTAATGAATAGCCTGTATCAAGATAACCCTTGTCTAATAATCCCATTAAATTAGTGTAGAAACGATTGAAAGATCGGATGTTGTCATTAATTGGTTTTTCCATTTTATAGTAACTCCTGTTCGTTTGAGTATTGCTAAGGTATATTTAATAGTTGACTTTGTTAACTATTAAATATTGGGATTTTATATTTTTATACCAACTACACGAACAAATTTCAATAGCACCTGTTATTTAATCACCTAAACAATAACAACATGAAAACGAAGAAGATTTGGGCTAACCTAGCAGTACAAGATGTAGAGCGTACCAGAACTTTTTACACCCAATTAGGCTTTACTCCCAATGGACATAACAATGCGCCAGATTTAGCAAGTTTTCTATTTGGCGATGCTAACTTTATCATTCATTTTTTCCAGAAAGAAGCCTTGTTAGCTAATATGCAAGGAACATTTGCCTTAGCTAAAGAGGGAAACGAAGTGATTTTTAGTCTTGCTGCAGATACAGATGAAGAAGTGAACGAATGGGCAGAAGCGGCCCGTAAGGCAGGAGCGGATATTTTTCAAGAACCCGGAAGATACGGAGGCTATTATTTCTGCGCTTTTGCTGATCCTGACGGACATAAATTCAATGTGCTGTCTTTGGCAGGCATGTAGCTTGAACTAGCGATATTTAATGAGGTGAAAGGGATTGATTTTAGACTTACGAAGTTTGATTGGGCTTTGGAACTTTCATATCTAATGTGCTAAGATTATCTTTATCGAGAAATCATATCATTGAAATGATCGAATTAAGAGATATTATTCATACAAACCCAAGGGACATTCAGCGTTTGGCCAATAACCATGCAATTGCGAAAAACCTGCGAGATGTTTTCCCATTTCCTTATGCTTTAGAAGATGCCCACTATTTTCTGGATTTGGCTTCTAATGATAAATTAGGAAAGGTGTTCGGTATTTATCATCAGGATGTTTTTATAGGCACCGGTCGCTTAGTTCCTGGACAAGATGTATATCGTATTAACGCCGAAATTGGCTACTGGATTGGAGAAAGCTATTGGGGAAAAGGACATGGTACAAATGCAGTTAAATTAATGGTAGCATACGCTTTTCAGGAACTGGAATTGTTGCGGGTTTATGCTTGTGTATTTGGCTTCAACACAGCTTCTATGCGGGTGTTAGAAAAAGCAGGATTTGAAAAGGAGGCTATTGTTAAATCTTCAATCATCAAGGAAGGAAATGTGTATGATGAGCATTTGTATAGCATTAGAAAGAACTCGTAATTCAATATTTGCTTGCATTGTTAAGCCCTTCGTAAGTCGTGTATTGCTTGAAGCTTCCTCGGTTTAGTGCTATTGTGGCATTGCCTTTCGCTTTTAGCCCCGACAGCAATGTAAGGTCCGCAGGTTGAGGAACAAAACCGAGGACTTGGAATGAATGGCGGGACTAGGGGGATTGATGTGCAAGGTTTTTGCGCTTCAAAAAAAGAAAATATTCGTCTAAATCAGACAATAACAATATGAAATTGTGGTCTTCCTGTGAAGCTTCCAAGTTTTCTAAGAATGTAAAATTTTGTTAAACTTCCCTGCAATGGCGGGCTAGTTAGGCAATAAATCCTATATTTAGCACACGTAGCACTAAGCAAACCGTGTATTAATGAAAGCAATTAAATTCCTGGTCCTGTTATTTTGTCTTAGCATCACCTTGGCCTACGCCCAACAAGATACTGCCGCCCTAAATACAATTATCAATAAAACCAAGCGACTTAACGAAGAACAGCCGCTTGAAAAAGTATATCTACATTTCGATAAGCCCTATTATGCCGTGGCTGATACGATATGGTTTAAGGCTTATGTGACCGCACAGGGTACGATGCCATCTCCATTGAGTAAAATTGTTTATGTAGAGATGTATAATGCGGTGGATTCATTGGTGCAAACGGTAAAGCTACCTGTGAAAAATAGTGTAGCTTATGGCAATATCCCTTTGCCTATGAACACCTATAAGCAGGGTAATTACTATGTAAGAGCCTATACTTTATGGATGCTCAATTCCGATGCGGATTATTTTTTCTCGAAAAACATTTTGATAGGAGAAGCTATAGATAAGCAATTACTAACCAATATCAGTTATACCAACGCTCCTACTGATAAAGCAATTAAGACTACCGCTCGAATCCAGTTTAAGGACACGAGTAAAAAGCCATTGGCTAATAAAACAGTTAACTGGCGTATGTTCCATAATTATGATGTGTTTAGCAGTGGCCGGGGCACAACCGATGCGAATGGGTATTTAACAATAACGGTAACCAGCAAACCAGGAGACCCTATTAAAAAAGGTACTTTAGTGGCTGATGTAAGTATGGCTGATAAGGAATTGGCAAGCGCTAGTTTCAATATTAGGCAAAATGATAATGGGATTGACTTTCAGTTGTTTCCAGAAGGAGGAGAGTTGATTTTGGGCATTCCCAATCAGGTAGGTTTTAAAGCGGTATTGCCAAGTGGCTTAGGTGCCGATGTGAAAGGTAGTATTGTAGATGAACAGAATAATGAGGTAGGTACTTTTGTTTCTACTTTTGCGGGTATTGGTAGTTTCTTTATTTCGCCAGAAGTTGGGAAAAACTATAAAGTTAAATATACCAGTAAAGATGGTTTGAGCAAAACAATTGAATTGCCCAAAGCCGTTGAGGGAATTACTTTGCAAGCGAGTAACCCAGCAGCCACGGATTTTATTAACCTACGTATTTTAGCCAGTGCTGCTTTTTTTGAAGCGAATAAAGAAAAAACCTTTTACTTGGTCGGTCAAAATAGTAATAATGTGGCCTACGGTGCACAAATGAACTTAAAAAGCCAAGTGGTTACGGTTAAAGTTCCTAAACAAAATTTTCCATCAGGGATTGCACAGCTTACATTATTTAATGAGAAAAGCGAACCTATAAGCGAACGTTTGGTATTTGTGTTACATAATGATGCAATGAATTTAGCGCTCAAGGCAGATTTACCTGCATACAAGCCTCGTCAAAAAGTAAAAATAAGCCTTGATGCTAAAAGTAAAGGACAACCTATTACAGGTGATTTTTCGGTGAGTGTAACCGATGAGAGCAAGGTGCCTAGCGATGAAAATAACGAAACCACTATTTTGAGCTCGTTATTGCTTACTTCTGATTTGAAGGGTTATGTTGAAAAGCCAAATTATTATTTCAATAAGCCAGATGAAAAGAAACTGGGTGAACTAGATAAATTGATGCTTACTCAAGGTTACAGAAGGTTTGCCTATAAGGAAATATTAGCTGGACGGTACCCTAAAATATTTTTGCTGCCAGAACAAGGGATCAGTATTTCAGGAACTTTGAGAGATCTTACTGGTATGCCTATTAAAAAAGGTGCTATGCGTATGATGGTGACTGGAAAGCCGATTTCGGCACAAACTATCACTAGTAACGTAGGTGTATTTAATTTTAAGGATTTGGTGTTCCCAGATTCGTCGCAAGTGGTAATCAGTGCACGTTATAACCCTAACTACAATAATTTGATGATCATGTTGGATGGAAGTCCAACGGCGGCCAAGGGAACAAATTTGCATGCGGCAGATGAGATAGAGAATATCGATACGGCCATGTCTTCATATCTAAGTAATAGTCAAAGACAATATCGCTTCATGCGTACGCTTAAAACGGTAGAAATTAAAGGGGGAGCTATTAAGCGCCCGAGCCATGCAGATCACCCAGCACTTTCTGGTTTAAGCCAAATTCCAGATCGTTTTATTGAGGGAGCAAGGTTTGAAGGCTGTAACTTCTTGTTGGAGTGTATCAGGACCCAATTGCCTAGCCTTACGTTTGACATGCAAGAGCAGAAATTCTATATCACCCGAAATTATAATAGTGGTGGTCGTGTGCCTGTTGCTATTTTTCTTAACGGAATGAACGTAGATGTTAATGCAATCAATTCGGTAGGTGCGGTTGATTTAGAGTCTATTGAGGTTTTCTTGAACGATCCGTTGGGTACCGTAGACAGAATGTATGGTACACAAGGGGTGCTAGTAATCAATACTAAAAAAGCACCGAAGGGCGAGAAAATGTCTAAGCAAGATTTCTTGGATATGTTGCCTAAAAAATACGAAGTAAAGTACAATCCACAAGGGTATAGCAAAGAGCGTGAATTTTATTCGCCAAAATATGCTCCAAATGCACCAGTGACCAGTAATGATTTAAGAACTACGATTTATTGGAACCCTAAGTTGGTGACCGATGAAAAAGGTAATGTTAGCTTTGAATTTAACAATGCCGATGGTAAAGGGAACTATAAGGTAGTGGTAGAAGGAATAGACAAAAATGGTAATGTAGGCCGTAATGTGATAAGGTACGTTGTGAAATAATATGGTGCAGGGTTTTTCCTGCCATTCAAAACGCAGCGAAGAATTTTGCTTAAACCACCTAAGACACCTTAGTTCATCTAAGCTATACGATTAAGATATAAGGATAAGACCTAATGCTCCTTAATGGTTCAAAAACTAAAATGTTCTAAAATGTCTAAGGTGATAATCTTTTTTTAAACCATCTAAGACACCTTAGTTTATCTAAGCTATACGATTAAGATATAAGGACTATAAAAGCAATTGCTCCTTAATGGTTCAAAAACTAAAATGCTCTAAGATGTCTAAGGTGGTAATCTTTTTTTAAACCATCTAAGACACCTTAGTTCATCTAAGCTATACGATTAAGATATAGGGATTATAAAACCTAGTGCTCCTTAATGGTTCAAAAACTAAAATGTTCTAAGATGTCTAAGCTGGTCAATTATTTTTAATTCACTGCATTTTTAACCTTTCGTACCATTCTATCAAAAAACTCAAGCCCATTCTTGTCATTCTTTGAATTTAATAACTCCATTTCCAATTTACCTGGATTAAAGCGGAGGTAGAAAACCGCTCCATTAGCTAAAGTCAATTCTCTTCCACTGCTCAGGTTTTTGTTCAGTAATAAGCTGTCTTGGTCTTTAAAGGCATCCTTCAAAACATCAAGTACACTTTCTGTTTTTCGTTCTGGATATTCGGCCAGCATTTCATAACGAGTGGCTGTTTTACTTACTTTAACGGAGGTGCGACCTTGATTGCACGCATAAATCATGGCTAGCAGGACAATCAATAACATTATTCTTTTCATATCATTGTTTTTAAACTTTAAATACTATGGCTTTTCATGTAGATTATCCGCCTGTACGGCCTTTAATATCATCTAGTGACGTTTTTCTGTTACGTGCTGATTTTACTTGCTGGTTGCCAAAACTGTAGTTAATGCTAAAGGAAGCTCTTCTGTTTACATAGTGATTGGTCACATACATATCTACATTTTGATATTTCATTCGGCCTTCCCAGTAATTGGTGTTCAAGATATCATCTACGCTTAAGCGTAATTTTATTCGGTTTTGCATCACGCTTTTTTGTACGCCTAAGTTGAGTGCGTATTGAGCAATCGTGGTTTCTTCAACACCTCTTATCCTTGGCGAATCGTACCAAAAGCTCAGTTCGGCCCTAAATGTTTTAGAGAAAACAAAGGATTGGGAAGTATTGAAATTGAATGAAACCTTGGATTTTTGGAATTGAGCACCTACCAGTGTTCCATCCTCATATTTTTGATAATTGGCTGAGAAGTTATTTTGCATACTCCAGTGCTTAGTGACTTTAAGAGGTACAAACAAATTGGCATTATATAAATTGGCGTGACCAAAGTTCTGGCGCTGAACCTCTATCTGCCTAGTGGCATCATTTTGTCGGCTTACTTGTGTAATCATTCCCCTCACATCAGCATAGTTAAACGATAGCGAGAACTCCTTGAAATTATAAGCAAATTCAAAATTGTCGGTAAACTGGGCATTAAGATAAGGATTGCCACTATCAATGGTGTAAGGGTCCAAATATTGTACAAATGGGTTTAGTTGTTGGTAGCTTGGGCGGTCAATGCGGCGGCTATAAGAGTAGTTAAAACTGTGGTTTTTGCTCAACTCTTGCTTAAGGAAAATAGAAGGAAATAAGGAAACATAGTTGCGGTCAACCATTTTATTGCTGGTAACTGAATGTCCTTTACTATGAGTATGCTCAGCTCTTAAACCTAGTTGTAACTCCCATTTTTTCCAGTTTTTCGAAAGATTGGTGTAAGCAGCATTAATGTTTTCTTTGTAGATGAAAAGGTTGGAACGGCCTAACACGTCAGACCATGAACCGTTGCTCAATTGCTCAGAAATGAAATCATTGTTGGTATTTACAAAGCTGCTTTTTAATCCCGCTTCAAACTTTAGGGTTTTAGAAAATGGCCATGAAAAATCCGTTTTGGCTGCAACCACATCTATAGTTGCATCAACGATGTTACGTAGATTAGAGCTATTGGTTTCTTGTTGTGCAGTATTAAGATAACGAGCATCAAAGTTATCGTTACGATCTAAACCATATCTGGCATAGTCAACGTCAAAAGTAATATTGGCTTCCTCTTTTGGCAAATCATGTTTGATGTTAAAATTGGCTGTTACATTTTGCATTTTACTGTTGTTGCCATTGTTCTGTTTAATGTAGCTTAGTGTGTGGGTGTTGCCTTGGTATTCGTTAACATTGGCATTGCTAAGCCCTACCATATCATTTTTAATGGAAGAGAAATCTACCATCACCCCTAATACCGTCTTTTTAGAAGCATAATAATCTGCACCAATTTTGGCCGAGTAACCTGGACTTTTTTGCTTACGATTGAACGATTGGTCAAAAGTGGTGAGCATTGAGGGGGTATTGGCAGTTCTAGTCAGTAAGGTTTCGTTAAAACCAGAACGGGTGTTGTAGGTAGTATTACCAAAAATATTCCATTGCTCTGTCCTATGGTTTAGATTAAGGTTGGCACTGTGTCTGTATAAATTGTTAGGACCGTCTTTAACACCACCCCATCCCGTATTTAATACCGCACTGCCATTGGTGCCAAAGTTTTTATTTCTTTTTAGTTTGATATTGATGATACCAGCATTACCAGCAGCATCATATTTGGAAGATGGGTTGGTGATCAGTTCAATACTGGCGACTTGATCGCTGGTCATGTTACTCAAAACAGTTGTAATGTCGGCGCCAGACAAATAATTGGTTTTACCATCTACCATTACGGTAATGCCTGCTTTATTGTTCAGTTTAATTTGCTCCGTTTGACGATCTATGGTTACTCCTGGAGCCTTCTCCAAAAGTTCTAATACACTATTTCCAGCAGCGGTGGCATTGTTTTCTACGTTCAACACAGTTTTGTCCGCTTTACGTTCAACAAAAGGTTTTTGTCCCACTACGCTTACCTCTTTCAGTTGCTTGCTGGTGCTCTGCATTTTTATCGCTGGAAGTTGTAAGTCGCTGCTCGTAAAACTGAATTTTTGACTGCTATAAGGTTGGTAGCTCACCATTTTTACTCGTAATAGGTATTGGCCTTCGCTAACATTTACAAACTGGTACAGGCCGTCTAAATTGGCAGAGGTTTCCATGGTCTTTGTAGTGTCGGCCATGTTCACCAGTTTTACTAAGCTATAGGGTAGGGGCTCATAGGTCTCCGTGACAATCTTGCCACTGATGTTTCCTTTTTTTTGGGCAAAAGAAGTCCCCCACGCCAAAAGGCATGTCATTAACAGTAATATTTTTTTCATGATTTTTCTTTTTAAAGTTGTAGAGACTAGGGATTAGTTACTGATGAACAGTCTTAGTCCTTAGCTGTTATTTTTTAGATAATACAATGGCCCTCCTCCTTTTTGGAAGACATTTCAGGTGATTAAAAAATGGTTGAGTTATAGGTGTCAGCTATCAGTTAATAAAGACGTTACTACTTACTGATACCTGATTTATTGTTTATTTGTTTTCTTCTGGATGTTCAAGGTCATAACGGCATTTCAATCCGTCTTCGGTCATGATTGATTCGCGATAAGGCTCACTGTAAGTGCCTTGGTCATCACGGCACCAATAGTATTGATAGAAACTCCAATACCTGTGGGTATTTTCATTAATGAGTACGCGACTGCCAACCGGAATTTTCAATTGGATATGTACCCTTTGGTCACGCCAAGGCATGTTTTTGTTAAGCTGTATGTTTGGGCTAAATACCAGTGAAGAATCTTTTTGGACGAATTTATAGTCAATGTTTTGCACATATTTTAAGGCTGTTTGAAAGTCTCTGCCCTGCGATTCGTAAGTAGCGGTAATAGAAGCTTTTTCATCATGGCTTTTGCTGATTTCAAAACTTACACTTCTAGGGTCTCTAAATGGGCCATTGTTGTAATTGTCGACAATAATTCTGTTGCCAATATTCATTTCCTGTAAATGGTAGCGAATACTGTCCTCCTTGTTAAATACCATGCTCTTGTCTACATCAATTACATAGGTTTGGTATTGCTTTAGATCAGTCTGTTGTACTAGTTGTGCTTCTTCCTTAAATTCTCCTAAAATTTTAGCAGTATAATATCCAGAAGCTCCTGTGCCTATTAACCATAAAATGAGTAAGGCAAACCAAATGTATTTACTGATTTCAATTCTGTTGTTGATTACTTTCAAAGCAAATAGCACCAAGGCCAAAATGGGGATGAAGAAAGTAAGGAAAGCGTTTACAATTAGACCTTCTCTAAAAGGAGTGTTGATGATGCTTAGAGGAAAGGTTTGATATGCGCTTTCGTCCCAGAAACCAAGTAGCATTCCCAAGAAAACAATTAATGCAATTAGACAACCAAAACCAAATACAATGATGAAAATGGCGATGCCCTTACCGAAAACTTTAAAAAGTTCCCTGATTAATCGGCCAAACATTTTAATGATATCGGTAATGAAATTGCTTGACTTTTTTACCACTGGTGCTAAATGGTCATTAGCTGATTTCATATTCGCTTTTAAAGCCGCTAGCTCTTCATCAAAACTCTTTTTGTAGCCATATAAGTTGGTAGCTTCACCTTTCATTTCCATTCGTTCAGATCTGGTGGCAGCTCTAGGAATAGCAATCCAAAGAATCAGGTAAACCAAAATTCCTGTTCCAGCTACAAACATCAATAAGAAAAAGGCTAAGCGTAACCAGCGGGCCTCCATGTTGAGGTAGTGTGATAGGCCTGCACATACGCCAGCAATTACACCTTCGTCTGTATCACGGTATAGTTTTTTAGGACTATTGTAGTTGCCGTATTGGTTGTCATAATTTACTTCTTCCTCTTCTTCGCCAACAAAATCCTGTACGCTGCCCATTTGTACAATTACACCCTGTACATCGGCAACGTCTATTACTTGTTTTTGTGCTTTCTGCAATATTTCTGCAAACATTTCGGCGATACGATTTTCAATGTCCTTCACAATTTCGAAATCGTCTGCGCTTTTGGCAAAATGTTGTTTAATCTCGTTTAGGTAAACCATTAATATTTCATAAGCCTCTTCCTCAATATGGATGATGGAGTTGCCTATGTTGATGATGATTGTCTTGTTCATGGTCTTATTCTTTATAGTGGTAGGCCACTAGCGTTTGTTTTCTGTTTATTGTTCTGTAGTTGGGTTGGCTCCTTGTTGCGAAGTGGTAATGGCATAAACCAGTTCGTGCCAAGTGGTATCTAGTTGAGTAAGAATTTGACTGCCATCTGGAGTGAGTACGTAATATTTACGTGGTGGCCCCGAAGTAGATTCGACCCAGTTATAGCTCAATAAGCCATTATTCTTTAAACGAGTAAGAAGAGGATATAAAGTACCCTCTACCACCAGTAGCTTTGCCCGCTTCAGCTCGGCAATTATATCGGACGCATAAATCTCTCCTCGGGAGATGATTAAAAGCACACAGTATTCGAGTATGCCTTTGCGCATTTGGGTTTGCGTATTCTCTGCTATCATAATACAAAGATATATGTTTAATAATGTACTATGCAATACATAGTACTATAAAATATTTTATAATGCGTATTAAGTGTTTGATTTTCAGTTGAATAATTTTTTAATGAGAGGATGGGAGTTTTTGATTTTTTTCAAAAAGAGGTAGAAATACAGGGAAATGTTGGTTCGTTTTTTCGAAAAATTATCCAGAATTGAGTGGGGTTGGAAAGTTAGGAGGGAGTGTTTTTTGTTGGGAATACCGTTAATTATTTTTTAACCGCTAAGAAAGGAAAGTTACGCTAAGAACGCAAAGAGGTGTCATGTTTCATTGACTGTATAAATGAACCTCTTTTATCGTTTTAAGAAAGCAGATTTTAACGCGATGTTTAGGGACCTCTTAAGTTTTTCTAAGACTAATTTTCATTCGTCTTTGCATTCCTTTGCGAACACTTTCAAACCTTCGCGTTAAAAAAAATAATAGCTAAGAAAGGAAAATAATAACTAGGAGCCTAAGTAGGTAAGCGCCTGCTTAATCATGGCATCGCTAAGGTTGTGTGCTTTGTAATAGCCATTGTCGCCCAAATAATATTTATAAAGCATGAGCTTTAAATTTTTATAAATAAGTGGCTTTGAAGCAATAAGTTGTTTGGTGTCGATAGTGATTTTTTTACTTTCAACGTACTTCAGGAAATCTACATAATCCTTGTCCGAAATGTTGAAAATACTCACCGTTTTATTAAGGTAATCTGCGGTATAACGATCTGCCAATATATCAAATACAAAGTCGATAAATACCTTTTTTTGTAGCAGGGTAGCATAAAACTTGTTGTAGCCAACAGTATCCAGTTTTACATAAATGTCGGGCTGTATACCTCCCCCAGCAAATATTTTCTTGCCATCTTTAAGGATATAAGGCATGCTATTCATTAAACTATCAGCCTTAGGTGCATCAGAAGTAAGTTCGCCGCTGTTATACCTGTCTTCAATATCATTTTGATAAGCTTTATAACCTCGTTTGTAAGGTTTTTGTATGCTTCGACCCAAAGGTGTGTAATAACGTGCAATGGTAAGGTTAAGTGCCGAACCGTCTTCAAAAGCAAACTGTTCTTGTACTAAGCCCTTGCCAAAGGAACGGCGTCCTATTATAATGCCGCGATTAAGATCTTGTATCGCTCCCGCAAAAATTTCACTTGCTGAAGCTGAATTTTCGTTGATTAGCACTGCTAATTTGCCCTGTTCAAACTCACCACCACCGGTCGTAAAGTAATCTGTACGTGGGTCGTGCTTACCTTGTGTATATACGATCAATTTATTTTCAGGCAGAAACTGGTTGGCTAATGAGGTCGCGGCAGTGAGATAGCCACCACCGTTATCCCTTAGGTCTAGTACCATTTTTTTCATGCCTTTAGCCTTTAGGTTTTTAACTGTATTGGTAAAATCTGCATCGGTAGTAGCGCCAAACTTGCTAATTCTAATGTAGGCCGTTTCGGGGTTCATCATGTAGGCAGCGTCAATGCTGCTCACTTCTACTTTGCCACGTTTTACATTGAGCAATACAGGGCTGGTAGTACCTGGATGTAAAATGGTCAACTGTACCGTAGTGCCTTTTTTGCCTTTTATTTTACCCATCATGGCTGATCGAGGTAAACTACGACCACTCACTACGGTAGTATCTACTTTTAAGATTTTATCACCTTGTCTAATACCACTTGAAAAAGCTGGACCATCTTTAATCACATTGGTGACCAATAAAGTGTCGTTAAGAATATAATACTCAACGCCTACCCCTTCAAAATTTCCTTCTAAGTCTTCGGAAAGCTCAAATGCTTCGGTAGGAGGGAGATAAGCACTGTGTGGATCTAATTGATGAAGAAGACTGTCTATAGGCAAATGTTTTAGGCTGTCTGCATTGATGTCGTCCACATATTTTTTCTTGATGATATGGATGATGTCATCTACTTTTGCTTCTTCGGTATTGGCGTATCTGATATCCTTTTGGACCTGAAATCCTTGGTCCTTTAAGAATCTGTAGCCCAAATACATGCCGCCAATTAACGTTACGCAATAGGCCAACGCAATCAATAAATTGAGGCTAGTACTTTTTTTCATCAGTTTGGATAGTGCAAAGGTACTAAAATTAGTTGCTAGTAAAAAAAGAACGTATGAAATACCATTTAGTTTTTTAATAATTTATGCCGATATTTGAAAATTCTTGCAAGAAATTGCGGTTATGTGCAAATTTGTGAGAAGAAAAACCTATTTTTAAATTTAAATGAAAAGAGTAACCGAACAGGAATCTAAATACAAAGACATTGATAAAATGTCGGTAATTGAAGTTTTGAAAGGCATTAACGAAGAGGACAAACTTGTTCCTCTGGCTGTTGAGAAGGCTTTACCACAGATAGAGAAACTGGCTACAGCTGTTGCCGAAAGAATGAAAAATGGCGGTAGGTTATTTTATATTGGTGCAGGTACTAGTGGAAGGCTGGGCGTAGTTGATGCTTCAGAGTGTCCTCCAACTTTTGGTGTGCCATTTGATTGGGTAGTAGGTATCATTGCTGGTGGTGATAGCGCCATCCGTAAAGCAGTAGAATTCGCTGAGGATGATGATAAGCAAGCTTGGATTGATCTTCAGGAATATGATATCAATGAAAAAGATTCACTAGTAGGTTTGGCTGCATCAGGTACTACTCCTTATGTGGTTGGCGGTTTGTTAGAAGCTAGAAAACATGGCGTATTAACTGGCTGTATCATTTGTAACGAAGGCGGACCAGTGGTTGCTGCTTCTGATTATCCTGTTGAGGTGGTTGCTGGACCTGAATTTTTAACGGGTTCAACTCGTATGAAATCGGGAACTGCTCAGAAATTAGTACTTAATATGTTAAGCACTACCGTAATGATTCAGTTGGGACGTGTTAAAGGAAATAAAATGGTAGATATGCAGTTGACTAACCACAAATTGGTGGATAGAGGAACGCATATGGTGATGGAAGAATTAAATATTGGCGAAGAACAAGCTGCTGAACTTTTAACAAAGTATGGTAGTGTGCGTAAAGCCGTAGAAGCTAGCAGATAAACCAGCTGTTTCAATACATTAATTAGCCACAGATACACAGACTTATAAACATTTGTGTGTCTGTGGCTATTTTTTTCAATAGGGGTATCACGCTAAAGTTGTAAATTCGCCTCATGCACGAAATTGAACCATACTATCAATGGAGAGACGACTATATCGCTGCTGAAGACGAGCGTTCGCCTTTTTTTAATACTGAATACTCGGAGTTTTACTACGATAAACAGCTGTATAATTTTCTTATTCATCCCCAATGGGACCATTTTGGTTCTAACACGCTTTATCTTAAAGTACTTTATGTTGATTATGATAGGCAATATACCATCATCGAGTTGATAGGAGAATGGAATGATGCCATCACCAACGATATCATGATTTTAAAGAGAGAGATTTTAGAATTGATGATAGATGAGGGAATCAATAAATTTATCCTGATTGGAGAGAACGTTTTGAATTTCCACGCTTCTGATGATAGCTATTACGAAGAGTGGTTTCAAGAGGTAGAAGATGGCTGGATT
>Ga0206117_100401_pt1 | contig 49160 bp, 51 predicted proteins | sample 3A5Ametagenome_FD_177997 | JGI IMG/M metagenome (GOLD analysis project Ga0206117, IMG submission 177997) | Enriched microbial communities from leaf-cutter ant dump, University of Wisconsin, Madison, United States - 3A5A | ecosystem: Environmental > Terrestrial > Nest > Insects nest > Nest dump... | reverse complement strand
CCGCGGCTGGTCATGAAGCCGCCGCCGCCACCAATGCCAAGCGCTCCGCCTTCGGAACGCTGCAGGAGCACGACGCCCACCAGGGCTGCGACCACCATCAGGTGGATGACGAGAAGAACGGTTTGCATGTAACCCCAAAAACTCTTGTCGGGCATCCCGGGGGACGCGCCAAAGGGCACACCGACCGCACATGCGGCCCGAGTCCGCGGCGTTGTACACGAAGGTCGGCAGCCTTTCCACCTTTCTATGGCGTTTATTTTGGATAGCCGACGCCCTATCACAACCCCTCGCCGTCAGGAAAAAGGAGCCGATCATGATCCTCGCCACACCGCGCCTTCTGCTGGCTCCCTGGACGGAGCGCGACCTGGCCCCGTTTGCCGCGCTGAATGCCGATCCCGAGGTGATGCGCTACTTCCCGAAAACGATGACGGCCGAGGAAAGCAACGCCCTCGTCGACCGCCTTCGCGGCATGTGGGCGGATCACGGCTACGGCCTCGCGGCGGTGCGCCGGAGGGAGGACGACGCCTTCGTCGGCATGGTCGGCATTCAGAAGGTGTTGAACCCCGCCTATCCGTTCGCGCCTGCCGTCGAGGTCGGTTGGCGGCTGGCCAAGGCATTCTGGCGGCAGGGATATGCCAGTGAGGCGGCGCGAGCCGCCCTCGCCCACGGCTTCGATGTTCTGGGCCTTGCCGAGATCGTCGCCTTCACGGCGGTTCCCAACCTGCCGTCACAAGCCGTGATGACCTGCCTCGGCATGACGCGCGATCCGGCCGATGATTTCCTGCATCCGCTCCTTCCGGAGGAGCACCCTTTGAGGCCGCATGTGCTGTACCGGCTGAAGCGAGACGATTTCCAGCGCTGATCGATAGAGCGTGTTGTCGCACTGTTTTTGCGGAAAACGGGTTTCCACTTTTCCGCACAAGGCCCTAGTCCAGAAGAAGCAGGACAGCCGCGTCGAAGTCGGCACGCCGGAAATCCCGGCGCAGCCGGGCTTCGCTGTCGACACCCCAGAGCTCGGCATTCCAGTCTTCGTCGATGTGGGCGGCAAGCCAGACGTCGTCGGGCAGAAGACGCCGCTCGAAAAGAGCCAAGGCGAGGAACACGGAGCCGGTCAACGTGGTGACCAGTTCGACGGCGGCAAGCCGGATCGGATCATCGGGCAGAGTCGCACGAATCGCCGTGACGAGTTCGGGCGGTTGGGCGATCGCTATGACGCCGATCGTCGCCACCGGCCGGACGCCGAACCGCTGTCTGATCCAATCGAGCACCGGTTCCCAGGCAAGGCGCTGGCGTTCGTCGAGGCGCGGCGGCTCGCCTGCCCGATAGCAGGTGAGGTCGGAACCGGAATAGGCGGCAATCGCGTCCTTCACCGCTTCGATCTCGCTCGCCACACCATCGATCGCCGAGTTGACGAGGCGCGTCAGCGGCATGGTCATCGGGTCGACGAACTCGCCCTGCGCGGCCCATTCGGCCTCCAGCGCGCAGGCGGCCCGCAGCGAGGCCACGGCGAGCTGATGGCGCGCCGGCGTCCGCACCGGTTTGCCGTCGAGCAGCACCCTGTGGAGCCCATCGACAGGCTCGACCGAGACCACCTTGTAGAAACGCTTGGGCAGAACGCGCTGCACGTTGGCGCGCGCGCGTTCGGTTGCCAGCACCGGATCGAAGGATGCGGCGAGTTCTTCGAAAAGATCGGCCATCGCCCTACTCCTTGGCGCCGAGGAGTCCCATCGCCAGCGCCGGCACTTCGGCAAAGCCGTCGGCAAGCACATGCGCGCCAGCCTGCGTGAGCTCGTCCCGGCCGTTATAACCCCAGGTGACCCCAAGCGCGAAGGCGCCGGCCGACCGGGCCATCAGCATGTCGTAGCCGGTATCGCCCACCACGACGGTCTGGGACACGTCTCCGCCGAGCGCCGCCACGGCGTCGACCACCATGAACGGATGAGGTTTCGACGGACCGTCGTCGGCCGTGCGAAGAACCGAAAACATGCTCGTGAGGCCGTGCGTTTCCAGAATGGCGTCAAGCCCTCGCCGCGACTTTCCGGTCACGACGCCCAGCAGCACATCGTCCCGGCCCCGCAGCGTGGTCAGGGCATCGAGCGCACCGGGATAGAGCGGCGCGGTTTCAGCGAGGCGAAACCTCATCGACTGATAGGTATCGCGATAGGCCTCCGACACCAGGCCGACGACGACTTCATCCAGACTGGGATCGAGGCGACCGATCGCTTCCGGCAGCGACAGGCCGATGATCGAGAGGACGCCGTCCCGATCGGGCGGCGCATGTCCGACCTTGGCGAAAGCCTCGGTCATGGTGGCAACGATCATGTGCTGGCTGTCCACCAGCGTGCCATCGCAATCGAACAGGACGAGCTTCGGCGTCATCGGCCGGCTTCCCGACACGCTCACGCCAGCGCACCGCCGCCGGCCGTCTTCAGCCAGGCTTCGCCGCAGGCTTTCGCCAGCTCACGCACACGCAGAATGTAGCTCTGCCGCTCCTGCACCGAAATGACGCCACGGGCGTCGAGCAGGTTGAAGCGGTGGCTGGCCTTGATGCACTGGTCGTAGGCCGGTAAGACGCACTTGTGGAGACCGTCCGTACCCGCTGCCGCGCCCTTTTCGAGCAGCGCCTTGCACTCCGCCTCGGCATCCTTGAAATGCTGCATCAGCATGTCGGTGTCGGCATATTCGAAGTTATGGCGGGAATACTCTTCCTCGGCCTGATGGAACACGTCGCCGTAGGTGACCTTGTCGGCGCCTTCCTGACCGTTGAAGTTGAGCTCGTAGCCGTTGTCGACGCCTTGCAGATACATGGCGAGACGCTCTAGGCCATAGGTCAGCTCACCCGACACCGGCGAACACTCGATGCCCGCCACCTGCTGGAAATAGGTGAACTGGCTGACTTCCATGCCGTCGCACCAGCACTCCCAGCCGAGGCCCCAGGCGCCGAGCGTCGGGCTCTCCCAGTCGTCCTCGACGAACCGCACGTCGTGCAGCTTGAGATCGATACCGATCGCCTCGAGGCTTTCGAGATAGAGATCCTGCAGGTTCTCCGGCGACGGCTTCAGGATCACCTGAAACTGGTAATAGTGCTGGAAACGGTTGGGATTCTCGCCGTAGCGGCCGTCCTTGGGCCGGCGGGACGGCTGAACGTAAGCCGCCTTCCAGGGCTTCGGCCCCAGCGAGCGCAGCGTGGTCGCCGGATGGAAGGTACCGGCGCCGACTTCCATGTCGTAGGGCTGCAGGATGACGCAACCCTTGTCCGCCCAGAAGCGCTGCAGGGTCAGGATCAGCCCCTGAAAGGAACGGCGGGGATCGTTGACGTGTGCGGGCTGGGTCATCGGGAGCTACCTGAAAGCGGCTGGAACCCCGGCAGATGCCGGGCGGGATCGGGCGCGAAATTAGGTGCGCCCCCTCGCCCCGTCAACCGCAAAAAACCGCGTGGACTACCGCCCGGAAAAGCGGCCGGCAACGTTCTAGAGGCAGCCCTCCTCCCCGTTCGAGCGTCGCCAAAGGATGGAATGATGATCGCCGGACTTCTTCGCCTTGCAATAGCCCTCGCCACGCTGGCCATCGCTTCGCCGGCATCCGCCGCCGAAAGACGCCACCAGCTCATCGAGCCCATACGGCCGGATCGTCGGCAACAAGAGAAAGTGATGCCATCGGCCGAGGGCAAGCTTTGCTATTGCCGCACGGTCCACGAGAGAAATTCGGCGGGGCGTCTGACATGGAAGGTGGTCTGCTCTGAGCGGAAACCGGAACGCGGTGCGAGGCAGATTCGAGCCCGCGATTGCGGCGCCATCCGCGGCCTGCCGCCATCATGACGGCGGGCACGAAAAAGGCCGAAGCAATGACCTCGGCCTTCCATCACAAGGGCGAATGCAGCCCGAGAGGTTTGGCGGCGCCTAGCGGCGATCGCGATAGATGCCGGTTGCCGGATCCCGCTCCATGCGAATCTCGACACGTACCGGTTTGGCGTTGGCCTCACGGAGAATCTCGCCCACACGCGTCATCTCGCGCTTCAGCACCTGAACGACGACATAGACGCCGGCTCCGATGAGAGCAAATCCAACCAAATGGGACATGGGCCTGTCTCCTTTGCTGACGAAACCATGAGACCACCGTCTCGGTTTCCTGGCAAGCGCAAATTCCTGTGAAAGGTTCACAAACCGTAGCGTGAGAACAGACTGCGCCGCTCGATCGCCGCGAGAACATTGTCGAAATCGACAAGACCGCCGGCCTCGCCCGTCGCAGTGCCGAACAGACGGCGGCGCAGGAAGCTGCTTCGGCCCGGTTCGAACAGTCGAATATCGACCTTGTCGCCGTAGCGGGTGGCAAGGTCGTCATGAGCTGTGCCGATGCGGTCGGCGAGACCAAGGGACACCGACCTCTCGCCGGCCCAATAGAGGCCGGAGAACAGATCCTCGCCTTCGGCCAGACGCGCACCGCGCCGTTCCTTCACCAGCTCGATGAAGAAGGCATGAATGTCGCGTTGCAGCGTCTTGATGTGCTCGACGTCCTCGCCGTTCTCAGGCTGGAAGGGATCGAGCGTCACCTTGCGTGTACCGGCAGTGTAGACGCGGCGGTCGATGCCAAGGCGGGCAATAGCCTTGTCGAGACCGAAAGTGGCCGAGACCACGCCGATCGAGCCTAGGATCGAAGACCGATCGGCAACGATCTCGTCGGCGGCACAGGCCAGCATATAGCCGCCCGACGCCGCGATATCCTCGACATAGGCGATCACCGGCAGCTTCTTTTCAGCGGCAAGCTGGCGGATGCGGCGGAAAATGAGATGGGACTGAACGGGCGAGCCGCCGGGCGAGTTGATGGCAAGGGCCACCGCCTTTGCTCCGCCGACGGAAAAGGCCTTCTTGAGCGTGGCGTCGATGGAGGACAGCGAAAGCGATCCTCGCCCCAGGGCGGCGGGCATGCCGATGGCTCCGGACAGGCGGACGAGCGGCACGACGGGAACATCGCCGCGAAAACGTCGCGGCAGCCAGGACTTGAAATCGACCAAGGGCACTATCCTTCGCAGAAGCATCGTTGTCCTCGCATGTAGGAAGCAGGCCGTAAGGTTTCAAACGGCCGAGCCGCCCCCGTCCTTTGGTTGCAGGAAAACTGAAAGCCCCTTTCAGAAGATACGATTTGTCCCCATTGGGCATCACACTTATATTGAGGCTGTAAGAAGAGAGACAGAGAAGAGAAACGGAGAACAACGATGGACGCCATGATGTTCGCCATGCTGGGTGCCAACAAGAAGCGCCACAGCCAGAGCACCGCCGAACGCGAGGTCGCCGAAGCGATCGCCCACTACGAAGAGACCGCCGGCAGCAAGGCCCGCGCCCCGAAGCGCGGCTTTCTGAAGGGCTTCGGCCTCTGACAAGCCAAAACGGCTGGTCACGTACGACGTGAGCGCCCAGTCCCCCCGGGGACGCCGGGCGCTTTGTCGTATCTGGGGTATCCGCAAGCGACGGCCACCATTTAATCACGATTTTCTTGAATGACTGCCGCACCCCGGCCGCCAGTCGCGCGACGGTTCGTTTCGAGCCCAATCATGACCATCGATAAAGTGGCATTTTCCTCGGCGCAGCACGGCAGCAGCGAGTTGCAACGCGTCGACTATCTGGACGGCTGGCGTGGCCTGGCGATCTTTCTGGTGCTGCAGGGCCATTTTTTCGCGATACAGGGCTGGCACAGCGGCAGAATGGGCGTCGACGTCTTCTTCTGCCTGTCCGGCTTGCTGATGAGCAGAATCCTGTTCCAGCGGCGCGTGCCACTCACCACATTCTACAAGCGGCGAATATCGCGCATCATCCCGGCCTTTCTGCTCTTTCTGCTGATCGTCTTCGGCATCGCCGCACTGATCGGCAAGCCGGCTCCCGCCGAGGAAGTGGTGCCGACGGTGCTGTTCCTCCGCTCCTATCTGCCGGCCGACTTTCATATGTTCGCGAGCCCCTACCCGATCGGTCACCTGTGGTCGCTGAACGTGGAAGAGCATTCGTATGTCTTCCTGTCGCTGCTGACCCTGGTGCCGTTTCTGCGCGGCCGCGAAGGCGGGGCGCTGATCGGATTCGGCTTGCTGACCATCGCGATCCACCTGAGCTACTACGCCTTCCCCGACATCGCCCCACCCAAGGAATACTGGGTACGAAGCGAGGTGGCGGCCACCAACCTTCTGCTGTCGGCCGGCTACGCTCTCCTGAAGGATCGGACCGCCCCCTACGTCCGTCCCTGGATGCCCGTTGCCGCCTTTGGTCTGGGATCGGCGCTCTATATCGGCTCGGTGTTTCCGTGGATGCTGACCATGACGGTCGCGCCATTCTTCCTCGCATTCACCGTCAATCACCTGGCCGAGGCGCCGCGCTGGGTCAGATCGACGCTGTCGCTGCCGCCTCTCAGACTGCTCGGGATAGCCTCGTTTTCGATCTATCTTTGGCAACAACCCTTCTACCAATACAAAAGATACCTGTTTGCCAGCCTGCCGGGCCACGCGCTGATCGGTATGCTTCTCTCGGTGGCGATCGGCTTCCTGTCGTTTTACGCCTATGAGAATCGCATCAGGACCTGGCTCAACCGGGTGTGGTGAGGCCAGCCAGAGGGAGGTTTGAGGAATGAAGATCCACGAGGGCAGCAAGCTGCTGTTCATCGGCGACTCGATCACCGACTGGAGCCGCGCCAGACCTATCGGCGAGGCGCTGTTCGACTCGCTCGGTACCGGCTACGTCGGTCTCGTCAACGCCTTCCTCAACGTGACGCACGCCGCCCAGCGAATCCGCGTCGTCAACATGGGCGTCAGCGCCAATACCGTGCGCGACCTCGAAGCGCGCTGGTCGACAGACGTCGAAGCCCTGAATCCCGACTGGCTGTCGATCATGATCGGCGTCAACGACGTCTGGCGGCAGTTCGACGCGCGCCTCCAAACCGAGAACCACGTGCTGATCGGCGAGTACGAAGCGACGCTCGAACGCCTCATCCTGCGCACCAAGCCTCGTCTCAAGGGCCTCGTGCTGATGGCGCCCTATTTCGTCGAGTTCAATCGCGCCGACCCCATGCGCAAAATGATCGACGACTACGGCGCGGTGGTCAAAAAGCTTGCCGAAAAGCATGGCGCCATTTTCGCCGACACCCAGGCCGCCTTCGACGAGGTGATGACCGAGATCCACCCGATGGGCATCGCCACCGACCGAGTGCATCCGACACTTACGGGGCACATGATTATCGCAAGGGCGTTTCTGAAGGCGGTGGGCTATCCGGTTTAGGATGCGGGATAGAACGGCCAGCAAAACGAGGGGATTTCGAGGAGGCAGCGAAATGTACTGGGCACTGATATTTGCGGCAGGGGTTCTATTGGCCTCCGAGGCTCACAGTGCCATGGATGCCTACGAAGTCGACTTCCCGCAGCCCGCTGCGACTCCGATTGTTGCTGCCACATGTAAAGGGCTGGATTTGCCTTGCCGGCCCGACTGGGCGACTTTTGTTACGAAAGACTTCCGACCATTCAAACTAGCCCAGAGCATATTTCGCTATCCCAAAGCACCGGTCCACAGAGCCAATCTGTTTGCCTTTGTTGAGGCGCCGTATGTCGAGCACGGTGAAGAGGACTACGACCGCCTTCAGCAGACGGTCGGTCAAACCGGTCCTTCGGCCGAGCGGCTTTGGACCCACTGGAACCTCAATTTTTCCGGGGCCGGCTTTGAGACGCAATATCGCGTTGTTCGCGCTGCTGTTCCGTCAACAAAGGCGACAGATGCGATCGCGCTGTGTGCTGTGCCAGTTCTCGATCAAAAGACGGCCGCCCCAGACCTGTGTGTCCTCCTCGCATTTCGTAGCGAGAACAGGAAGTTCTTACTGTCTTCCATAGGTTTCGAAGCCGGACGGGATGGAGCAAACTCTGTCCCCCGCTACATGTCGGACCTGAAAACAGGAGAAGGCTTTGGAAAGCACGATGCCAAGAAACAAATACTGCAATCGCGGCACGCGCTTGAGAAGGAGTTCGGTCCTCGTATTGGGAAAGCTATCGACAAAAACGGCATTTTTGAAAATGCCATTGCAACAAAGCGACTAGACAACTTCCGTAACGAGGAGGGAAACGGAAGTGAGGTCAGCTACCTCATTCTAAAGAAATGGAACTCCCAGGTTAGGTCAGGGATAGCCTTTCAGCAAACACTGCAGTTTAGATTTAGCCTTGAAACAGGCAGCACTTGGTGGGCCGAGCTGGCCGACGGTACTGAGGACAGCGGATTCGATCTGATCGGCGACAAGCGCGATTGGGGCGTAGCCTTGGATTGGGAGACAAGGACCACCGTCGGCGGACCAGTTTCGGATCAAAGTGGGATGCTGATCCACTCGTTTCGCGAGCCACAGGCGATTGGAAGAGACACTGTGGGAGATTTGCGCAAGGCCTTCATCAGCCTCATGAGAGACGTTTGCGCCCCTATGTCGATCCAGGAACAAAGTGATCCTGCTTCAGTCCTTTTCGGTCGCGTGTATGTGAGTTGTGCGAGCAAGTAACTGGAGCTGTTCGCCCCCGCCGCATCTCACTCGGTGCTCGTTTGTAAACCTCCTGAAACACGGCATTAAACCGCCGCAAACTGCCGAATCCGGCCTGAAGAGCGACGTCGGTCATCGGCAAGTCGGTATCTGTGATGAGCCGCTTGGCACGCTGCACACGCGCCGTCTTCGCCACTTCGATTGGGCTGGCGCCGAGATGGCGGCGGAAGAGACGGGTCAGGTGCCGACTGCCAACGCCGACCCGCTCCGCCAGCGTCTCGACACTGCCGTCACCGTCGAGCACTCCCTCATCCCGGATCAGTCGCGCCGCTTTCTCGACGATGGTCAGCGTGCCCTTCCAGGCCGGGCAGAATGGCGCCGTCTCGGGCCGGCAGCGCAAGCAGGGTCGGTATCCCGCCAGTTCCGCCGCCGCTGCACTGGGCAAGAACTCGACATTGCGCCGGAGCGGTTGCTTCACCGGGCAGACGCACCGACAGTAGATGCCGGTCGTACGCACGCAGACGAAGAAGGCCCCGTCATAGGCAGGGTCCCGGGCCGTCCAGGCCGTTTCGCAGAGGGTGATGTCGAAACTCATGACAGAAACTGTACACCCAATCTGTGCAAGTTCGACGAACCGAGTCCGATTCCGGCGAGCCGGCCATCGCCCATTCGGCCATGGTTTGTTTCGCGTTCTCAGGAGGCTTCCTTGACCAAAGCGCCACAGATGGGCCTCCTTGACTGGGGCCTTCTCGTTTTCCTCTCCGTCCTCTGGGGCGGATCGTTCTTCTTTTCCAAGGTGGCGCTTGCCGAGTTGCCCCCCTTCACCGTGGTGCTCGGCCGCGTGGCAATCGCTGCCGTGGCGCTTTACGCCTATCTTCGGGTGACCGGTCGGGCAATTCCCGCAGGCGGCGAGGTGTGGCGCGCCTTCTTCGCCATGGGGCTGATCAACAACCTCATCCCCTTCAGCCTGATCTTCTGGGGGCAGACGGCCATCGCCTCCGGCCTCGCCTCCATTCTCAATGCCACCACGCCGATCTTCTCGATTCTCGTGGCTCATCTGCTGACGGCCGACGAGAAGATGACGCCGCAAAAGATCGCCGGCGTACTGCTCGGGATCCTCGGTGTTGTCGTACTGATGAGCGGCAGCGCCTTTGCCGGCAACGGCCCGCCGCTCTGGGCGTTGCTCGCCTGTCTCGGCGCCGCCCTCTCCTACGGCTTCGCCGGCACATTCGGGCGCCGGTTCCGCCGCATGGGCATTGCGCCGGCCGTCGGGGCTTTCGGACAGACGACGACCAGCGCATTGATGATGCTGCCGCTTGTCGCCTTCGTCGACACGCCCTGGAACCTTGCGGCTCCCCACGCCGTCACCATTGCAGCGCTGCTCGCCCTGGCGCTGATTTCGACGGCGTTGGCCTACATCATCTACTTCCACCTCCTCTCGGTCGGCGGCGCCACCAACTCGTCGCTGGTGACGCTGCTGATCCCCGTTTCGGCCATTCTGCTCGGCAGCCTGATACTCGGCGAGCGACTCTCTGCCAACCACGTCCTGGGCATGGCGCTGATCGGACTCGGTCTCCTGTCGATCGACGGCCGAGTTTTCGCCATGTTCAGACGTGCTCCAGCCACGTGAGGCGCCCATGCTCGACGTCGTCTACACCTACCTCGAAAGCCCCATCGGACCGCTGCTTCTGGCAGGCGACGGCGTGCGACTGGCGAAGGTCGGCTTTCCCAACGGCAAGGGACGCGTGGCGCCGCACGACGACTGGCGGCGCGACGACGGCCAATTTGTGGAAGCGCGCGCACAGCTTGCGGCCTATTTCGCTGGCGAACTGCGCGACTTCGACCTCGAGCTGACGCCGGCCGGCACACCGTTCCAGCTTGCCGTCTGGCAGGCGCTTGCGGACATTCCCTTCGGCGTCACCATCTCCTATGGCGAGCTCGCCTCACGTCTTGGCCGCCCCTCGGCAAGCCGCGCCGTCGGCGCCGCCAATGGCGCCAATCCCATTCCGATTATCGTGCCCTGCCACCGGGTGATCGGTGCGTCCGGAGCCCTCACCGGGTTCGGCGGCGGCATAGACACCAAGCGCTGGCTGCTCGCGCACGAAACAGGCGGTCACCCCGACCAACTGCAGGGCAGCCTTTTTTGAACGGCCGTCAGTGTCTGGCCCGCTCCTTGCTTTTCCTGTACGGCACGGGCAGGTTTACGGCGGCATTCACAAGAATGCCGTAGACTTCCTCGACGATAGGCAGAATAGCGGTTCGCCGAGGCTTCGGGAGTTGGCATGACGGCATTCGAGTTCAGCGCGACTCCCACCCGGCGCAAGCTCTCGGGTTCGGTCACGGCCGCCATGTTGACGGTCGTGACGATAGCCACGCTGGCTCGGCTCAATGCCGACACCCTCTACTACGGCGACCTTATCACCTTCTTCCTGCCGGCCTTGTTCGGCATCTGCCTCGTCACCGCCGTCGTCGCGCTCATTGCCCGTCACCGGATACTGGCGGCTGCAGCGATTGTCCTTGCCCTGCTCAACGGCTTTCCGCTGGTCCAGCCGATCGAACGAGCCGCTGCGGCGACCAGCGGGCAGGAGTTGCGCGTCGCCACGAGCAACATTCTTGGAAACCGAAGCGACTACGGCGACCTCATTGCCTGGAGCACAAAATCGGGCATCGACGTTCTCGGACAGCAGGAGGTGAGCGGCTACGCACTCAGGTACTTCGATGCCTTGCGCACCAGCTTCCCCTACACTCCCCCCGCCGACCTCCTCGGCCGTCATCCGGAGGTGATGGCCTGGTCCGGCTGGAAGATCCTCAAGGCCGAGCGCGTCAAGAACGTTCCCATCCTGCCGGCTTTCGGCTGGGGCGGCGCCCCGCTCAGACTGGAACTGGCCGCGCCCGGCGAGCTGGACGCCGGCGGGAAACCAGCCCTCGTCGTCTACGTGCTGCACCCCACGACACCGCGCAGCTTCGATCAATGGATCGACCGCAACGCCTATCTCGAGGTCGTTGCCAAGGCGATCGCCGCCGAGCCCCAGGGAATCCCGATCGTGGCCATGGGCGATTTCAACACGCCCACGTGGTCGCCGTTCTTTCAGTCGTTCCTGAAGATATCAGGCCTGGTCGACGCATCGGGCACCGGTTGGCCGGCCACCACCCGTTTTTCCAGGCGCTTTGCCAAGCTCGTCCACTTCGGATCGCCGGTCGACCACATTCTGGTGTCGCGAGACATCGAGGTGAAGCGCTTCGAAGTGGGGCCCGACATCGGCTCCGACCACTTTCCGGTTTTCGCCGACCTTCGGCTGCCCTGAGCTACCACCAGACGACCGGCAGATCCGCCCCGCGCAGCACCGCATCGGCGTCCGGGCGGAAGCTGCCGTCAGGCGCGTGCAACACGAGCCCTGGAAGAATGCGAAGCGGTGCCCGCCCCTGTGGCCGGCCGCGCAGGATCAACCGATGGGCCGGTTCTCCCTCATGCGCGTGGACCGGCAGCAGCGTCAACGAGCCAAAGCGATTGCCGATCGCGGTCAGCAGCCTCTGCAGCTCATCCGCCCGGAAAATTACCGCCAGCGTTCCCGACGGCTTAAGCACGGCGGCGGCGGTGCGCACCCAGCCGTCCATGTCGTCGGCCGCCAGTGCATGCGCCCGCGCTCGCGACGGTGCCGGCGATGCACGGCCACGATCGGCGAGGTGAAACGGCGGGTTCATGACGAGATGATCGGCCATGTCGTCGACCAGCCCGGCAGCCCGCCGTTCGGCCGCCGACGCCAGCACGTCGGCGACGACGACACGGACGCGGTCGGCCATGCCCGCATTCAGCGCGGCATTGCCTTCGGCAAGGTGAGCCAAGTCCGGATCGATTTCCACCAGCGTGACGGTCGTCTCAGGCAGCCGCCGGGCCACGGCCAAGCCGGCGACCCCGACGCCGGCGCCGAGATCGACAACATGCCCTGTCGTTCCCTTCGGTAGTGCGGCAGCGAGCAATACGGCATCGAGACCGGCCCTGTGCGCTCCGGACAAGGGCTGATCGACAACGAGCTGATTGTCGAGAAAGCCGTCGCGGCTGACGCTGCCGGCAAGGCTCATGCTTCGCGCCCCGCTTTCGGCGCCGGACGCAACTCGTGGCCGAGACCGGCATCGGCGATCAGGCGTCGCGCCCGATCGGCATCGTCGGCATCGATCAGCACTCGGCGAGGAAACGCCCCGACCATGCCTTCGAGGGCGCTCATCGCCTGATCGGCGACGAAATAGTCGATATCGGCCTCCTTCAGCAGCGCTTCGACGAAGGAGATGATCACCAGATCGTTGGTTCGGATCAATTCTTCCATGAAACCTCCGGAATTGCCGGTGGCCTTCCCCGACAAGATTGGACATTATCCGCTTGGCGGCCTAATGGTCACCCAATTAATCTTTCCTGCGCGGGCACTGACTCGTGGCAGGAAGCGTTATGGGTACAACCGGCGGCAAGCCGGAAGGACGGTTTCGGGAGTGAAGGTTTGAGCTCGGTCGCACCTCAGCACAGCAACGCTCCGGCGGTACCGCGCGAGACGTCGATCGCGCCCCTGATGCAGCTCGTCGATGCCGACATGCAGCGGGTCAACCAGATGATCCTCGACATGGCGGCCGCCAATGCCGAGATGATTCCGGAGATCGCCCGCCATCTTATCGATTCTGGCGGCAAGCGCCTGAGGCCGATGCTGACGCTGGCCGCAGCGCTTGCGTGCGGATACCGGGGCGACGGCCACGTCAAGCTGGCGGCCACCGTGGAGTTCATGCACACGGCGACGCTGCTGCACGACGATGTGGTGGACGAGAGTGAGCTTCGGCGCGGCAAGCCGTCGGCGCGCATGGTCTGGGGCAATCAGGCGAGCGTGCTGGTCGGCGATTATCTGCTCGGTCAGGCGTTCAGAACCATGGTCGAGGTCGGCTCGCTCGACGCGCTGGCCGTCCTGTCGCGCGCCGCCGCCGTGATCGCCGAGGGCGAGGTGCTGCAGCTCGTTGCCGCCAAGCACCTTTCGACCAGCGAAGACCAGTATCTGCAAGTGATCAACGCCAAGACGGCGGCACTGTTCTCGGCAGCGACCGAGGTCGGGCCGATCATCGCCGGCAGTAGCGCCAAAGTACGCGCCGGGCTCGCCGAGTACGGCACCCAGCTCGGCCTCGCCTTCCAGCTCGTCGACGATGCGCTCGACTACGGCGGCTCGTCGATGACGCTCGGCAAAAAGGTCGGCGATGACTTCCGCGAGGGCAAGGTGACGCTGCCGATCCTGATCGCAGCCGCCCGTGGCGGCGACGCCGATCGCGAGTTCTGGCAGCGCACCATCGAGCGCGGCGAGATCGAGGATGCCGACCTCGACCGTGCCATCGAGTTGCTGGCGAAGCATCAGGCCATCGCCGCCACTGTCGAGCGCGCTCGCGCCTATGGCGACAAGGCGATCGCGGCGCTCGACGTTCTCGAAGAAGGGCCCTATCGGGCAGCCCTCGAAGACGTGGTGTATTTCTGCGTCAGCCGCGTGAGCTGATTCCGAAGAAATCAGGCGAGAAAATCCGAGCAACACGTTGTCCGGATTTTCATTTTGCTCGCTCAGCCTTTGTTGGCCACGCCGGCTTCCGCGAAGGTCGCCATGCCGGCGTGCACGTCGGCCGCCGCACGGATGATCGATCCGGCGATGGCAGCGCCAGTCCCCTCGCCGAGGCGGAACCCCAGGTCGACGATAGCTTCCTTGCCGAGACGGGCGATGACGTCGCGATGGGCGCCTTCCACCGAGGCGTGGGCGATCTGGACATGATCGATGGAGTGCGGGTCCAGCGCGTGCAGCACCGCCGCGGCGGCGGTGACGACATAGCCGTCGACGACCACCGGAATGTTCTGATGGCGGGCAGCGATGATGGCACCGGCCATGGCGGCGATCTCCCGCCCGCCGACCCGGCGCAGAACCTCCAGACCGTCGCGCTCGCCCTTGCCGAGACGCGTCACGGCGGCCGCCACAGCATCGCGCTTGCGCGTCAGGCCGGCATCATCGACGCCGGTTCCGCGACCGATCCAGTCGGCGGCCTCGCCGCCATAGAGCGCATGATAAATGGCCGCTGCCACCGTGGTATTGCCGATACCCATCTCGCCAAGCATCAGCAGGTCCGTGCCGCCGGCCACCGATTCCATGCCGAAGGCCATGGTCGCGGCGCAGCCGGCCTCGTCGAAGGCATCCTCTTCGGTGATGTCGGGCGTCGGCACCTCAAGCGCCAGCTCGAACACCTTCAGCCCGTAGTTATAGCTTTTGCAAAGTTGGTTGATGGCGGCGCCACCGGTCGTGAAATTCGCCACCATCTGGAAGTTCACCTCGACCGGAAAGGCCGACACGCCCTTCGCCGCCACGCCATGGCTGGCCGCGAAGATCGACACCATCGGATGGCGCACCGCCGGCCGTTCCACCCGTTGCCAGGCGGCCAGCCACTCGGCGAGGTCTTCAAGCCGGCCGAGCGAGCCTTGCGGCTTGGTCAGTTGGGCATTGCGGGCGCGGACAGCATCGACGGAAGCCTCGTCCGGCCCCGGCATCGAGCGGATCAGTTCGCGAAAATCGTCGAACGGCAGGCCGGACATCGAGGGGATCATATCTTCGTCTTTCTGAGTGAACTTGAAATGACTGGTCTGGATTTAGTGCCACAATGGTCGCAACGCCGCGAAACGACACAACATTTAGCGGGGTCACGCTATACATGACTCGCATGGCGGCCTACAAACGAAGAATGCTGCGTGACGAACTCCTCCACCGCCTTGCCGATCTCGGCGCCTCACTTCGCTTTTTCTCGCGTCTGCCCGTGCCGCAGCTCGGCCGGAAGGACGATACCGGCGCGCTGCCGCAGTTGCCACGGGCAGCCGCAACGATTCCGTTTGCCGGTTTCCTGATCGCCCTGCCGGCAGCCCTCATCGGTCTCGGCGCCAGCGCGGCGAGCTTGCCCGATCTTGTCGTCGGCCTTCTGGTCGTCGCGGCGCTGGTGGTCCCCACCGGCGCGCTGCACGAAGACGGCCTCGCCGACAGTGCCGACGGCCTCGTGGGCGGCGCCACGACGGAGAAGCGGCTTCTGATCATGAAGGATAGCCGGATCGGCACCTTCGCTGGTCTCGCGCTGGTTCTCTCAACGCTTTTGCGGGCGAGCGCCTACGGCGCGCTATTCCTCCATCCGGTGGCAGGCGTCTTCGCCGTGCTGGGTGGCGCCGCCTTGAGCCGCCTGTCCATGACCGCGCTCTGGGCCATGCTACCCAATGCCAGGCCCGACGGCCTCGCGGCGAAGCTCGGCCAGCCCGACAACCGCGCGGTGGCGATTGGCGCCGGCGTCACACTGCTGCTCTTGTCGCCGTTGCCGGCTCTCGTCGGCGCACCGGCCGTGCTTCTGGGCATCGCCTTGACCGGCCTCGCCACCCTCGCCTTCGGAGCCTTGGTCCGCGAAAAGATTGGCGGGCAGACCGGCGACATTCTCGGCGCAACGCAGGTGCTCGCGGAGATGGCGTTTCTCATCGGCCTTCTGATCGGGGGATGACGACCATGGTGGAAACGCCCTGCATCAAGGTCTGCCGCATTCTCGAGGGCGGCAATCTCTGCCACGGCTGCGGCCGCACGCTGGACGAGATCGGTCGCTGGACGTCGATGAGCCCTGAAGAACGGCGAACGATCATGGCCGGCCTTGCGGAGCGGCTCAGGCGGGCCGACATTGAGAGCACTGAATCCCGATCGGAGGCCTGAGACGATGCGGCAACCCGTGCTTTACATCGCCGTTGCGATCCTCGTCGTGGCAACCGGCATCCTGCTGATCTTCGGCCGATCGGGCGACATAGCGGGCCTTGCCCCGGCCCAGTTCGCCAACGCCGCCTATCTGTCGATCTTCGCCCTGCTCATCGGGGCTTCGCTCGCCCTCGGGCGGCATCGGATCAACGCGCGGCTATGGCACATCGCGGTATGGCTGGCCGTTTTCCTGGCGCTCGCTGCCGGCTACCGCTGGTTCAATCAGCCGCCGACGATCTTCGTGCCGGACGAAGGTGCGCGTTCCACGTCGATCTGATCAATCGCCGGTTCGCTTCGCAAAGCGCGCCGCAAGCACGCTGACGATCACCAACTGCAGGAAATGAAACACCATGATCGGCGCCACGATCAGGCCGATGGCGGCGCTATGGCCGAACATCACCGGCGCGAGCGGCACGCCGGTGGCCAGCGACTTCTTGGAACCGCAGAACTGGCAGGCGATGCGATCGCGAACGCTGAAACCCATCAGGGCACAGACGCCGTTCATGATGAGATAGACCAGGACGAACAGCGCCACCGAGGCAACGGCGATCTCCAGCACCACGTCGAGATCGTTGGCGCTCCACACGCCGGCCGCGACGGAATCGCAAAAGGAATTGTAGACGATGGCGAGAATGGTGGAGCGGTCCGCGAGCTTCACCCAGAAAGCGTTCCGCTGCGCCCAGCCGCCGAGCCAGCGGCGAGCGATCTGGCCGAGCACGATCGGCACCAGCACCAGCATCACCACCTTGAAGATCACCGGCAACAGCGGCATGTCGATGCCGTTGCTCTTCATGTACCAGCTCATCAGGAGCGGCGTGATGAAGACGCCGAGGAGGCTCGACAGCGAGGCGTTGAACACGGCCGCCGGCACGTTGCCCCGCGCGATGTTGGTCATCGCCACCGAGGATGACACGGTGGACGGCAATGCGGCCACGTAGAAGAAGCCAAGCCAGAGATCGTCGGAAAACATGCCCGGCATCAGCGCCCGGGCAACCAGCAGCAGGACCGGGAACAGCACGAAGGTGGCGAACTGCACGCAGATGTGCAGCCGCCAATGCAGCACGCCCGCCTTCATCCGCTCCGGCGACAGCATCAATCCGTAAAGGAAGAACACCACCGAAACGCCGTAGGTGGTGACATACTCGAAGTGCAGAGGTCCGCCACTCATGCCGGGCGTCGGCCAGGCGAGCGCCAGCGCCACCATCAGGACGAGACCGACGAGGAAGTAATCGAACTTGGGCAGGCGGAAGAACACGGGCAGGCACTCTCGAGTATCAGGCAGCCTTGCGGCGGGCGAGCGCGTCGAGGGCCGCATCGATCACCTCGAGACCGGCGCCTTCCTTGACACCTCCCTCGGTCAGGATGCGGCGCCAGGCGCGAGCGCCGGGAACCTTGTGGAACAGGCCGAGCATGTGGCGGGTGAAGGCGGAGAGACGACCGCCGGCGGCCAGATGGGCAGCGATATGGGGGCGCATCCGCTCCACCACGGCGAACGAATCGGCATCGTCGGAGGCGGCGCCATAGACGAGACGGTCGACCGAGCCGAGCAGCGCCGGTTCCTGATAGGCGGCGCGCCCCAGCATCACTCCGTCGAGCGTCTTCAGGAGATCGACAGCCGCATCAAGGTCGTTGATGCCACCGTTGATGCCGATGAACACCTCCGGATAGCGCGCCTTGAGGCGACGCACGCGGTCGTAATCGAGCGGCGGAATATCGCGGTTTTCCTTAGGGCTCAACCCCTTCAGCCAAGCCTTGCGCGCATGCACCCACAGCGCCGAGACGCCAGCGCCGATGACGGCATCGGCCAGCCTATCGAGCGCCTCCTCGGGATCCTGGTCGTCGACGCCGATGCGGCACTTGACGGTGACCGGCACACCGACCGCCGACCTCATCGCCGCGACGCAATCGGCGACCAGCGCCGGCTCCAGCATCAGGCACGCGCCGAAGCGGCCCGACTGCACGCGATCCGATGGGCAACCGACGTTGAGGTTGATCTCGTCATACCCCCAGTCTTCGCCCACCTTGGCAGCAAACACCAACTCGGCCGGATCGGAGCCGCCGAGCTGCAGGGCAACTGGGTGCTCCTCCGAACTGAATCCCAGCAGCCGCTCGCGATCGCCGAAGCGGATCGCCGCGGTCGTCACCATCTCCGTATAGAGCAACGCGCGCCCACTCAGTTGCCGGTGGAACAGCCGGCAATTGCGGTCCGTCCAATCGAGCATAGGTGCAACGGCGAAAACGGGGGCGGTGTAGTGGGTCATCGGGTCCTTGTGGATCAAGTTTCCGCTCCCATAAGCCAAAAGTCTCAAAAAGACGAGGGACAGCCGAGTTCAAAAGCGTAGGGCGGGAGGCAAATCGTTTCGATTGAAGCGCTCAGCGGCTATAAGGGGGCAAACTTCAGGAGGCCCGACATGCCCGTCACCGACGTCGTCATCTTTCATAATCCCGACTGCGGCACATCGCGCAATGTCGTCCGCATTGTCGAGGCGGCAGGCTACACGCCAGTCATCGTGGAGTATCTCAAGTCCGGCTGGACAAAGCCGCAGCTGCTGGCCCTGTTCGCCGCCGCCGGGGTCAAGCCGCGCGACGCGCTGCGCGTCAAGAAATCGCCGGCCGCCGAGCTCGGCCTGACCGATCCCTCGGTGGCCGACGAAGACGTCATCGAGGCAATGATCGCGCACCCGATCCTCGTCGAGCGCCCGGTCGTCGTGACGGCCAAGGGCACCGCTCTTTGCCGCCCGAGCGAACTGGTGCTCGATCTCCTCGATCGCCTGCCGCCCGGTCCTTTCGCCAAGGAGGACGGCGAACTGCTGATCGACGCTGCGGGCAAACGCGTGGGATAGGCCGGATAGCCGGATCCTGCTCGGTCCGCTTTCGGCCCACCACACCTTGGGCAGAATGGGCCAGGGCTGGGCATCGGCCTACCCTGGCTTGGCATTCCCTTAACCCTCGAAGGACGCCCTACCCCCATGGGCCGCCGACCATTCGGCCGGGGCGTGCAGGAACTTCTCGACTTCCGCCAGCATCGCCGCCGGGAAGCGGTTCGAGGCCTTGGCTTCGGCCAGCACGTCCCACCAGGTGGCAAGCGCATGCAGCGTGATGCCATCGGCGGCCAGCACCTCGGTCGAGGACGGGAAGATGCCGTAATGGAACACGACGAAAGCGTGGCTCACCTTGAGGCCGGCGTCGCGCATCGCCTTGGTGAAGATCAGCTTGGAGCGGCCATCGGAGGCGAGATCCTCGACCAGGATGGCGCGGGCGCCTTCCTTGACGTCACCTTCGATCTGGGCGTTGCGGCCGAAGCCCTTCGGCTTCTTGCGCACGTAGAGCATCGGCAGTTCCAGCCGGTCGGACAGCCAGGCGGCAAAGGGAATGCCGGCCGTCTCGCCACCGGCCACGGCGTCGAGCGACTCGGCACCGATCTCCGAGAGAATGATCTCCTCGGCAAATGACATCAGCCGCTTGCGCAGACGCGGAAAGGAAATGAGCTTGCGGCAGTCGGTATAAACCGGGCTCGCCCAGCCGGATGTGAAGATATACGGCTTTTCCGGATTGAACTGGATGGCCTCGACCTCCAGCAGAAGGCGGGCGGTCTCGCGGGCGATGAACGACTTGTCCATAGACGGGTCCCCTAGCTGATTTGCCCGGCCATAGCACAGCTTGCCCGCCCTGTCCCGCCTTTCACCGAACGACAATGCGAAACGGCGGCCCTTCCCCAGGAAGAACCGCCGTCAGTTGCCCATTGCCTCGGGCATGCAATTTCCAGATCGTTCCGCGGGGCCCGTTCCGGGGCCGGCCGCGTCGATCAATGCAGCGAAATCCACTCGCGCGCCTGGCGCTGGGCCGCGGCGATCTCAAGGGACGACATTTCGTCGGCGAGCTCGCGGCGATAGCGGGCGGCGCTCTCGGAGCCACGGAAGGCGGCAATGTTGAACCACTTGTGCGCTTCGATGAGGTTCTGCTCGACATCACGCCCTACGGCATACATCACGCCGAGTTCGTAGAGGATGTCGCTGGTGGCACCGGCGCCGCCGGCGAGTTGATCGATCGAGTTCAGTTCAAGACGAGCCATGATCAAATTCCCTGTTCTGTATACTTGAGGTCTTCCGCCTCGTTTCTTCGTTCTCCGAAGATGTGATCATGCTGCGCCAATTGATTAAAAAGCAGATTAAATTGCAGACTTAACGAGAGGACAACAACAGCTGAATCGAACGTTACCTTTAACGCTCATCAACCATGGATTCTCCGGACTTCCGCCATTCCTCTGCGAGTCCGTCATAGGCGTTGCTTCGGCCACGGAAACCATGGATTCACCATGGATCGAGCTCGCCACAAAAATCTCTGGACCATGAAAAGCAAAACCGCCCCGGCCGAAACGGTCGGGGCGGTCGTGAAAGAGCCGGATAACTGGGGGATCAGCGAGCGCGCTGGTTGAACAGCACCTTCTGCGCTTCCTTGTCATCGGCGAGATTGCTAGGCGGCGTCGGCGCGGTGATCGCCAGAGCCTTCGCTGCGGCAGGCCGGTTCGATACCCGATCGATCCAGGCCATCACGTTCGGGAACTCGGCCGACTTGATGTCCTGCCGCTCCCAGCCGCGCGCCCAGCCGACGCAAGCCATGTCGACGATGGAATAGTCGCCACAGACATACTCCTTGCCAGCGAGCTGCTTTTCGAGCACGCCGTAGAGACGGTGCGTCTCGTCCCGATAGCGCTTGATGGCGTAGGGAAGCTTCTCTGGCGCGTAGATCGCAAAATGATGGTTCTGGCCGAGCATCGGACCGAAGCCGGCCATCTGCCACATCAGCCACTGCTCCACTTCAACGCGGCCGCGCTCGTCCTGCGGATAGAACTTGCCGAACTTGCGACCGAGATAGAGCAGGATGGCACCGGACTCGAACACCGAGATCGGCTTGCCGTCCGGCCCCTCGGGATCAACGATGGCCGGCATCTTGTTGTTGGGCGAAATCGCCAGGAAGTCCGGCTGGAACTGGTCGCCCTTGCCGATGTTGACGAAATGCAGATTGTAGGGAACGCCGAGTTCCTCAAGCATGATGGTGATCTTGTGGCCGTTCGGCGTCGGCCAATAGTAGAGGTCGATCGGCTTGGTCTGGGTCACGGTCATCGGCTTCTCCTCGCCCGTTTCCGAAGTCGGTTTGAGAGGGGGCAGCATATTGGTTGCCCTTGACGACGAAAAGAGGCCGCCGATGAACTTGGCGTGTTCAGGCGGGCGAAATGTCCGCATCTCCTTCGATCACGACCCCGATCTCCAGCCCATCGCGTCGGATGATCCGGATCTGGTAGCGCCGATGGTCCGCCTCGTCCTCAAGCTCAAGATCGAGCGGCAGTGGTCGCGTCTCGGCCAGAACCAGTTTGGCGCCTCTCGCCGAGCGGTCGCGGATCAGGCAGTCGGCGAGCCTCCGCCCATCGCGACTCCTCAGGATGCCGCCCCTGAGGCGCGTCCTGTGGCGGTCTTCCCGGCGACGATCGCCGGTATCGGATGGTGATGAATCGGTCATCGGACGGCCCCGTCGGACTACATCCGGCGGAGCCTCGGCCCGGTCGCTTGTCCCAACCTTGCGCGATCAGAACGGGCTCTCGCTCGGAAGCGCGGGGGCCTCCTTGAGGAGCACCAGCTCGACGCGGCGGTTGCCGGAGAGGAAGGGATCGTCGGGGAACATCGGGTCTTTGTCGGCAACGCCGATCACCTGGGCGAGGCTGCCCGGACCGAGGCCGAAGCTGCCAAGGATTCCCGCCGTGGTCAGCGCACGCTCGGTCGAGAGCTGCCAGGCGGCGGCGCCGGGAACCGCCATGTCGCCGGTCGATTCGGTATGGCCGATGATCTGCAGGCGACCCGGCATCTGCTGGATGACCGGAGCAATGCGCGACAGCAGGATCTTCATGCGGTCGGTCGGCTCGCTCGACTGCGAGGCGAACATCGGCCGACCGTCCTGATCGATGATCGAGATGTGAAGACCATCCTCGGCAACGTTGAGGATGATCTGTTTGGAGAGTTCGGCGTAGTCGGGCAGATCCTGCAAGGCCTGTCGCAACGACTCGGACGCGGTGAGGTATTCGCGCGGCTTGCTCTCGGCGGCCTTCTCGAACCGGTTGGTATTCACCTCCGGTCCCTGCTTCTCGTACTGATCGTTGAAATCAGTGGCGAACTCCACTGCGTCCGACAGCGACATCGGCTGAACGTTGCGCAGGTACTTTCTCTCCGGCATGCCGTTTTGCTCGATCATGCCGGCAGGCCGCTGAACCGACTGGTAGCCGAAGGCGTCGCGCATCGATCCGGCAGCCTCGTGCAGCTTCTGCTCGTCCTGGCTGGAGAAGGAGACGATCATCACGAAGAGCGCCATCAGAAGGCTCATCAGATCGGCAAAGGTGATGACCCATGGCGCACCACCGTGACCACCGCCACCGCCGCCCTTCTTCTTGCCGCTCATGCCGCCGCCCTTCCGTTTCTGCGCTCACTGCGGCCCTCAGGCCGCGTCCTTCTCGGCTTCGGCCTTGGCGCGATGCTTCAGCGGCAGATAGGAGAGAAGTTCCTCATGCACCTGCTTCGGGCTCTTGTTCTCGCGGATCAGCAGAACCGCGTCGATGATCATCGACTGAATTTCCGCCTCGTGGTTCGCGCGGTTGGCCAGCTTGTCCGAGATCGGAGCAGCCATGACGTTGGCAATAACCGCGCCGTACAGCGTCGTGAGCAGAGCGATCGACATGGCCGGACCGATCTGCTTCGGGTCGGACATGTGCGCAAACAGCGACACGAGGCCGATGATCGTGCCCACCATGCCCATGCCCGGCGCCGCTTCGGCGATCTTGGCCCAGGCCGTGTGCCCCATATGCAAGCGCTCGTGCTGAAGGTCGCGTTCGCGTTCGAGCACGTGCTGGATGGTCTCGCCGGAATAACCGTCGGCGATCATCTGGATCGCCTTCTGGAGAAACGGCTCGTCGATTTCAAGCTTCTCGAGGCCGAGCGGCCCCTGCTTGCGCGCCACTTCGGCGATCTCGGTCAGCTGGTCGAGCAAATGGAAGGTGTCATGTGTCTTGTACATGACCGCTTCCTTGAAGCCACCGAACACGGCGATCGGGAAGGTCTTCAGCGTATATCGACCAAGCAGCGCCACCAGGGCACCAACAATCACGACGTTGGTCGCCAGAAGGTTCATGAACATCATGATGTTCGAACCTTCGAGCACGACGGCCATATAGAGCACGCCGAAGCCGCCGAAAACGCCGAGAAGGGTTGCAATATCCATCGGTCGCTCAGACCGGGGGGAATGAGACATACATGGCAGCTTGCGCTGCTGAGCCCCGGCTTGCCGACATTAAGGATGATGGGGATAAGGCAGGCTTAACGAACAGGGTTAACCAAACCTTCCGCCGCATAGCAAATGGGCGGCCCGAAGGCCGCCCAGACGCAAATTGCCTTTGAAGAACGGCAGCTTGTGCCGCCCCTCCCCAGATCACTCGATGCCGAGCTTCCGCTTGACGAGATCGTTGACCGCCTGCGGATTGGCCTTGCCGCCCGTCGCCTTCATCACCTGGCCGACGAACCAGCCGCTGAGCGTCGGCTTTGCCTTGGCCTGCTCGGCCTTGTCGGGATTCGCGGCGATCACCTCGTCGACCGCCTTCTCGATGGCGCCAGTGTCGGTAACCTGCTTCAGGCCACGCTCCTCGACCAGCTTCTTCGGGTCGCCGCCTTCGGTGTAGACGATCTCGAACAGGTCCTTGGCGATCTTGCCGGAGATCGTGCCGTCACCGATCAGGTCGACGATGGCACCGAGCTGGTCGGGGGCAACCGGCGAATCCTCGATGCCCTTGCCGTCCTTGTTGAGGCGGCCGAACAGCTCGTTGATCATGAAGTTGGCGACGGCCTTGCCATCGCGGTTCTTGGCGACCAGCTCGTAATAGTCAGCCGAAGCGCGCTCCAGCGTCAGCACCATGGCATCGTAGGGCGTGATGCCGTAGTCGGCGACAAAGCGGGCCTTCTTCTCGTCCGGCAGTTCGGGCAGGCCAGCCTTCAGGGTCTCCACCCAGACCGGGTCGAGTTCGAGCGGCAGAAGATCCGGATCGGGGAAGTAGCGGTAGTCGTGCGCTTCTTCCTTGGAGCGCATCGACCGCGTTTCGCCCTTGCCCGGATCGTAGAGGCGGGTTTCCTGGTCGATCTTGCCGCCGTCCTCGAGGATGCCGATCTGCCGGCGCGCCTCGAACTCCACCGCCTGGGCGGCGAAGCGCATCGAGTTGACGTTCTTGATCTCGCAACGCGTGCCGAGCGGGTCGCCGGGCTTGCGCACGGAAACGTTGATATCGGCCCGCATGGAGCCTTCTTCCATGTTGCCGTCGCACGTGCCGAGATACCGCAGGATGGTGCGAAGCTTGGCGAGATAGGCCTTCACCTCCTCCGACGAGCGGAGGTCTGGCTTGGAGACGATCTCCATCAGCGCCACGCCGGAGCGGTTGAGGTCGACGAAGGACATGGTCGGATGCTGGTCGTGGATCGACTTGCCGGCGTCCTGCTCGAGGTGCAGCCGCTCGATGCCGATCTCGACGACGCCTTCGGGCATGTCGAGCAGAACCTTGCCCTCGCCCACGATCGGCTGCTTGTACTGGCTGATCTGGTAGCCCTGCGGCAGATCCGGATAGAAATAGTTCTTCCGATCGAACACCGAATAGAGATTGATCGCCGCCTTGAGGCCGAGGCCGGTGCGGATGGCCTGCGCCACGCATTCCTCGTTGATCACCGGCAGCATGCCCGGCATCGCCGCGTCGACGAGCGAGACGTGCATGTTCGGCTCGGCGCCGAAGACCGCCGAGGCGCCGGAAAACAACTTGGCGTTGGAGGTGACCTGCGCATGCACTTCGAGGCCGATGATGACCTCCCAGTCGCCGGTGGCGCCCTTGATGAGTTTCTTGGGGTCGGGGGTACGGACTGCCATGTTCATGTTCTTCTCTCCCCTTACCACCACTGCGCCGGGCTGAAGGTACCGACGGCCTTCTCGATCGCAGACCCCAAGGTGAACAGCGTCTCTTCGTCGAACGGCCGGCCGATCAGTTGCAGGCCGAGAGGCAGTCCTTCGGCGGACAAACCGGCCGGTACGGCGAGGCCCGGCAGGCCGGCCATGTTGACCGTCACCGTGAACACGTCGTTGAGGTACATTTCCACCGGATCGGCGTCGGCCTTCTCTCCGATGCCGAAGGCGGCCGAGGGCGTGGCCGGAGTCAGGATCGCGTCGACACCCGCGGCGTAGGCCAGTTCGAAATCGCGCTTGATCAGCGTGCGCACCTTCTGGGCGCGCAGATAGTAGGCATCGTAGTAACCGGCCGACAGCACGTAGGTGCCGATCAGGATGCGGCGCTTCACCTCGGCGCCGAAACCGGCAGCCCGGGTGTTCTCGTACATGTCGATGATGTCGGAGCCCGGCACGCGCAAGCCGTAGCGGACGCCGTCGTAACGGGCGAGGTTCGACGACGCCTCGGCCGGCGCCACGATATAGTAGGCCGGAAGGGCGTACTTGGTGTGCGGCAGGGAGATATCGACGATCTCGGCTCCGGCGTCGCGCAGGATGTCGATGCCCTTCTGCCAAAGGGCGTCGATCTCAGCCGGCATGCCGTCGAGGCGGTACTCCTTGGGAATTCCGATCCGGAGGCCCTTCACCGACTTGCCGACGGCGGCCTCATAGTCGGGAACCGGGATGTCGACCGAGGTCGTGTCCTTGGGATCGACCGACGCCATCGACTTCAGCAGGATCGCCGCGTCGCGAACGTCACGGGCAATGGGGCCAGCCTGGTCAAGAGAGGACGCGAAGGCGACGAGGCCCCAGCGCGAGCAGCGCCCGTAGGTCGGCTTGATGCCGGCGGTGCCGGTGAACGCCGCCGGCTGACGGATCGAGCCGCCCGTGTCGGTCGCCGTCGCGCCGAGGCAAAGGCGCGCGGCAACGGCCGCGGCCGAACCGCCCGAGGATCCGCCGGGCACCAGATTGACGTCGGAGCCGCTGCGCCGCCAGGGATTGACCACCGAGCCGTAATGGCTGGTTTCGTTGGACGATCCCATTGCGAACTCGTCCATGTTGAGCTTGCCCAGCATGACGGCGCCGTCGGCCCAGAGATTGGCGCTGACCGTGCTTTCGTAGGGCGGCTTGAAGCCATCGAGAATGTGGCTGCAGGCCTGGGTATGAACGCCCTTGGTGGCGTAGAGGTCCTTGATGCCGAGCGGCAGCCCCTCGAGCGGCCCGGCCTTCCCGGCCGCGATCCGCGCATCGGACGCCTTGGCCATGTCGCGCGCCATCTCCGGCGTCTCGGCGACATAGGCATTGAGCACGCGCGCCTTTTCCATGGCGGCGACATAGGCATCCGTCAGCTCGACAGCGGTGAAGGACTTGGCCTTCAGCGCATCGCGCGCCTCGGCAAGGGTGAGTGTGGTGAGATCGGTCACTGCGGAAATCCCGAAAAATCGTGAGAAGCCGGTGTCTGGCGGGAGTTACTCGACCACCTTGGGCACCAGGAAGAAATTGTCCTCGGAGACGGGCGCGTTGGCCGTGACGGCCGCCGCGTCCTCGCCATCGGTGACGACATCCTGTCTGCGGCGCATCTTCACCGACACCACGGAGGTCATCGGCTCGACGCCGGCAACGTCGACCTCGTTCAATTGCTCTACGAATCCGAGAATGGAATTGAGCTCATTGGTCATGCGCTCCGCCTCGTCATTTGTGACCTTGATCCTGGCGAGACGCGCAACGCGGCGCACGGTAGCCGTATCCACGGACATGTAGATTCCCTCGAACAGACTGGAATGTCCCGCGTATAGCACCGGTCGCGCGCCGGAGCCACCCGCTTCCTCATGCCGCCAATATCGCTGCGGGCAATTTGGTGCCAATCCGGAAGTGAGTCGCACCAAACGGGGCGTTACAACCCCGGAGAGAGGTCGTCGTGCGATATGACGGACGTCCAGCCGTTCTGGACACCTAGCAACCCGGTGCGACGCCCTTTATACGCGCCCGTCCGCTTAACATATTGATCCATACGAATATTTTAAACTGCCGGTAGCGGGGGCAGTTCTTTTATCCTGACCCGTCTTTGCGAAGTTCTGCTTTCTGAACCGCGATTGGCGGGAATCCGTTGTTTTTTCATTGATGAATTCGACAAAAGCGGTCTATGAGTTCCCGGCTTTTCAGGGCGACCTTGCCTCTTTTCAGGTATACCAAGCGTATCATGCACATCGTGCTCGTCGACGGCAGTCGAACCGGACTGATGATCCTGCAGAGGATGCTTGAACCTCGTGGTGACGACGTCGCTTATTTCACCGACGGTCGCGAGGCGCTCCTCTACATCCAGTCGACACCGCAAGCCGAAGTGCTGATTACCAGTTTCGAGATCGGCGGCGTTTCCGGCACCGAGCTGTGCTGGGAGGCTCGCCTCCTCGCCGATGCCGGTCGGCCGCTTTACGTCATCGGCATGTCCGCGTCCAACGACGCGCAACATTCGATCGGGGTGCTCGACGCGGGTGCCGACGACTTCATGTCCAAGCCGCCGCGCCAGGACGAACTCAATGCCCGATTGAGGGTCGCCGAGCGAACGCTGATCATGCAGCGCCGGCTGATCGAAATGGCAACCGTCGATCCGCTGTCCGGGCTGTTCAATCGCGGCGCCTTCCGTCAACGGTTCGACGCGGAAATCGCCGGTGCCGAACTGGGCGGGACCTTCTCGCTCATTCTGTTCGACATCGACCACTTCAAGCACATCAACGACATCTACGGGCACGACGTCGGCGACGAGGTGATCCGCTCGGTCGGAACGCTGCGCGTGCCGCCGGATTCCCACTTCTCCCGCATCGGCGGCGAGGAGTTCGCCGTGATCCTGCCCAGCATTCCCATCGACGGCAGCGTCTCGGTCGCCGAATACTTGCGCGAACAGGTCAATGCGCTCTCCATAGAGCGCGGCGACAACACCATTCGGATCACCGCCAGTTTCGGCGTCGCTGAGTTTCGCCCCGGCGACACGGTCAACGACCTTTACCGACGCGCCGACTCCGCGCTCTATCAGGCAAAGAACACCGGTCGCGACCGCGTGTCGGCAACCTCGCCGGAAATCGTCTCCTGACGTCGGCGCCGGAGCGTGATAGGGAGTGCCTCCCACGCTTGACGAGGCAGAACCGATGAACGACGCCGAAGACCCCGTTGCCTTCGTGGCCAACCTGGAACCGGGCCGGCGGCTGTTCGGCCTCGACCTCGGCACCAAGACCATCGGCATCGCCCTATCCGACGAGCGGTTTCTGATCGCGACGCCGCTGGTGACCCTTTCCCGCGTCAAGTTCGGCAAGGATGCCGCCGCGCTGATCGAGCTGGCCGACAAGCACGGCGTAGGAGCCTACGTGTTGGGTCTGCCGATCAACATGGATGGCAGCGAAGGCCCCCGCGCCCAATCGACACGCGCCTTCGCCCGCAACCTTGCCCCGCTCGACAAGCGGCCGATCGTATTCTGGGACGAAAGGCTGTCGACGGCTGCGGTTACCCGCACCCTCCTGGAGGCTGACGCCTCGCGCCGGCGTCGTGACGAGGTGGTCGACAAGCTGGCGGCGAGCTTCATCCTGCAAGGATTTCTCGACCGCCTGCACCTTGCCTCGCGAGCGGACGACCCGCGTCGACTTTAGGGCTGGTCGTTGGCAGTCCGTTTCGTCGACTTGCGGATCAGCATCAGGTTCCGGATGTAGATGAGAAGGCCGAGCCCCTGCCCGGCGATGAACACCGGGTCTTGCCGCGCGATCGAATAGACCAGCAGCAGGAAACCGCCGCCCAGCGAGAAGATCCAGAAGGCGACCGGGATCACCGAGGCCTTGGCCTTCTCCGAGGCCAGCCACTGCACCACGAAGCGCATGGTGAACAGGAACTGGGCGACAAAGCCCAGAATGACCCAGAAATCGAGCTGTTTGACGAATACGTCGTGAAGCCAGCCGGCGAACTGCGCGAGAAGATCAGTCATGATCGTTTCCGATTTCCGAGGCGACGGGAAGACGCTTGATACGACGCTTGAGCCACCAGACACCGAACAGGTCGAGTATGCCCTGCAGTCCGCGGTCGAAGATGCCGTAGTTGGACGCGCCATGCATACGCGAGCGGTCGACGACGTCGAGGTGGGTAACGCCATATCCCTCCCGCAGCACCAGCGCCGGAAGATAGCGGTGCCAACCGTGGAAGAAGGGTAACAGCAGGAAGAGATCGCGCCTGACCGCCTTGAGACCGCAACCGGTGTCGCGCGTCGCATCCTTCAGAATGGCATTGCGCAGCCAGTTGGCGAAGCGCGAGGCGTAGCGCTTGGCCAGACCGTCGGTACGCTTCAGGCGCTGCCCGGCGGCGATGCCCACCGACGGACCGGCAGCGACGAGCGCATCGACGAGCTTGGGGATGTAGGCCGGGTCGTTCTGGCCGTCTCCGTCGATCGTGGCGACGATCTCGCCGCGCGCCGCAAGCACTCCCGAACGCACCGCCGCCGACTGCCCGCAAGCCTCGACATGGCGAATGTGGCGGACCGGCTTGCCCTCGGCTTTCCAGGCCGCAAGGGCGGCGCCCGTACCATCGGTCGAACCGTCGTCGACGACGATCACCTCGAAGGCCCGGCCGGCCATGGCCGCGAGAATCTCCGGCACGATAACCGCCAGATTGTCCGCCTCGTTGCGGGCAGGAATGACGACCGAGACAAATCCCGTCTCGGAAGGCTTCGGTACGATCATGCTGGTCACTCCGACCGGATACGCGCTCGTCGCGGCGTCCGGCAAACCGGCTCCTGAGGGATAGATATCGGGAACGATGCTTTGCCTGCTTATGGCAAGCCGAAGCCGCGTCAACAAGGCTCTGCCCTCGCTGGAGATCGTGTCGATCCGATGGCGAAGCGGCAGCGGCAATCCACTTTCCGACAGCCGAAACACCCGCCCACGCCTGGCGAACCATACGGCGACGAACAGCGTGCCCCAGGCGCCGAACGAAAGGCCGGCGACGACGTCGGAAACCCGATGGGCGTTCACCATCACCCGAGACACGCCGATGGCAATGGCGAGCGGCCAGACAATGACGGCCAGTGGCCGCCAGAGCAGCGTGAGAGACAGCGCAAAAGCCGCTGCCGTGGTCGAGTGCCCCGACGGAAAGGACGCGTAGGACGGACGGAAGGCGAAAAGCCGGATCACCCGCTCGCCCTCGACCGACGGACGAGAAAAGCCGAGCGAATACTTGATGATCAACACTGCGATGCCGGTGGCGGCTATGGCCGTGAAAAAGAACAGAACCATGCCGTAGAGGGTTTCAAAGCTGCCCCTCGGGCCGAACTTCGGTCGATTGAGATAGTGAAGAACGATCACCGCGATGCCGGAAGGGATCAGCATCCAGTCGGACTGCCCGATGCGCGACAGCAGCCGCCAGATGGGGGCTGGCGATCCACCGGCCATCACCCAGGCGCGCGCTTCCTCATCGAACCGGCTCGAAACGATGATGGCCAGCACCGTCACGAGACCGGCCAGCCACAGGGCGGTCTTCACGACATCGGGGTCGCGCCAGCGGGCCGGCCGTCTGTTGATCAGCATGGCCGGCTCCCTACGGCTTCGAGAACAGCAGCATGGTGCGAAGCTTCATGCCGTTGAGGTTGCGGCCCGAAACAGTAGCGGCCGGTTCCATCGGCCTTTCGCTCTCGCCGAGGGCCGCCATGAACTCGTCCCTGGCGTCCTGCGCAACGATGGCGACTGCGCAATCATGCATCCGGAAGGCTTCGGCAGCGACAGGGGCGCTCGTCCGAAGAAGGGTAGTGCCAAGCCTGAACACCGTGCTCGGCTCTCCATACCCCACCACCGAGATCGCGGGCGCGTCGCAGCGTCGAACGGTGGCGACCGCTTCGGCCAGATCGTCACTCAGCCAGATCTGCCGCGCTGCCGGCAGAAGGATCACGTAGCCGAGAAGCATCAGGCCGCCGGACGCGGCGACAGTGGCCGCCAGACCGGACCGCAGGCGCCCGGCCGACAGAAGCCGGCTCGCCATGAAGCCAAGGCAGCCGACGACCACGGCGCCAACCAGACCCTGCCAGCTGGCGTATCCCTGGTAGATCAGAAAGGCGATGTTCAGCCCGAAACCGACCAGAAGCGCGCCGACCGCGATGAAGGCGACCGAAACGCGCCAGCCCCGCCGCGCCGTACCGAGGGTTCCACTGTCGAGAAACAGGGCGATCAACACCGCCAGCGCCGGCATGAACGGCAGCACGTAGTTGGGCAGCTTGGTGGCGACCGCTTCGAACACGATCCAGCCGGGCAGCGCCCAGGCGATCAGGAAGAAGATCGCCGGCTCGCGCCGCGACTTCCAAGCCTGAACGACGGCCAGCGGCGCCAGCACCGACAACGGCCAGAACGTGCCGAGCGCCACCAGCAGATGCACGCCCGGCGGCGCCCCATGCGACTCCTGCCCCGAAGCGACCTTGCCGAGCATGTCGCGTCCGACGGCCTGGGTGAAGAACGAGCCACCCGAAATCCAGCCGATCGCGATCAGCCACGGCAGAGCGAGTAGCAGCATCCAGACGACGCCCTTGACGGGCGAGAGCGACCGCCAGAGGGTCGTCGAGCGCTCCTTGGCCGAGATGGCAAGAAGCGTGAGGCCGGCCACCAGCACCGTGATCGGCCCCTTGATCAGGATGCCGATACCCATGGCCGTCCAGAACAGCGCGTTGCGCGGAAACGACCTCGTCCTCGACCGATCGACATAGGCGCGGGCCAACGCGAACTCGGCGGCAAGCACCGTGGCGCAGAGCATGGCGTCGGTCTTGGCGATGCGCGCCTCGAATCCCAGCAGCATCGTGGAGGCCGCAAGGAGACCGGCGAACAGTCCCGCCCGTTTCGTGCCGAGCGTGGCGCCGATGCCGTAGGTGAAGAGCACGGTCAGCACCGCGCCAAGCACCGAGGGCAGCCTATAGATCCAAAGCGGCGCGTTCGCCGCATAGCCGGACAGCTCGGCCGTCGCGGCCTGAATCCAGTAGATGCCGACGGGCTTCTTGTAGCGCGGCTCCTCCTGAAAGCGGATGTCCACCCAGTTGCCGGTTTCCAGCATCTGGTGGGAAGCCTGGACGTAGAGCGCCTCGTCGCGGTCGGTGAGCGGCAGCGTGGAGATGCCCGGCGCAAGCAGCGCAAGGGTGACGAAAGCCAGAATGAGGAGATTGACGAGATGGGGACGGACGAGCTGCCTTGCCTTGCCCGGCAGGGGCGCCGCAGCCGCCGCTTCGCCTTCGCTCGTCTGCTTGTCGCTCTCACTGTCCATGCATCGAAATCCGCCAGGAAACCCGCCGAGGGGAAATACGCGCGCCTCTTATCATGGAAAACCACGCCTGGGCATCACACTTGCGCAACCCGATGACGCAATGACACGACAGCCGACAGTTGAAACGAAAAAATCTCACGAACTTCATGAACTGGTTCCCAAAGAGGTCTCAATGTGGAAGCATGTCGGTCAATGGTTCGACTCCGTCGTTTGCCCTTCTCCGCCACTGTCTCCGGAGCGAATGACGGGAATCGGCAAGCCGTGACAACCCATCGCTCCGCATGGAGTTTTCGGAAACCGGCATCCGCGCCACATAATGGTCTGGACTCGGATGCTAGGGTCGGACTCCCTGGATTTCACACGTACCCGAGGTTCTTATGCATCAGATCGCGGTCGCCAACCTCGTCTTGGCCTTGGGCGCGACGCTGATCCTTCTCGGCATCCTCTCCAGTCTCCTGGCCTCGCGCTTCGGCACCCCCCTGCTCCTCGTCTTCCTGGTGGTCGGCATGCTGGCCGGCGTCGATGGCCCCGGCGGGATCGAGTTCAGCAACTATCGCCTCACCTACCTGATCGGGTCCTGCGCGCTCGCCATCATTCTGTTCGACGGCGGGTTGAGAACACGGCTTGCCGAAACGCGTGAGGCCTTGGCGCCCTCTCTGGCATTGGCGACAGTGGGCGTCGCCCTGACGGCCGTTCTGATCGGTGTCTTCAGCTACCTCGTTCTGGGCTTCGAGCTGACCGAAGGACTGCTGCTCGGCTCGATCGTCGCCTCGACCGACGCGGCGGCGGTGTTTTTCCTGCTCAAGACGGGCGGCCTTCAACTCAAGCCTCGCATCGGCTCGATGCTGGAGATCGAATCCGGTTCCAACGACCCGGTGGCCGTCTTTCTCACCCTCGTCCTCGTCGAACTCGCCGTCGCCCATTCGTCGCCGGGGCTCGGCACGCTGACCGAACTCGCCAAGCAGGCGGTACTCGGCGGCGCCATGGGAGTTGCCGGCGGAACCTTGGCGACCGTGGCGATCAACCGGCTGACGCTGCCAGGAGGATTGCACCCGCTATTCGTCATTGCGCTGACCGTCAGCATGTTCGGCGCGACCTCCTATTTCGACGGGTCGGGCTTCCTCGCCGTCTACGTGGCCGGCCTGGTCGTGGGCAACAGCGGCATCCGCGCCTACCCCACCATAAGCAAGTTTCTCGAAAGCGCCACCTGGCTCTGCCAGATCGTCATGTTCCTGATGCTGGGCCTCTTGGTCACCCCGAGCAATCTGATCAAATATGCGCCGCAGGGCCTGACAATCGCCCTGTTCCTGATGATCATCGGCCGGCCGGCTGCGGTCTGGATCTGTTTGAAGCCTTTCGGTTTCACGCCGCCGGAGACCAACTTCGTCTCCTGGGTCGGCCTGCGCGGCGCCGTCTCCATTTTCCTTGCCACCGTGCCGACACTGGCCGGCGTGCCCAACGCACCGATGTATTTCAACGTCGCGTTCTTCGTGGTGCTGATATCGCTGCTCGTCCAGGGCTGGACCATCGCGCCGGCGGCACGCTTCTTCGGCATGGCGCTCAAGCGGACCGCGGCCAGCACGAGCCGCGTCGAAATCGATCTGCCCGGCCAAACCGACAACGAGATGGTCGGCTATCCGGTCAGGCCCGACAGCTATGCCGCGCTACGACCGGCCTCTCTCCCCGCCTGGCTGAAGCCGGTCCTCGTGGTGCGCGACGGCGTCGTCAAGAATGCTGCCGAGGCAGGCCAGATCAAGAGCGGCGACTATGCTTACTTCGTCTCGCCCCAAGATCGCGTCAATCGTCTCGACAGGCTGTTCGCGCCCCTGTCCGCCGAAGCCGTGGCGGCAGCCAAGCGTACGGCCTTCGGCGAGTTCGCGGTGTCGCCGGACGCCCCGTTGTCGGATCTCGCCACCTTCTATGAAATCCAGGTTCCGCCGAAGCTCGCCGGCCTGACCGTCGCCGAGGCCTTCTCGGCCCGTCACGGCAACCGGCTGCACACGGGAAGCCGGTTGACGCTCGCCAACTACGCCGAGATGGTGGCGCGCGTGGTCGAGGACGGACAGGTTCTCAAGGCAAGCTTGCGTCTGGAGGATGTGGTCGATCTGTCCATGCGGTCGCCGCAACTGCCGCGCCCGACGCTGGTCCGCCGCGTCTACGACCGGCTTCAGCGCCGCTTCTCGAATGCCGGAAAGCCGGCCGACTCCAAGAAATAGCGGCGCTTGGCTGGAGAGATCTTGTCCGCTTATCGCCCGGACACGGCGTCGATGACCGGATGGCGCACCACATCGCCAACCGAAACGCCGATGCGCTTTGCCTCCGGAGACGCGATCTCGAGCACGAAACGAACGGGTGAGCCCGAGGGAATGCGGGCGTCCGACTGCGGCTTGGCTCCGTGGGTCACGGAAACGACCTTGCCAGCGTCCGAGATGAAAATGATGTCGAGCGGCACGAAGGTGTTGTGCATCCAGAAGGCGACGTCGCGGGTGACGCCCATGTCGAAAAGCATGCCGGTTTCCGGTTCGATCGACCGGCGGAACATCAGACCGCGCGACCGGCTCTCGTCGTTGTCGGCAACCTCGACCTGGTAGGGGTAGACGCCGGTCGATGTTTCCACGCTGAGGCTCGAACGCGGGCCGACGGGGTTGTCACCCTGGCTAGCACTGGAGCCGTTTCCGAAAAAGTAGAGAATGGCGATTGCAGCTACAAGACCTGCGGCGAGCGCCCGTATCAACAGGCGCCACGAGGTGACTTCCGACATTTTAGCCTTCGATCCCTGACTGTTCGGCGTTTTCACACGAAAAGACACGCCTCACCGGGCGGACCCGGCGCCGCGCGTCGCCCCATTAGGGCATCAATGTGACGAAGGTATGCCACCAGGCTGAACCGGGCGGATTTCGGCAACCATCTTGCCCTTGGGGCCGTCGCCATAGCGCACCAGCACCCGCTGTCCCGGCCGGAGCTCTGTGATGCCAAAGCGGCGCAACGTCTCCATGTGGACGAAAATGTCCTCGCTACCGTCACCGCGCGTCAGGAAGCCGAACCCGCGGACACGGTTGAACCACTTCACCTCGACCTGCTCGAGACCGCTCGAAGGCGTGACCTGCACATGGGTACGCGACGGGGGCAACTGCGAAGGATGCACCGCCGTCGACTCGTCCATCGACAGCACCCGCATCGCCTGCAGACCCTTCTGCCGACGCACCGCCTCGCAGACGAGGCGAGACCCTTCGTAGGCCGTCTGGAAGCCGTCGCGCCGCAGGCAGGTGACGTGGAGCAGCACATCCGGCAAGCCCGGTTCATCCGGCACGACGAAGCCAAATCCTTTCGCGACGTCAAACCATTTGATGACGCCCGCGACCTCAATGACTTCCACGCCGACGTCTTCGTCGACGTTGTTGTCTTCCGACACAAACTGAGCCTTGGCCATGAGCCAGTCTCCACGATGGCACTTACTAGAAGCGCGGATGACTCCGCGCCCCGACTATTCGTGATTCTTCTGCTAAAATACCACCTGAAGGCTACCCTTCCGCAAGCCCCTCGTTAACCGCTGTTAACGGTTTTGCGCGCGTTTCTCGCGGCCGGTCATGGTAATCGCGGGTATTCTCACACCGCCTCCGGCAAACGACCTGACGGCACTGTCAAACAGACCCGCTTGGCGGGAAAGTCGCCGAGTCTTGCATCCATCCCGGTACCAAGGATAACTACGCCGCCGGACTGAACCTAAATCGGCCGTTCAACGGCCAAAGAGGAGGAAAACGACATGCGCTATCTTCACACCATGGTGCGGGTCACCGATGTCGACAAGTCGCTCGCCTTCTTCTGCGGTCTCCTCGGCATGACCGAGATCCGGCGGACGGAAAATGAAGCCGGCCGTTTCACCCTGATCTTCCTGGCGTCGTCCGACGACGTCGAGGCCGGCAGAGCCCACAGCGCGCCGCTCGTCGAGCTGACCTACAACTGGGACCCGGAAGCCTATGGCGAAGGCCGGAACTTCGGCCATCTCGCCTATGAGGTGGACGACATCTACGCCACCTGCGACCGACTGATGAAGGGCGGCGTCACCATCAACCGGCCGCCTCGCGATGGCCGGATGGCCTTCGTTCGCTCGCCGGACAACATCTCCATCGAGCTGCTGCAAAAGGGCGATGCCCTGCCGCCGGCCGAACCCTGGGCCTCGATGCCGAACACCGGCAAGTGGTGAGGCACTCTTGGCGACGGCTGGCGGGGAAGGATGGGCGGCCATGACGCCTCGGTCGGGACTGCTCTTGTTGGCGGCGTTTGCCGTGACCGGTTGCGGCGCGGTGCTCGACCGTTCCGACTTCAAGCCCCTCACGCCAGTCGAAATCGCCGAGGTCAAGGCGACGGTCGACGCCGAGACGAGCGCGAAAGCCGCCGGAGAGAAGCCGGCCGATAGCCCTGCGGCATCATCTGGAGAGACTGCCAAGCCAGCCGCCGGCAATACGCCGGCGGTGCCGATGGCGGTTGCCGTTGCACCGGCGGAAAAGCCGAAGGCAACGGGCCTCTTCGCCTCGCTCTTCGGCGACTCGGATGCGAAACCCGAGCCAGCGACCCCGCCGCCGGCCGAGTCGGCCGCCACCGACAAGCCCGACGCCGGGGCGGCGCCCGCCGAAACGACCGTGGCCAAAGTCGAACCGACCGCCCTGCCCGCGTCCGGCCCGGCAATCCAGGCGCCCCCGGAAGACACCGACGAGATTTCGGAAGCCGATCTTGCCGGCGAAGACGAGGCCGACCCCAACAAGATCGCGGTGCCCAAGCCGCCGGTCGACGATGGCCTCGAGCACGACTTCGTCAACGTCTACACATCCCGCCCGGAGCGGCCACAGGACCTGTTCGAAGGGCTGCCGGGCGTCGCCTGGCAGGGCAACCTTGTGCTTGCCTCGCGTGGCCCCGACGGCGACCCACGCGGCCTGTTCGACGGCGAGGTCCAGCCCTACGCCCACTATGTGCCCGGCTTGCCGCGCGAGGTCGTCCAGGCCGCCAACGGCCTGCTGCTCGCCCATTCGGCAATCAACGTGTCCTGCGTCAAGCCGGCGCTGCTCGGAATGATCCGGGACGCGGAACGGCACTTCAGCCGCAAGGTCGTCGTCACCTCCGGCTATCGGTCGCCATCGCACAACCGGCGCGTCCGCGGCGCCCTGCATTCCCAGCATCTCTATTGCAACGCGCTCGACCTCTACATGCCCGGCATCTCCCGTGACGACCTAGCGCGATATCTCTACGGCCATCCCTCGCGCGGCGGCCTCGGGCTCTATTGCCACACCAAGTCGATCCATGTGGACACCGGCCGGCGGCGCGAGTGGCGCTGGTCTTGCCGGGGACGCGGATAACGCTTGTCGTTCAAGCTGATAGACGAAGCTGTAAAAAAGCCGCAACAAATGCCGATTGGCTCTTGCCCAACCGAAAGAAGCTCACTATAAGCCCCCCTCGTTGGGCGGCCTTCGTCTATCGGTTAGGACACTAGCCTTTCACGCTGGAGAGACGGGTTCGATTCCCGTAGGCCGTACCACCCAACACTTCTCCCTTATATTTCTATGTGTTGCGCTAGGCTCGCCCCAGCCTGCTACCCATCGCATTATCCATCTTCGCTGGTGTTTTGGCGCGGCTGTATAGCCGCGTACCTTGATCTGGAATGAGGGCCGAGGCGGCGCACCAGAGAAGGCGCGTCGCCATTACCCGCATCGCCGCACCACCCCTGGGAACACGGTACTCAGATCGCGCAGGTCGCTAATCCGCCTCCTTTATCGCCCCGGACCGCTGCCACAAAGCTGGACCGAGCATAACGGCTTCTACTAACCATCAAATCCGGCAGTCGAAACAGTTTGTAAAGTGCCTAGTCCTAGTCTTGGTCTTAGAAATTCATAATAACACCAAATAAGATGACTTTCTATGCCCACTATTAAAGTCCCGGCAGGGCGACCGTTACAAACAGGATACTGTTCATGGCGACGTTGTCTCTGGAGCACGCGTCTTGCGGTGCGCCGGGCAAGGCGCCTTCCAGCCGGCAATAGCAGGCACTCTACACCCTCTAATTCAACAGCATTATCAGCCTCCTGATCTGGATACGGATCGGGAGAAGCGACGGTCGTCGTCCTGATGGTGCGAAACATGGAGATACTTATTTTGAACACGATGACACGCCGCAGCTTCGGAGCGGGAATGCTGGCCGTGACCGTCACGGCCTGGGGAATGAGCAAGCTTAGCGCCGCGACCTTCGATCCCAAGACCCAGAACGCGGCCGGAGAGTATCCGATCGAGCCCGAGGCATTGACGACAGCCGACAGGACGATCGTTCCGGCGCAGTTGTCCGAGAGCAAGGTCGCGGTTTACGAGATCGCCAAGTATCAGGAGGCCGGGATCGGCACCTGGACGTATGGCAAGGGCGAGCCACCGGTCACCCGCACCGATCTCATGCCCCAGGCCTATGAGGCTGCCAGCGTCGACCAGAAGCACCGGCTCCTGACGTTCTTCGCCATCAGCGACATTCACATCACCGACAAGGAAGCCCCGAACCAGGGCATCTACATCCAGCGTCTGCACCCGGAAATCTCGGTGACGACGTCGCTGTGCTCCGGCGTGATGCTCTACACCACGCACGTGCTCGACGCGGCGGTGCAGACGATCAATCTGATGCACAAGACGCAGCCGTTCGACTTCGGCATCTCGCTCGGCGACGCCGCCAACAGCACGCAGTACAACGAGCTCAGGTGGTACATCGACGTCCTCGACGGCAAGATGATTCACCCGAGTTCCGGCGACCACCTCGGCGCCGATGACGTCGACTTCCAGAAGCCGTTCAAGGCCGTCGGACTCGACAAGTCGATTCCCTGGTATCAGGTCCTCGGCAATCACGACCACTTCTGGCTCGGCTCGGTCTCCGTCGACCATGGCCCGCGCGCCGACCTCAGGCAGTCCTATGTCGCCGACGAGATGTTCGCGGCCGGCGACGTTCTGGGCGATCCTCGCAAGATCGTCGACCGCACCTACTACATGGGCGTCTTCGACGGCTCCAAGCCCTATGGCGACGTGAAGTTCGCCGGCGAGGTCAAGGACTTCCCGACGCCGCCCAAGGTTGCCGCCGATCCGGATCGCCGTTCCCTGCGCACCGCCGAATGGCTGAAGGAATTCTTCAACACCACGTCGAGCCCGGTCGGGCACGGCTTTGACCTGGCCGATGCGGAAAAGGGATTTGGCTGCTTCAGCTTCGTGCCCAAGGCCGACGTGCCGATCAAGGTGATCTCACTCGACGACACCCAGAAGGACGACGACAAGTCCCTCGACATCCACGGCCACGGCTTCCTGGACGAGGCGCGCTGGGCCTGGCTGAAGAAGGAGCTGGCGGATGGAGACGCCGCCGGCCAGCTGATGATCATCGCCACGCACATCCCGATTGGCGTCGAGCCGAGCGAGCCGACCTCCGAAATGAGCTGGTGGCTCGACCCGCAGAACGCGGTGACGATCGAGGGCCTGCTTGCCGAGCTTCATAGCCACCCGAACCTCCTGATGTGGCTCGCCGGGCATCGCCACCTCAACACCGTCAAGGCCTTCGTCTCGCCCGATCCGGTCAACGCCCCAGAAAAGGGATTCTGGCACGTGGAGACCTGTTCGCTGCGCGACTTCCCGCAGCAGCTGCGCACCTTCGGCATCTTCCTGAACAGCGACTACTCGGTGTCGATCGAGACGATCAACGTCGACCCCGCCGTCAAGGAAGGCACGCCGGCGGCAATCTCGCGCCAGTACGCCGTGGCGGCACAGCAGTTGATCAAGCCTGACATCTGGACCTTCAACCCGACGAAGGACCCGACCATCGCACCGATGCCATCGGCCTCTTACAACGCCAAGCTTGCAAAGCAGCTGAGCCCGGAGATGGTCGCCAAGCTGAAGGCGCAGTTCCCGATGGGCTGACCCGCGCCAACCCACGCGGATGATGCCGAATACGCCATGCCCCGCCAATCCGATCGGACTGGCGGGGCATGGTGCATTTAGGCGCTGAGGGGGGACCATGCGAACTGAGTAATCAGGCCCGCATTCAGGTCGACCGATGCCCTAGAAATGGATCTTCAGGCCGGCAATGGGGCCTTGCTGGACGATGTCGTACTTGTAGTCGCCGTGCTCGTAATCCACGCCAAGGCCGCGATAGCCGAGGATCATCGTGTACGTGTCGTCGAACTTGTATCCGAGGCCGGCGAACAGATCCCACGAGAACTTCGATCCGACGTCGAAGCCGCCCGCGAAGGCCCAGGAGGTCAGATACAAGCTATCGGACAGCTGTGCGCTGAACCGGGTCCCGATCATCGGATCGATCCAGGTCTCGTTGGTGTCGCCGGACTTGGTGATGCCGAGCCCCGCGATGCTCAGCGTCGCATCGGTATTGACGTTGTAAAGACGGGCACCAGCCAAGAGGTCCATCTCGTAGTTCGGATCGGAAAGGACGGTGTAGCCGGCCCCTGCCGAAGCGATCAGCGATGACGTCGACAGCTTGAGCGACGTCGAATATGCCGTATTGAAGTCCTCCGTCAGCGACAGATGAGAATACATGAGGTCGCCGTAGAGCACCGTCCGATTGTGCCGCGCATAGGCGACGCCCATGACAGCGCCATCCAGTTGCGAAAGGATGTCGCCGAAGCTCAAGTCGACATTGGCCGCCGGAAGCGGCGGCAGGGTCGCCGTCGTACCCTTGAAGCTGGAAAACCAGCCATAGCTCGCGACATCGAACTGCCAACCGTCCGTATCGGTGCTCGCCGGCGCAACTGTCGGAGACTTCGCAGACGGCAGTTCGGCGGCGGATGCCGCACCTCCCAAAAAGGCTGCGATCAATAGACCGCACTGCGCGGTCCGCCTCATCAAGGCTCGCGCCCTATCAACTCCGCCCGCTCCCATGGCCCCGCCCTTTTCCCTTTGAGTCTCCGTGAGATAAACTCACGACTTGCGACCGTGGGACGCAAGTTGCTCACCCGGATTGAGGCCGAAAAATCAGAGGTGTCGCCCATCTGTAACAACGTAGTTGTACGTCCGCGTTTGCCACGACCAGCCTTTGCCCTCCCCGGACCGGGCATGTCATTCAGACCGGGCCGCAGACCGCCCTCACAACATCCGATACCGGTTCTCAGCAGCCACGCATAGGCTGCGGGCCGCCGCCCGCGTTTCAAAAGGGGCACGCCAATGCCGGCATAGGCAGGGAGCGGATCGCCCCGGAACCTGAGCATATCGACATCGCTTGCAATGCCTCGGCACCGAGGCCCCGGGTACGATCCGCTGATCCACCACCTATGTCTGTGAATGCTCGCCGCCCGTCACTCTCTCCACGCCGGCGGCATGCGTTGCGCCATGACGGGAGCGTCCTCGTCATCCAGCGCGGGCAGTTGCAGGGCGACGAGCCGGTCGATCTGACCGGTGAGCGCGTCGATCTTTGCATGCAGCCCGGCGATCTCCGCTTCCGAGCGCAGGTTGGTCTCGTAATCGAGACGCGCCTCGAAGCGATCCTTCGCCGCCTGACGGTTCTGGCTCATCATGATGATCGGAGCCTGCAAAGCGGCCAGCATCGACAGCATCAGGTTGAGGAAGATGAAGGGGAACGGGTCGAAGGCGCGCGCGGCCAGCACCACGGTGTTGATCACCGTCCATGCGGCCAGAAATGCCCCGAAGCCCATGATGAAGGACCAGGAGCCGCCGATGGTTGCGACCCGGTCGGCCAGACGCTCACCAAAGGTGAGGCGCTCGGCGAAAAGCTCGTTGGGATCGCGCGATGCGGTCACCCGGCGAAGCTGCTTGGCGAAAAAGCGGATGGTGGTGTTCATGGCTCACCTCTCTGTCGGCCGGCCGCCAAAGGCCGGTCGCAGGTGAGCCGATCCAGGGATCAGTTCTTTGCAACGGCCTCGGGCGGCATGGTCAATCGACTGTGATCGTTGCTAGGCATGACCCCTCGGGGGTTCGGTGACGAAGGACGCCGACGGCGTCGCTCGGGGGCATGGGCCACCAAAGCGGCAAAATCAAGACACGTTTTAGAGACTGCTCCAGGCCGCCCGCGCACATGCCGGATTGCGGCCCGATCCACGCCGTGCGATAGCAGCCGCGCCTCTTTCATCCGGAACATCGCCGTGACCGACATTGCCGAAGACCTTCTCACCGTTCGGGATCTCCTGCGCTATGCCATGAGCCGCTACGGCGCCGCCGAGATCGGGATCGGCCATGGCACCAGCGAGGCGATCGACGACGCGGTATTCCTGATCCTCGAGTCGCTGCACCTGCCGATCGACGACATCAATCCGTGGCTCGATGCCCGTCTGACGCGCGCCGAGCGCCGGCTCATCATCGAGCGCATCGACCGACGCATCGACGAACGCATTCCGACGCCCTATCTGGTCGGCAAGGCCTACATTCAGGGTGTTCCCTTCGTCGTCGATCCACGCGTCATCGTGCCGCGCTCCTTCATCGGCGAGCTGCTGTTGTCCGAAGCCTTCTCCGGAGAAGGCGAAGGCTCGTTGATCCGCGATCCCGACGATGTGCTTTCGGTTGCCGACATCTGCACCGGCTCGGGATGTCTCGCCATCCTCGCCGCCATGGTTTTTCCGAACGCCGCGGTCGATGCCGTCGACCTCTCCGAGGACGCCCTGGACGTGGCCGCGATCAACGTCGACCGCCTCGGCGACGGCAGGGTCGGCCTCCACCACGGCGACCTGTTCGCCCCGTTGGAAAGCCGTCGCTACGACCTCATCATCACCAACCCGCCTTACGTCGATGACGAAGCCATGGCCGAATTGCCGGACGAGTATCGGCACGAGCCGGAGATGGCGCTTGCCGGCGGCCTCGATGGTCTGGACATCGTCCGCCGCATCATCGAAGCGGCGCCCGAGCATCTCAATCCGGGTGGCGGCCTTCTCTGCGAGGTCGGCAGCGACCGGGAAATCCTGGAGATGACCTACCCCGAGCTGCCATTTGTCTGGCTCGACACCGCCGAGTCCGAAGGCGAGGTCTTCTGGCTCTCCGCGGAGGATCTGGGCGTGACGGACGACGCCTAGACTTGCAGTTTTTGCATATCTCGAACTAAAAATAGGTCGAGATATGCAAAAATAGACCAATAAAACTGCATTTCCTCGCGTTTTTTCGCGAGTGTGGTCCCCGAGACCTAGACAGGCGCGACGGTGCTCGCCAGTGTCCGGCACAAGAGGACACGGCTGCCGGCCGTGTAGTCTTGGCGACGATTATCTGGTGGCGGTACTTGGTTTTACGGTGTTGCCGAAGATTTCGGTCACCACCTCGTAACCATCATCGGCGACAATCGATCGAAACCGCAGGGATCACCGATGAACGACACTTCCAGGATCGATGAAGTTGGCGGCTCCGCCGGCCAGCCGCTTGCGCTCACGGCCGCGGCCTTCAGGGACGCCGTCCGCGCCAAGCTAGCCTACGCCGTCGGCAAGGATCCGTCCCGGGCGACGGCCAAGGACTGGAGCATGGCTCTGTCGCTCGCCGTCCGCGACAAGGTCGTCGAACGCTGGTTCGAGTCCACGAAGGCCTCGCACGCCGGCCAGAAAAAGCACGTCTACTACCTGTCCATGGAGTTTCTGATCGGTCGCCTTCTCAACGACGCGGTCTGCAACCTCGGCATTGAAGCCCAGGTCCGCAGCGCCTGCGCCGAGCTCGGCATCGACTATCAGGCCCAGCTCGAACAGGAGAGCGACGCCGCCCTCGGCAACGGGGGCCTCGGCCGCCTCGCTGCCTGCTTCCTCGACTCCATGTCGACGCTGGGCATTCCGGCTCACGGCTACGGCATCCGCTACGACCATGGCCTGTTCCGCCAGCGCTTCCATGACGGCTGGCAAGTGGAAGAGCCGGAGGATTGGCTGGTCTCGGGACGCGCCTGGGAGTTCGAGCGCGCCGAGATGGCCTATCTCGTCAAGTTCGGCGGCCAGATTTCCTTCGACGGTCATGGCGCCACCTACTGGCGCGCCGACGAAACGGTGAAGGCCGTAGCCTATGACACGCCGATCGCCGGCTGGAAGGGGCGCCACGTCAACACGCTGCGCCTCTGGGCATCCCGCCCGGTCGAGGTGCTCGACCTCGGCCGCTTCAACCACGGCGACTACATGTCGGCCGCGGAGAAGACCATCCGCGCGGAAACCATCTCGCGCGTTCTCTATCCCGACGACACGACTGCCGAAGGCAAGGAACTCCGCCTCAAGCAAGAGTATTTCTTCACCTCCGCCTCGCTGCAGGACATCATCCGCCGTTACCTCGAAGACAACGATGACATCCGCAAGCTGCCCGATCAGGTCGCGATCCAGATGAACGATACGCATCCGGCGATCGCCGTCGCCGAACTGATGCGCATCCTCGCCGATGACTACCGGCTGACCTTCCCGGAAGCCTTCGAGATCACTCGTCAGTGCCTCAGTTACACCAACCACACGCTGATGCCAGAGGCGCTTGAGCGCTGGAACACCAACCTGTTCCGCAAGGTGCTGCCGCGCCACATGCAGATCATCGAGTGGATCGACTACCATCACCTCGCCGAGGTGCAGGGGCGCAACCTGCCGGTATCGCTCGACGCCATCCGCATCATCGAGTGGGGCAGCGAGATCAAGATGGGCAGCCTCGCCTTCGTCGGCTCGCGCCGGGTCAATGGCGTGTCGGCGCTGCACACCGAGCTGATGAAGCAGACGGTGTTCAAGGACTACCACGTCCTTTACCCCGACCGCATCGTCAACGAAACCAACGGCATCACGCCGCGTCGCTGGCTCTACGAGTGCAATCCGGGCCTGCGCGCCCTGCTGCTCGAAGCGATCGGTGACGGCTGGGTCGACAACCTCGAGAAGATCGAGGAAGCCGCCAAGTTCGCCACGGACGCCAGCTTCCGCGAGAAGTTCGCCGCCGCCAAGCAGGCCAACAAGGTGAGGCTCGCCGCCGAGATCGAGCGACGCATCGGCTTGCGCGTCGACCCCACGGCGCTGTTCGACGTGCAGATCAAGCGCATGCACGAGTACAAGCGCCAGCTCCTGAACATCCTTGAGACCATCGCCCTATACCAGGCGATCCGTCGCGGCCCCGGCGCCGAGTGGACGCCGCGCGTCAAGATCTTCGGCGGCAAGGCGGCGCCCGGCTACCAGATCGCCAAGCGCATCATCAAGCTGGCCAACGATGTCGCTCGGATCGTCAACAACGACCCGATCATCGGTGACCGGCTGAAGGTGGCCGTGCTGCCGAACTACAACGTGTCGCTGGCCGAGGTGATCATTCCCGCCGCCGATCTCTCGGAGCAGATCTCGACCGCCGGCATGGAAGCCTCCGGCACCGGCAACATGAAGCTGGCGCTCAACGGCGCGCTGACCATCGGCACGCTTGATGGCGCCAACGTCGAGATCGCTGACCGGGTCGGTCCTGACAACATCTACATCTTCGGCCTGACGGCCGACGACGTCGCCGGCCTGCGCCAGCGCGGCTACAACCCCAACGCCACCATCGACAGCGACCCGACGCTGAAGGGCGCCATCGACGCCATGGTCAACGGCACCTTCTCGCCGGATGACCACGGCCGCTTCAACGAAGTGGCCGACCGCCTCTGGCACACCGACTGGTTCCTGGTGACCGCCGACTTCCAGTCCTATTTCCAGACCCAGCGGACCATTGACGTCGACTACCGCGACAGGGCCCGCTGGACGGAACGGTCGATCCTCAACACCACCAAGGTGGGCTGGTTCTCATCGGACCGCACCATCCGTGGCTACTCCAAGGACGTCTGGGGCGTCGAGCCGAACTTCTGAAACCGGCAACTGAAATGACAAAACGGGCGGCGTGGCATGAGCCTCGCCGCCCGTTCCGTTTTCCGCCCCGAGCGGAAGTCCGATTGTCAGTGATCGCAGCTGTGGCGGGCCAGCGCGGCGAGTGCAGCAGCACCTTCGCGAGCGAGCTCGGGATCGAACGCCGAGCGGGTGATGCGCACGCGGAAGGCCTCGTCGATGCGCGGCAGCGCCTCCCAGCGATAGCGGCCTGGCACGATGTCCTCGAAGTGCCCACGCAAGCCGACCGGCTCATGATCGTTGATCACCACGAGCGACTCGCCATCGGCCAGCCTGTCGAAGCTGCCGAAGATGATGGCGCGACGATTCACGCAAGGCAGTCCGCGCACATCGAGTTCGAGATCCCGGGTGGCAATGTCGGTCATGCTGTTTCTCCGCTTGGTCTGTGGCTCGATCATAGACATGGCGCAGCTTCGGCACTTTGCTCCTGCGCAAACCGGAGTAAATTTCTCTCCTATCCGCGACGCCGAGACGGACGCTGCCGATCGACGGAGGGGGACACAACGGGAAAGCACCACTGACATAGGTTGACCTCCAGCGGTGCGACTCCTACCACTTGGTATCCCTACGGATGCATGGTGACCGGTGCGACTGCCGGTCTCAATCATCCTCCTCCAGCCCCGTCCCCTTTGGGTGCCCTCCTTCTGACCGAGCGATGTGCAATGCAGCCTGTATTCGATGGACATAACGACGTTCTGATGCGTCTGTGGGAAACGGCCGGCAAAGGCGGCGATCCGATCGCCGAGTTCCGGGACGGCATCGCCACGGGCCATATCGATGGGCCGCGCGCCCAGGCGGGCGGGCTCGTCGGCGGCCTTTGCGCCATCTTCGTGCCGTCCAGGCAAGGTCCGCGCCCGAACTTCGAGCAGGGCCGCTACGTTTCACCGCTTGCTGAGCCCCTCGACCAACCGGCGGCGCTTGCGGCAGCCGTGGCCATGGCCGGCATCGCGCGTCGGCTTGACCGCGAGCGGGCCTGGCGGCTCTGCACGTCCACCGCAGCGATTCGCCAGGCGATTGCCGATGGCGTGTTCGCCGCCGTGCTGCACATGGAGGGCTGCGAACCCATCGACCCCGACCTTTATGCGCTCGACTTCTTCTATGCAGCCGGTCTCAGGTCGCTCGGCCCGGTGTGGAGCCGGACCAATGTCTTCGGCCACGGCGTACCCTTCGCCTACCCGAGTTCGCCCGATACCGGACCCGGCCTCACCGAAGCCGGCGTGCGCCTGGTAAAGACCTGCAACCGGCTCGGCATCATGATCGATCTGTCGCACATCACCGAGCAAGGCTTCTGGGATGTCGCCAAGACATCGGAGATGCCGCTCGTCGCCACCCATTCGAACGTGCATGCCATCACACCGGTGACGCGCAACCTCACGGACCGGCAGCTCGCCGCCATCCGCGAGACCGGCGGCATGGTCGGGCTCAACTACGCGACCTCCTTCCTGCGGCCGGACGGGCAGGAGAATGCGGCGACGCCGCTCACCGACATGGTGCGCCACGTCGACCATTTGGTGGAACATCTGGGCATCGACGGCGTCGGCCTTGGGTCGGATTACGACGGAGCCACCATCCCCTCGGAGATCGGCGACGCTGCCGGCCAGCAGGCCCTCGTCGGCGCACTGCGGCAGGCAGGTTACGGCGAAGCCGAGCTCATCAAGCTATGTCGCGACAACTGGTTGCGGGTGCTGGCGACGACCTGGCGGGAGTGAGGCGAGAGCCCCGCGCCGCTGCCCTGCCCGGCTCCATTCTTCTGAGATAAAGAAACCCCGGCCGCGTTGGCGACCGGGGTTTTCATTTGCCGTATGGCTGGCCGCGCCTTGCGGAGCGCGGACCGAGACCGTCAACCGCGCTGGTTGCCCGAGGACACGATGTCCATGTAGACGGCGGCGACCAGGATGATGCCCTTCACGATCTGCTGCCAGAAGGTGTCGATACCCATCATGGACATGCCGTTGTCGAGGCTGGCCATGATGACCGCGCCAACCAGTGCGCCCGACACCGAGCCGACGCCGCCACGCATCGACGTACCGCCGATGAAGCAGGAGGCGATGGCATCGAGCTCGTTGCCGAAACCGGCCGACGGCGTACCGGCCGCCAGACGGGCCGTGGTGGTAAGACCGGCGAAGGCGCACATCAGGCCCATCAGCGCGAACACCATCATCTTCACATAGGCGACATTCACACCCGACAGGCGCGTTGCCTCCATGTTGGAGCCAACAGCGTAGATGTGCCGACCGAAGGTGGTCTTGTTGCCGATGATGGTGAACACGGCGAGGATGATCAGGAGAACCAGCACAGGCACCGGAACGCCCTGATAGTCGTTGAGCGTCAACACGAAGCCCAGGATGATGAGACCGGCAAACAGCAAGCGCCCAACCTCGGCCGGCATCGTCGCGACGGCCAGATTGTGCTTCTGACGGTTCATGCGGGTGCGGAAGGCAAGGAACACCAGCACCAGGAACAGCAGCACGCCGCCGGCATCGCCCACCAGCTCCGGCAGATAGCCCTGGCCGATGAACTTCAGGTCGGGACTGACCGGGGCGATGGTGATGCCGCCCGTCAGACCGAGCACCATGCCACGGAAGGCGAGCTGGCCGCCCAGCGTCACGATGAAGGAGGGAATCCCGAGATAGGCGGTGAGCCAGCCGACCATCAGGCCGAAGAACAGGCCCATGGCGATGACCAGGACGATCGTAGCCCACAGCGGCCAGGAGTAGGTGACGTCGAGCACCGCGGCTATGCCGCCGAGAAGGCCGAGCAGCGAGCCGACCGACAGGTCGATCTCGCCGGCGACGATGACGAA
>Ga0206117_100400_pt1 | contig 49362 bp, 46 predicted proteins | sample 3A5Ametagenome_FD_177997 | JGI IMG/M metagenome (GOLD analysis project Ga0206117, IMG submission 177997) | Enriched microbial communities from leaf-cutter ant dump, University of Wisconsin, Madison, United States - 3A5A | ecosystem: Environmental > Terrestrial > Nest > Insects nest > Nest dump... | reverse complement strand
GGATCACTCGGTGATAAGCTGGCGGATGTGTTGGACATGAAGGGCGACGGCGTCGACCACCGGGACCGGCACCGGCCCCAGCGGCAGCAGCAGCGGCAGTTCGGTGCAGGCCAGCACGACGGCCTCGGCCCCGCGCGCGGCCAGGGTCTCGACGGCGCGGACCAGTTGCGGCCGGCTCGCGGCCAGGTCGCCGCCTGACGTCAGCGTACCCTGGATCAGCGCATCGATTTCCGCCTGGTCGCCGTCATCGAGGACGATGACCTCGCCCCCCAGCCGGGCCGCGGCAAAACCGGCGCCGCAAGTGATCGAGGTACCCACGAGGCCGATGCGCCGGCCGGCCAGTTCCCGCGCCGCTGCATCCAGCACATGAGGCACGATCGCATCGGGCACCGCCGCCGCGACGTCGGCGTGGAACAGATGGGCCGTCACCGCGGTCAGCGCGATGACGCCGCAGCCGGCATCGGCCAGTTCGCGGGCGGCGCCGATGATCGGGTCGCGCACGGCCGGCCAGTCGCCCGCCCCGGCCGCGGCCAGCAGCCCGGCATAGTCGAGGGTCGCGACCAGGCCGCAGGCATTGCGATGCGGCCCGGCCAGATCCTCCATCGCCTGGTTGATGCGGACATAATAAAGCGCGGTCGAATGCCAGCTCATGCCGCCGACAAGGCCGAGGCGCCGGGTCTGGGCCACCATGTCAGATCCCCAGTTCCGGCCGGCGCCGGCCGGTCAGCAGCGGCAGGGCCAGGGTCACCAGCACGAACCCGCCGGTCAGGAATTTAAGGTCCGACGGATGCAGCCCGGTCGACAGCCCCAGCGAGACCAGCTGGTAATAGATCAGCGACCCGACGACCGGTGCCGACAGCTGGCGGGCGATGGTCGCGCGGCCGACGATCGCCTCGCCGATGATCAGCGCGGCCAGGCCGTTGACCAGCACGCCGAACCCCATCGTCACGTCGGCATAACCCTGGTGCTGGACCAGCAAGGCGCCGCCCAGGGCCGCCAGGCCGTTGGCCAGGCCGAAACCCAGCATGACGTAGAACCGGCTGGAAATCCCCAGGGCCGGCGACAGCCGGGCATTGGCGCCGACGCAGCGCAGCGACAGGCCGGGTTCGCTGCGATAGAACGCCAGCAGTCCGACGCAGACGGCCACGACGACCGTGGCGAACAGCGCGATCTGCATCCAGACGTTCAACAGGATGTCGGCCGAGATCGCATCGTAGAGCGACACGTCGTGCGGCACGGCGGTGTTGGGTGCGCCCATCGCGCGCAGATCGATCGACCAGATCATCGTGGCGACCAGGATGCCCGCCAGCAGCGAGGGCACCTTCAGATGCAGGTGGATCAGCGCCGTCAGGATGCCGGCGCAGACACCCGCCGCCACCGCCAGCACCGTACCGACCCAGGGATTGACGCCCATGCCCACCAGAAGCGTCGCGGCGATGCAGCCGCCCAGCGGGAACGACCCTTCGACGGTCAGGTCGGGCAGGCTGAGCGTGCGGAAGGGGATCATGATCGCCAGCGCCACGAAGGCGTAGACGAGGCTCTGGACCAGGGTGACCGGCACCAGGTTGAGGAAGACGGTCATCAGCATCAGTGCGTGCCCCGGTTGAGGACGATACGGTCGTCGTTGAGGCGGAAGCGTTCGACCAGCGCGGCGACGGTCAGCCCGCCGATCTCGTCCGGGCCGATATCGGCGACGATGCGGCCGCGATCCATCATCACGATGCGGCTGGCATATTCGAGGGCGTGCTGCATGTTGTGCGTCACCATCAGCGTCGTCAGGCCGCGGTCGGCCACCAGCGCGACCGTCGCATCCATCACCAGTTGCGACGTGCCGGGGTCGAGCGCTGCGGTATGTTCGTCCAGCAGCAGCAGGCGGGGCGGCACCAATGTCGCCATGACCAGCGCCAATGCCTGGCGCTGGCCACCCGACAGGCTGTCGGCCCGCGCCTCCAGCCGGCCTTCCAGCCCCAGCTTCAGCGTCGCCAGGGCCGACCGGAACGTCTCGCGCCGCTCGCGCCCCAGCGCGGTCCGCAAGGTCCGCGACCGGGTGCGCATCAGCGCCAGCGCCATGTTCTCCTCGATCGTCAGAGACGGCGCGGTGCCGATCATCGGATCCTGGAACACGCGGGCGACAAAGGCGGCGCGGCGGTGTTCCGCCATGCCGGTCACGTCGGTCCCGTCGATGGCGATGCGGCCGGTATCGCAGGACAAGGCGCCGCTCAGAAGATTGAGCAGCGTGCTCTTGCCCGCCCCGTTGCCGCCGATGACGGCAACGAACTGACCTGCCGCGACATCGAGGTCCAGCCCCGAGATCGCGATCTTTTCCGACGCCGTCCCGGCGTTGAACGTCTTGGCAAGGCCGGTGGCGCTGATCATGGGCCGGCCTTTCAGTCCACGACGCAGTTGCAGTTGGCGAATGCCGTCGGCAGGTCCATCCCCAGCGCCTTCAGCTTGCGGCCGTTGATCACGGGTTCATGTTCGGCCGCCGTCGCGCGATAGGGCGGAATGCCCGCGGGATCCTCGCCCTTCAGGATACGGCCGGCGATGCGGCCGGCGGCCTTGCCCGACTGTTCGAACGACAGGGCGAAGGCCGCCAGCGCGTATCCCTGGCGGACCGACTGCGGCACCGAGGTCAGGACCGGCAGTTTGGCGCCATGCGCGGTGGCCGAGATCGCGGCCATGCCCTGCTGGATACGGCCCGAGGCGGCGGTGAACAAGGCATCGACCCGGCCGGCGGCGGACTGCACGCGCTGGGGCAGCTCGCTCGGGTTGTCGACGCCGATGCGGACGATTTCGATATTGGCCTTCCTGGCCGCGGCATCCATGCCGTCGACGGCCGCCTTGGATGAATCGTCGCCGGTATCGTAGAGCACGCCCAGCCGCTTCATCTGCGGCATCAGCTTCTTGAAGAAGTCCATCACCGCATCGTAGTCCAGCATGACGGACGAGCCGGTGATCAGCTTGTCGCCCTTGTCCCATGACGGGACCAGCCCGGCATGGACAGGGTCGGCGACGGGCGTGAAAACCAGCGGGAAGGTGCGGCTGCGCAGTTGCTGCTTGGCGGCCAGGGACACCGGCGTGGCGATCGTCGCCATCAGGTCGGGATTGGCGCTGGCCAGGCGGTTCAGCATCTGGGGGATCAGCGCCGCATCGAAATTCACGTTGGTCTCGTCATAGGTGACGGTCTTGCCGTCGACGAAGCCTTCCTCGGCCAGGCCGGTCTTGAAGCCCCTGACCGTCTCGATCAGCGTCGGATGCGGCCCCCAGCCCGCGATCGCCACCTTCTTCATGTCGGCGGCAAGGGTCGAGGACATCATTCCCAGCACGATGGTACCGGCCGCGATTGCCGGCAGAACTCCGAACATTTTCCGCATTAGACGCTCCCTGTTGTGCGTCGCCCGATGTTGGACTTGCATATTGTGCAATTCGATGCAGAATATGCAAATATAAATTTTCTGCGGTAATAAGGATCGGCGATGAAAGCGGTGTACTTCGAAACGCATGGCGACCTGTCGGTCCTGCGCTACGGCGATATCGAACAGCCGGTGCCGCCGCCGGGCTGGGTGCGGATCAAGGTCGCGGCCTGCGGGCTGAACTACCTCGACGTGTTCGCCCGCCGCGGCATGCCCGGCATCAGGATCGAACTGCCCGGCATCACCGGGGGCGACTGCGCCGGCGTCATCGATGCGCTGGGGGACGGCGTCGACGGCTGGAAGGTCGGCGACCGCGTCCTGCCGATCTCGCATCACGTCGACTGGGAAACCGGCAAGTTCGACATGCTGGGCGAAAGCCGCCGCGGCGCGATGGCCGAATACTGCATCGTGCGCGCCAGCCAGCTGATGGCGATCCCCGATGGCGTCGACGACGTCAAGGCGGCCGCCCTGCCCTGCGCCTACGGCACCGCCTATCGCATGCTGCATGAACGCGGCCGCATCCGGCCTGGCGAAACCGTGCTGGTGCTGGGCGCGTCGGGCGGTGTCGGCACGGCCTGCGTGCTGCTGGCCAAGCTGGCGGGGTGCAAGGTGATCGCGGCCGCCGGCAGCGACGAGAAATGCCGGCGCCTGCTGGCCATCGGCGCCGACGACGTGATCAATTATTCGGAAATCGCGGTCGACAAGTTCATCCGCGCCAAGACCGGGTCGCTGCTGCGCGGCGGCGGGGTCGAGGTGGTGGTGAACTTCACTGCCGGCGACAGCTGGGCGCCGTCGATGCGCTGCGTCAAGCGCCACGGCCGGCTGCTCTGCTGCGGCGGCACCGGCGGTTATCAGGCGGTCACCGACATCCCCTATCTGTTCACCGCGGAAATGAGCATCATCGGCTCGACCGGCTGGACCATGGAAGACCAGCAGGCCTGCCTTGACCTGCTGGCCCGCGGCCTGCTGGATCCGCCGATCGACCGCGTCGTGCCGCTGGCCGACGGCATCGAAGCCGTGCGCGCCATCGAGGAGCGCGGCGTGTTCGGCAAAGTGATCGTGACGCCGTGAGGTTCGCGGGGCGGGACGATATCGCGGCCTTTGCCGCGATACCGCTGGAACAGCGCCTCGCCGGGCAGGATCTGGTGGCCCGCATCCTGGGCCACGATCCGGCCGGGCCGGCGCTGCATTATCTGCCCGACGGACGTACCGGGGCGGTCACGTTCAGCCGCGCGGCGCTGACCGCCGCGGCCGGCGGGATCGGCGCCCGGCTGGCCGCGGCCGGCATCGGGCCCGGCGACGTGGTCGCCATGCTGCTGCCCAACGGGCCCGGCACCGCCGCCGCCGCGCTGGGCACGCTGGCCCATGGCGTGCTGGCGCCGATCAACCTGTATCTGGAACCCGCCCAGATAATGACGCTGGTGGCGGAATCACGGGCCCGCGCCATCATGCTGCCGGCCGATCCGCCGCCGCTGGTCCAGGCGATGCTGGCCGCGGTGCGCGACCGCCTCGATCCCGCGGTCGCGATCATCGAGATTACCTGCGGCAGCCTGGATGCGGCAGGCCCCGCCCCGGCACCGCGCAGGCTGGACGACCAGGTCGCCCTGTTCCACACCGGCGGGACCACGGGTTTGCCGAAATTCGTGCCGCTGACCGCGCGGCACCTGGCTTCGGGCGCGCTGATCTCGGCCTTCGGATATGGCTATGCGCCTGGTGATCGCGTGGTCTGTGCCATGCCGATGTTTCATGTCGGCGGGCTGTTCGCCTGTTTCCTGTTCCCGCTGGCCGCCGGGACCGAGGTGGTGATGCTGGGGCCGCTGGGGTATCGCGGTCCCGGGGTCGTCGCCGAGCTGTGGTCGACAGTGCGCGCGACGGGGGCGACCGTGCTGGTGGCCCCGCCCACCGTGCACGGCCAGATCGTGCCCGATGCGCCGGCGCCCAGCCTGCGCCTGCTGATCAACGGCGCTGCCGCCATCCCCCAGGCGATCGAGGCGCGGCTGACCGCCGCCACCGGCCTGCCGCTGGTCCAGCCCTGGGGCCAGACCGAATGCACGCTGGCGGTGACCTCGGGCCCGCGCGACGGCCGGCGCAAGCCGGGCTCGGTCGGGCTGGCCCTGCCCTATTGCACGGTCAAGGCGGTACGGGTCGACGACGAGGGCCGGGCGACGGGCGACTGCGCCCCCGACGAGATCGGCGTGCTGGCGGTGCAGGGGCCGATGGTCTTCGCCGGCTATCCCGGCCGCCGTCCCGACCAGCAGCCGTTCTTTGCCGATGGCTGGCTCGATACCGGCGATCTCGGGCGGGTCGATGCCGACGGCCATGTCTGGGTCACCGGACGCGCCAAGGAACTGATCAAGCGCGGCGGCCATGGGCTGGACCCCGGCATGATCGAGGATGCGCTGATGGCCCATCCGGCGGTGGCGCTGGCCGCGGCGATCGGCAAGCCCGACGCCTATGCCGGCGAACTGCCCGTCGCCTATGTAGAACTGAAACCCGGCACGGATGCCGGCGTAGCGGCCCTGACCGACTTTGCCGCGTCGCGCATTCCCGAACGGGCGGCAATCCCCAAGGAAATCATCATCCTGCCCCGCCTGCCGGTGACGCCGGTCGGCAAGGTGCACAAGCAGCAATTGAAGCTCGATGCCACGTTGCGGGCCGCCACCGCCTGCGCCCGCGCCATCGTCGGCGCAGACGGCCCGCTGCAGGCCGACGTCGCGCAGGATCGCCTGCACGGCATCGTCGCGACCGTCCGGGTCGCAGGCCAACAGGTCGAGGCGGTGGGCGCGGCATTGGCCGCCCTGCCGTTTCGATCAACCGTCCAGTCTTTCGAGGAACCCGCCTGATGTTCGACCTTTCCGCCTATCGCCGGATCGTGGAATCCGCGACCTATCACAAGTTCATCGGGCTGGCCCTGGCCGAGGCCGACGCGGAGAAGGGAGTCGCGGTACTGCACCTGCCGTACCGCCCGGACCTCGCCATTTTCGCCGAGGCCGGGGCCTGGCACGGCGGCGTGATCGCGGCCCTGATCGATGCCGCCGGCTCTGTCGCCTGCGGCCTGGCCGTCGGACGGCCGATGCCGACGGTCAATTTCCGCGTCGATTTCCTGAAATCGCCCGTCCGCGTCGACCTGATCGCGACCGGCCGGCTGGTCCGCGCCGGCCGGTCGGTCGCTGTGGCCGATGTCGAGGTGACCGACGCCGCAGGCGCGCTCTACGCCGTCGGCCGCGGCACCTTCAGCGTCGGCTCCGCCACCCGGGCCGTCGCCGGCGGCGCTGCGACCGCGGGCTGACCGCGGCGGTCGTCGCGCAGCGGCTGCCACATCGATATCGCGCGCGGCCGGGCCAGCAGGTCCGGCAGCGCGTCATGCCAGGCCTGGCGGTAGGGCCGCGCCAGTTGCACCGCCAGCACGTCCTCGTGATCCTCCCAGGTTTCGTACAACAGGAACCGGGTGTCGCTGTCGGGGTCGCGATGCAGCACCGCCTGATGGAAATTCGCCTCGGCCCGCATGGCGTCCAGCACGCCGTCCAGCAACTGCCGGAAGACCGGGACCTTGCCCGGCTGCACGTCGAAGGCGATGACATAGGTTACCGGCATATCGTCCACTCCGCTGTCGCAAATCCGTCATCCGACGCTAGGGCCCGGGCCGTTTGCCGCGCAATGACCCCGCAGGTAATCGAGGCTTGAGACGCGGTGCAAAGAGAATGGGACGCTGCGTCAAGCAGCCTTGGCCCGCCTGGCCTAGAATCGCCCCACGCGGGGTTTTCCCGCCTCACCAGGGAGTAGTGACGGAAATGATTCGCAAGATCGGGGGGGCGGCCGTGCTGGCCGTCGGCACCTGGGTGGCCGCGTCGGGCGCCGCCATGGCCCAGGACCGCATCGTCGGCGGTACCAATGCGGCCAATGCCGTGTGGCCGATGCAGGTCTCGCTGCAGCTGACCAGCACCAAGCAGCACAACTGCGGCGGCACGCTGATTTCCGACCAGTGGGTGCTGACCGCGGCCCATTGCGTGTTCTCGGGCGGCAACCTGATCGCGCCCAGCGCCTACATGGCGATGGCCGGCACCAACCGGGTCGGCGACAATACCGGCAATACCGCGGCAGTCGCCGAGATCATCCCGCATCCGGGCTACAACCCCGCGGCCTTCGACAACGACGTCGCCCTGATGCGCCTGGCCACGCCGCTGAACGCGATGAAGGCGACGCTGGTCTCGTCGGAACTGGAACCCACGCTGGGCACCGCCGGCACCTCGGCGACCGTGATCGGCTGGGGCGCCATCGCCTCGGGCGGCGCCAGCTCGAACGTGCTGAAGCAAGTGTCGGTGCCGCTGGTTTCGCCGGCGGAATGCGCGACCCACTATGGCAGCCGCCTGACCGGCAACATGATCTGCGCCGGCACGCCCCAGGGCGGGTCGGATTCCTGCCAGGGTGATTCCGGCGGCCCGCTGTTCGTGGCCAATCGCCAGGGCGGCTCGGCCCAGATCGGCGTCGTCTCGTTCGGCGACGGCTGCGGCCTGCCCAACGTGCCGGGCATCTATGCCCGCGTCGCCAACTATCGCAGCTGGATCGAAAGCTACGTTCCCGACGTCCGCTTCACCAACCCGATCGAATCGGGCTACTGGACGGCCGACGGCGTGAACGGCGCGGCCGTCGCCATCGAGTTCCGCTCGAACCGCGTCTATGGCTCGACGCTGATCTACGGCGCCAACGGCACCCCGGTCTGGTACACCTTCGGCGGCCCGATGACCTCGGCCACCAGCTTCATCGGCACGCTGACCCAGTTCAACAACGGCTCGCCGCTGAACGACGATTACTACTTCCCGCCCAACACCTCGGCCACCGTCGGCACGATCACCCTGAACTTCTCGTCGTCGACCACCGGCACGCTGCAGGCAGGCGGGCTCAGCTGGAACATCCAGCGTGCGACGCTGGCCGCCGGCCGTCCGGTCCCGGCCGCGGGCCAGCCCGAAACCGGCTGGTACTACAGCCCGATCCAGCCCGGCCGCGGCTATTTCGTCGAAGTGCAGGGCAACACCATGCATCTCTCGACGCTGGGCTATGCCGGCGAACGCAACGGCGCCGTGGTCAATTCGGCCCCGATCTGGCCGTATCTGTCGGGTGTCACGACGCAGACCGCGGCGGGCGTCCAACTCGGCGGCATGCTGTCGGCCTGCACCGGCGGCGTCACCCTGGCGGGTGGCGGCGGCGCGCCGGTCTGCCAGTCGGCCGAGGCCGACATGATCGCCAGCTTCGACACGCCCTATCGTGCCGTCGTCACCCTGCCCAGCGACTGGGCCATGCCGCTGACCCGGTTCCAGTTCTAAGCATCGGCAATGACCCGGGGCGGCTGCGGCCAGCCGCCCCGGCATTGACCTTAAGCATAATCGAGACGACCTGCCCGGCGCGCCCCCGACCAAGTAAGGTGGCGCGCCATTTTTTTGTCTGCCATCACGGGGGAAGTACTGATGATCCGAAAGATCGGGGGCGCGGCCGTCCTGGCCGCCTGCGCCTGGGCGGCCGCAACCGGCCCCGCCCTGGCGGAAGACCGCATCGTCGGCGGGTTCGAATCTGCCAATGCCGCCTGGCCGATGCAGGTCTCGCTGCGCCAGACGTCGACCGGCACGCATTTCTGCGGCGGCACGCTGATCGCCGACCAGTGGGTACTGACGGCGGCCCATTGCCTGGTCATGAACGGCAGCGTTGTCGGCGCCGACTTCTATACCGTCGTGGCCGGCACCAACCGCGTCGGCGACAGCAGCGGCAACGTCTCGGCCGTGACCCAGGTCATTCCCCATCCGGCCTATGACACCACGACCAACAACAACGACATCGCCCTGCTGCGGCTGGCTACGCCGCTCGAGGCCATGAAGGCGACCATCGTGGCGCCGGAATCCGAGCCTACGCTGGGCGCCGCCGGCACCACGGCCACCGTGATCGGCTGGGGCGACATCGCGGCGGGCGGCACGCCTTCCTATCTGCTGAAGCAGGTGTCGCTGCCGCTGGTCTCGCAGGCGCAATGCGCGGCCCATTACGGCAGCCGCCTGACCGACAACATGATCTGCGCCGGTTTGCCCCAAGGGGGCGCCGATTCCTGCCAGGGCGATTCCGGCGGGCCGCTGTTCGTGTCCAACAACCAGGGCGGTTACGCCCAGATCGGGGTGGTATCGTTCGGCGACGGCTGCGGCGGCGCCAATATCCCGGGCATCTATACCCGCCTGGCCAATTACCGCGCCTGGATCGACGCCCAGGTCAGCGACGTCCGCTACACCCAGACCATCGAATCCGGCTACTGGACGGCCGACGGCGTCGACGGCGCGGCCATCGCCCTGGAATTCCGTGCCAACCGCCTGTATGGCGGCGCGCTGATCTACAGCGGCGGCGGTTATCCCGCCTGGTACCAGTTCGGCGGCACCATGGCATCCGCCACCAGCTTCACCGGCACCCTGACCCAGTACAGCAACGGTTCCAGTTTCGACGACACCCGCTACAGCGCGCCCAACAGCGCCGAGGCCGTCGGCACCGTCGCGCTGACCTTCACCTCGGCCACGACGGGCACGCTGCAGACCGGCGCCGTCAACTGGACCATCCGGCGCGCGACGCTCAGCCCCGGCCGGCCGGCCCCGGGCGCCGGCCAGCCCGAAACCGGCTGGTACTTCAACGAGGCGCAAAGCGGCCGCGGCTATTTCGTCGAGGCCCAGGGCACCACGATGCACCTGTCGATCCTGGGTTATGTCGGCTCGCGCTTTGCCGGCACGGTCAGCTCGACGCCGTTCTGGCCCTATGCGTCGGGCACCGTCCTGCCGACGGCCCGCGGCGTGCAGCTGAACAGCCCGCTGATGGCCTGCAACGGCGGCGCCACCCTGGCCGGTGGCGGAGGCAATCCGTCCTGTGCCTCGACCGGCTACAACCTGATCGCCAGCTTCGACACGCCGTTCCGCGGTTCGGTCACCCTGCCCTCGGGCTGGGCACTGCCGCTGTCCCGCTTCCAGTTCTGAACGGTGCCGGGCCGAGGCGGCGGGTGGCCGCCGCCTCGGCCTTAAGAATGAGGACGCCGCGCCCCTGCGGCGAATGCCGCCGTTCTCGGCTATAGGTGGCGGGGTGGGGATGGTTTGGTCTCCACGCTATCAGGGGAGTAGCCTGACCATGATCCGTAAGATCGGGGGAGCGGCCATCCTGGCCGCCTGCACCTGGGCCGCCACGATGGGCGGTGCCATGGCCGACGACCGCATCGTCGGCGGTTTCGAAGCCGTCAATGCCGCCTGGCCGTCCCAGGTGTCGCTCAGGGTGACGTCCAGGGGGACGCATAGCTGCGGCGGCACGCTGATCGCCGACCGCTGGGTTCTGACCGCGGCGCACTGCGTGTTCGTCAACGGCACGCTGATCCCGCCCAGCTTCTATACCGCGGTCGCCAATACCAACCGCGTCGGCGACGGCAGCGGCAACACCGCCGCCATCGCCGAGGTCATCCCGCATCCGGGTTACGTCGCGTCGGCCTACGACAACGACGTCGCCCTGCTGCGGCTGGCCACGCCGCTGAATGCGATGAAGGCGACGCTGGTCGCCCCCGCGGCCGAAACCACGCTGGGTGCCCCCGGCACGTCGTCCACCGTCATCGGCTGGGGCGCGATCTATTCCGGCGGGCCGCCGTCCTACGTGCTGAAGCAGGTGTCGATCCCCCTGCTCACCAAGGCGCAATGCAGCGTCTATTACGGCAACCGCCTGACCGACAACATGATCTGCGCCGCCGTGCCCGAAGGCGGGTCGGATTCCTGCCAGGGTGATTCCGGCGGGCCGCTGTTCGTGGCCAACCGCCAGGGCGGTTACGCCCAGATCGGCGTGGTCTCCTGGGGCGACGGCTGCGCCGCCGCCGGCATTCCCGGCGTCTACACCCGCCTGGTCAACTACCAGTCGTGGATCCAGGGCTATGTCCCCGAGGTCCGCTACACCAACCCGATCGAATCCGGCTACTGGACGGCCAACGGGGTCGACGGCGCCGCCATCGCGCTCGAATTCCGCTCCAACCGCCTGTATGGCGGCGCGCTGATCTACGGCGACGACGGCAACCCGACCTGGTACAGCTTCGGCGGCACCATGGCCTCGGCCACCAGCTTCAGCGGGCCGCTGACCCAGTTCGCCAACGGCTCGCCGTTCGAGGACTGGACCTATCTGCCGCCGTACAACTCGGCGACCGTGGGTGCGATCGCGCTCAACTTCACCTCGCCGACCACCGGCACGCTGCAGATGGGCGGCGTCAACTGGACCATCCAGCGCGCCACCCTCAGCGCCGGCCGCCCCGCCCCCGGCGCCGGCCAGCCCGAGACCGGCTGGTATTACAGCGAGATCCAGAACGGTCGCGGCTATTTCGTCGAGGCGCAGGGCAGCACGCTGCATGTGTCGGCCCTGGGTTATGACGGGTTCCGCGACGGGGCCTATATCGAATCCACCGCCTTCTGGCCCTACCTGTCGGGCACGCCGGTCGCGGCCGGCGCCGGTGTCCAGCTGGTGGGGCCGATGCTGGCCTGCACCGGCGGCGCCACCCTGCGGGGGGCCGGCGGCACGCCGACCTGCGGCAATACCGGCTATGACATGATCGCCCGGTTCGAGACCCCGTTCCGCGGCCTGGTCATGCTGCCGACCGGCTGGGCCCTGCCCATCAGCCGCTTCCAGTACTGACGTCCGAACACTTCGGGGCGGCGTGACGATGCCGCCCCGGGACTGCCGGGCGCGCCGTTCCGGCGTCAAGGGTAAAATGGCCTCGCCGTACAGCGGATGGCCGACATCACGTCTTAATCGGATAGGTCACCGCAAATCGCCGAAGCAGCGCTAGACTGCAGGAAATGCGGTTCCCTCCGGCGATGGTTGGTCCCCTCTGCCGACCGGGAAGCCCAGGGGCGGAGGTCCGGATAACGGCCTCCGCTCCAGCGTTTCGCAGCGGAAAACCGCCTGTTTTCCCGATCCTCCGGATTGTATCGGCAAGTTTCTATTCGTCGGAGGGTTGCTCCTCGCGGCTTTGATCGGGCATTTCCGGCACCGGTGTCGGCACCGTGCGGCCGGCGATGAAGGCCGCGACATTGGCCACGACCATCCCCTGCATCGCATCGTGGCCGTCCATGGTGTTGCCGCCGACATGCGGCGCCAGCACCACTTGGGGCAGCGCGCATAGCGCGGCCGGCACGGTCGGCTCGTTCTCGAACACGTCTAGCCCTGCCCCGCCCAGCGCACCGGCCTCCAGCAGGGCGATCATCGCCGCCTCGTCGATCAGCGAACCGCGGGCGATGTTGACAACCACACCGTCAGGCCCCAGCGCCGCCAGGACATCGCGATCGACGACATGGCGGTTGCTGGCATCGGCCCGGGCGGCGACCATCAGCACGTCGGCCCAGCCGGCCAGCGCGGCCAGCGTCGGGTGATAGGCCCAGGGCACGCCCGGCCGGGGCGTACGGCTGTGATAGGCGACCTCGGTCTCGAAGGCGGCGGCGCGGCGGGCGATCTTCTCGCCGATGGCGCCCAGGCCGAACACCCCGACGCGTCGCCCGGTCAGGCCGCGCACCGTCGGCATGCGGGCGGGGCTGGCCCCGGACCAGCGGCCGTCACGCACGAAGCGGTCGGCCTGCGGGATGCGGCGAATCGCGCCCAGCAGCAGGGCCATGGCCAGGTCGGCCACCGCCGCGGCATTGGCGCCGGGGCTGTGGGTGACTATGATGCGGCGGGACAGCGCCGCCGTCAGGTCGACGCCTTCGTACCCGGATCCGTAGCAGCAGATCAGTTCCAGGCCCGGCAGGCGGTCCATCAGCGCGACGTCGGTCTGCAGCGTGCCCATGGTCACCAGGACGCGCACGGCCGCGGGGTCGGGAATGTCGGCGGGGGCGCAGGGCCCCACCACGGTGCCGAACGGTGCCAGCCGGTCGCGCATCGCCGCAGGGAACGGGCAGGCCAGAAGTATGGTGGCGGTCATTGCCGGCGCCTCGCCATCGACGGAACGGGACTGCAGGCATAGCATGCTGCCGCGGCGCGGTCAGCGGGACCGGAAGACCAAAATATTAACACCTTCGGACTATGAGGATCGCGGCTGCCGCCGACCGTCGTGACGCCCGTCAAGGCGATCGGTTACCGGCGGGCCTTGACCCGCCGCAGGATCTGGCCGACCTCGATGCCGCTCGCATACCACGACAGGCCGGCCAGGCTGGCAGCCATCAGGGTCCAGGCGACGGTCATGGTGGTCAGAAGCGTGTCCATTTGCCGATCCTTTGTATTTCAGTCCTGTGAATTCTGGCCCCGGCATCTGTAACTGTGTGTCAGATCATGTGCATAACCGTCCCGGGCTTGTCGGAAGGTTGATTGGATGGCGACCGTCACACTCGTTCTGGTCCTGTTGCTGGCCGTCGTCCTCAGTGCCGCGATCGCCCGCATGGTGCGCTGGACGGTGCCCACCCCGCTGATCCAGATCGGGCTGGGCGCGGTCATCGGCCTGGCAACCGACTACCGCGTGCCGCTGCATCCGGAAGTGTTCTTCCTGCTGTTCCTGCCGCCGCTGCTGTTCTACGACGGCTGGCGCATCCCGCGCGAGGAACTGTTCCGCGACCGCGCCGCCATCCTCGCCCTGGCGCTGGGGCTGGTCTTCTTCACCGTGCTGGGCGTCGGGCTGTTCATCCACTGGCTGATCCCGGCGATGCCCCAGCCCGTCGCCTTTGCCCTGGCCGCGGTACTGTCGCCGACCGATGCCACGGCGGTGTCGGCCATTGCCCGGCGCCTGCCGCTGGCACGGCGGATGATGAACATCGTCGAGGGTGAATCGCTGCTGAACGATGCCTCGGGCCTCGTGTGCCTGCGTTTTGCCGTGGCCGCCGCGCTGACGGGCAGCTTCTCGCCCGGCGAGGCGGCGATCGACTTCGTCTGGCTGGCGGTGGGCGGGGTGGCAGCGGGCGCAGCCGTCGCCTGGGCCGTCGTCATCGCCAAGGAATGGGTCGGCCGCCATTTCGGCGAGGACAGCGGTTCGCAGATCCTGATCAGCCTGCTGATCCCGTTCCTGGCCTATCTCGCCGCCGAACAGATCCACGCCTCGGGCATCCTGGCCGCCGTGGCCGCCGGCATCGCCATGAGTTTCGCCGAGACCGGCGGCCGGGCCGAACCCACGACGCGACTGCACCGGCGCAGCGTCTGGGATGCCCTGCAATTCACCGCCAACGGCGTCATCTTCGTCCTGCTGGGTGAACAATTGCCCGAGATCCTGACGGCGGCGCCGCAGACGGTGGCGACCGCCGGCCATGACAGCCCCTTGTGGCTGGCCTGGTGGGTGCTGGCGATTTCCGCCGCCCTGCTGGCCCTGCGGTTCGGCTGGTCGCTGGGCTATGTGCGACTGACCCGGATCCTGGGTGCCGGCCGCAGGACGGACTGGCGGATGAGTGCCGCCATGGCCCTGGTCGGCGTGCGCGGCGCCGTCACCCTGGCCGGCGTCCTGACGCTGCCGATGGCGCTCGACGACGGCCTGCCGTTTCCCACCCGCGACCTGGCCATCTTCCTGGCCGCCGGCGCCATCATCGTGTCGCTGCTGGCGGCAAGCTTCGGCCTGCCGCTGCTGCTGCACGGCGTAGCCCAGGAAACCGACCACAGCCACGACGCCGAGGAAGCCGCCGCCCGCCGCGCGGCGGCCGAGGCGGCGCTGGCCGAAATCGACCGCGTGCGCCATGACATGGCCCAGCACGCCCCTGACGGCGATGTCCACGTCACCGTCGCCGCCCGGGTGATGGAACCTTATCGCCGCATCATCGACCGGCTGGCGGGCGATGGAACGTCGGCCGACGAGAACCGCCGGCTGACCGCGATCGAACGCGACATGAGCCTGGCCGGCATCCGCGCCGCCCGCACCGAGGTCTTCCGCCGCGTGCGCACCCACCAGCTGGGCAGCGAAACCGCCCGCCGCCTGATCGCCGAACTGGACCTGGCCGAAGCGCGGTATCTCTAGGCCCGGATCGTGGCCGCGAGGCCGGCGTTCGCCGCCGCCCCGGTCCATGCCGGGGCGGCGGAACGATCTGCCTGGGTCCGGCTGCTCAGTAGTCCCAGAACACCGGCGCCCAGCGAAACGTGTCACCCTCGGCCGCCACGCGGCCGAGCGAGGGAAACGGCAGATGCGTGGCGCTCAGCAGTTCCCCGGTCGCCACGGCGTCGCGCAGAAGATCGCGTCGCACGCGGGCGGCTTCCTCGGGGTCGTGCTCGAACCCGTTGTACCAGTCAGGATGGTCGAACCCGACCGCGAACACGGCATCGCCGGCAAAGGTCAGCCGCTCGTCCCCGGACGTCACATGGACCACGCTGTGCCCGGGGGTATGACCACCGGTACGGCGGACGACCACGCCGGGCGCCACCTCATGCCGGTCCGCAAACGGGCAGAGCTGGTTGTGATAGCTGTTCACGAACCGCCTGGCCGCCGCGCGCAGCGCGTCGGGGAACCCTTGCGGCATCACGGCGCGGCTGAAGTCGGGCTTCTCCCAGAACGCGACCTCGGCGGCAGCGACATGGATGCGCAGGTCCTGGCGCAGCCGGTCCTTGACCCCCTCGACCAGCAGCCCGCCGACATGGTCCATGTGCATGTGGGTCAGCACGATGTCGGTGACCGCACCGAGGTCGATGCCCGCCGCGTCCAGCCGCTTGAGCAACTGCCCGGCCCGCGGCAGGTTCAACGCGGGATCGGCCCCCAGCCCGGCATCGACCAGGATCGTCCGGTCGCCGCTGCGCACCACGACCACGTTCAGCGCCCAGTCGAACGCGTCCTGCGGCAGGAACTGGCCCTTCAGCCAGGCCGCACGGTCGGCCGGCGCGGCATTGTGGCCGAGCATCGCGGTGGGCAGGGGCAGCACGCCGTCGCTGATCACCAGTACCTCGATGTCGCCGATCCGCAGCGCGTAGCGCGACGGGACCAGATCGGCGGGCGCGTTGCCGCCGGTCCGCAGGTTCTTGTCCTGATGCATGGTCGTCTCCTGTTGAAAAGCCGCCCGAACCGGCGGCGGCGATGACCCTACGTCGCCGTGGGCGAACGATCGATTGGGTCAAGGGACAGGGCTTGCGATACCGCGGTATAAGCCAGCCTTGTGCTTATATTCTTACCGGGCAAAGCGCGATACCTTGGTCCAATGGATGTGAATGCCGGCGATGCCTAGCCTTCGGGCCCGATGCAAGGGATTCCCGTGATGGACGCAGGCTACATTTCCGCGATATCGGCGCTGGCCGGGTCGGCGATCGGGGCGCTGGCCTCGCTCGCCACCAGCTGGCTGACCCAGCATGTGCAGATGCGCACGACCCAGCGGCTGCAGGACCGGGCGCGCCGCGAGGCGCTCTATGGCGAATTCATCGGCGAGGCGTCGCGGCTGTTCGCCGATGCCTTCGAGCATCAGCTGAGCGATCCGGCGACGCTGGTCAAGCTCTACGCGCTGGTCAGTACCATGCGGCTGTTCGGGGCGCCCCAGACCATCAGGGAAGCCGAGGCCGTCGTCGATCAGATCGGGGCTGCGTATTTCGCCCCGAACAAGGAACTGCGCCGCTTCGCCAATTTCACGCGCGAGGGCGAGCTGGATCCGCTCTATGCCTTCAGCCGCGCCTGCCGCGACGAGCTGGGGCTGACACGGTCATGACGGCGGGCGGTCAGGTCATCCCGCAAGGTCGAGCCTGGCGGGCAGGCGATGCTCGACCGGCAGTCCTTCCCAGGCACGGATGAGATCACCGACCGACCTCGCCTCCATCTTGCGCATCACGTTGCCGCGATGGACCTTCACCGTCACCTCGGCGATCCCGAGGTCGAAGGCGATCTGCTTGTTCAGCCGCCCCTTGGCCACCTCGCACAGGACCTGCCGCTCGCGCAGCGTCAAGGTCTCGAACCGCTCGGCGTATTGACGCGCGGTCAGCATCTCGGCCCGATCGATCCGGTCGCGCTCGATCGCGCGCGCGACGGCGTCCAGCAGGATCTGGCCGCGGGCCGGTTTGGTCAGGAAATCGACGGCACCGGCCTTCATCGCCTGCACCGTCATCGGGATGTCGCCATGCCCGGTCAGGAAGATGATCGATTTCCGTTGCCCGCTGAGGGCCAGATGCTGCTGGAGGTCGAGGCCGCTGGCCCCGGGCAGGCGGACATCGAGGATCAGGCAGCCCGGCCGGTCCAGGTCGCCCGAGTCGAGCAGTTCGCGCGTCGAGGCAAAACAGATCGGTCTCAGGCCGATCGACAGGATCAGCTCGCTCAGGCTTTCGCGGACCGACAGTTCATCGTCCACCACCAGGACGACGGGCTGCTCGGCCTGCCGTAAGACGCGTTGCGACATGGTCGCCTCCCCCAAAGGTTCACACGACGAAGGATTTTTCGATGGCAGCCAGCAACAGGCGGCCGTCGATGGGCTTGCGGAACAGCGCGGTGGCCATGGCGGCCCGGGCCGGTTGATCGGCGATCTCGTGGCGGCCGGTCATCATGAGGATCGCAAGGTCCGGCCGGGTATCGCGCACGGCATCGAGAAGCTGGAAGCCGTCCATTTCGGGCATGCCGATATCGGTGATCAGGCAGCCGAGATCGGACAGCCCCGCCGCCAGCAGCGCCTTCGCCGACGCGAAGGTCCGTACGGCATAGCCCGCGGATTCCAGCAGATTCTCCAACGACTCCAGCAGCCGGATGTCGTCGTCCACGATCGCCACGATACGCTTGGAACTACTCACGCTTTTTTCTCTCCGCGACGCGAATGTGTGACCGGGATGCGCAGCCGCCCGGCGATCCTGACCAGGTCGGGAAGCGACGCGGCGCCCATCTTGCGCAACACGTTCCGCCGGTGGACCTGCAACGTGACCTCGCTGAGGTCGAGCTGGGCGGCGGCCTGCTTGTTCAACAGGCCGCTGACGATCAGCGGCAGCACCTCGCGCTCGCGCGGGGTCAGCGTCTCGTACCGCGCCTGCAGGCGGTCGAGATCGGCACGCTCGGCCAGGGCATCCCTGTCCTGGACCAGCGCTGCGTCGATCGCGGCCATCAGCGTCTGTTCGCTGAACGGCTTGGTCAGGAAATCGACGGCGCCGCGCTTGATCGCGCGTACCGATGACGGGATGTCGCCGTGCCCGGTGATGAACACGATCGGCGGATGGCCGGCACCGGCCAGCTGCGCCTGCAGGTCCAGCCCGTTGATGTCGGGAAGCTCGACATCGAGCAGCAGGCAGGCCGGCCCACGGGGCTTTTCGGCACCGGCGTATTCCCCGGCCGAGGCATAGGTCGCCACGCGCAGCCCGTGCGCCTCCAGCAGTTCGCCGAGGGCTTCGCGCACGCGCGGGTCGTCGTCCACGATCAGCACGATGGGTACCTCCGGGTTCATGACGGCTCGGGCGGCTGCATCGGCAAAGTGAAGGCGAAGGTCGCTCCGCCGGCATCGTTATGCGCCACCCGCAGACGTCCGCCATGGGATTCCACGATCGACCGGCAGATCGCCAGGCCCATGCCCATGCCGCTCTGCTTGGTCGTGAAGAAGGCGTCGAACACCTTTTCGGCCTGCTGCACGCCGGGACCGTTGTCGCTGACCTCGACCCGCACGGCCTCGCCGTCGCGCAGGGCGCGCACGCGCAGGCGGGGCCGGGCCGTGCAGCCGTCCATCGCCTCGATCGCGTTGCGCATCAGGTTGACCAGAACCTGCTGGATCTGGACCACGTCGAACGACACTGCCGGCAGGTCGGCGGCCAGATCCACCGAGAAATCGACCCCGGTGCGGGACGTGCGATCGGCCAGCAGGCGGCCCACATCGGCGATCAGGTCGCCGATGGACGCCTGGTGCCGCGGGGCGATCGCCTGCTTGAAAAGGGCGCGGATCCGGCTGACGACGTCGGCGGCGGCGTTGGCGTCGCGAATGATGCGCTCGACGGTGATCTGCGCCCGGTCCAGGTTGGGCGGGTCGGCGGTCAGCCAGCGCTGGCAGGCCTGGGAATTCCAGACCACCGCGGCCAGCGGCTGGTTCACCTCATGGGCTATCGAGGCGGAAAGCTCGGCCAGGCTGGCGGCCTGGCTGGCCCGGGCCAGGCGTTCCTGCGCCAGGCGAAGGTCTTCCTGGGCGCGAACCTCGGCGTCGATGTCCAGGCAGATCACGTTCCACTGCACGATGGTCCCGTCGGGCTTGCGCATCGGCGCCGCGCGCGTTTCCATCCAGCGATATTCGCCGTCATGACGCAGCAGGCGGTGACGGCGGGCATAGGGTTCGCCGGTGCGCAGGCTGTGGCCGTAGTCCTTCTTGACCAGCGCGAGGTCGTCGGGATGGACCCCGGCATCCAGTGTCTGGGTCAGGCGTGAATTGCCCGTATCGTCCAGGGTCTCCAGCTCGTATCCCAGGAATTCGCGCAGCTGCTGGCTGCGATAGACCGGCTCGCCGTCGGGTGCCGCGCAATCGACCATGGCCGGCAGGGTTTCCACCAGCTGCCACAGGAACCTCTCTCGCTCGCGCAGGGCTTCCTGGGCCTGCATCTCCTCCTCGATGTCGATCGAGATCATGTACCATTGCAGGATCTCGCCGGCAGCGTTGCGCAAGGCACGCGCCCGCGCCTCGATCCAGCGATAGACGCCATCCCTGCACAGCCGGCGGAAGCGGTTGACGAATGGATTGCCGGTGGAGAACCCCTCCATCGCCTGGCGGAACATGATCGGCAAATCTTCCGGGTGGGCCACCTCGCGGGCCAGCGCGTCGAAATCCTGGACCTGCGGGCCGGGATTGCCGACGACGTCGATGTATCGCATTGAGGCGTAGGTCAGCCGGCGCGATGCATCGAAGCTGAGGATGTTGATCGGCAGCGTGTCGATCATCTGCTCCAGCTGCTGCTTGCTGCGGCGCAGCGCTTCCTCGGCCAGGACCTGATCGTGGATGTCGTGGCACAAGCCGTACCATTGCACGATGCGGCCGTCTTGATCCCGCATCGCCTCGGCGTTGGCAGCCATCCAGCGATAGGCGCCGTCGGCCCGGCGCATGCGCCAGTTCATCGACAGGGGTTCGCCGCTGGCCAGCGCATGCTCGAACGCCGCCATGACATCGGCGGCATCGTCGGGATGGACGACGGCCTGCGTGATCGCGGCCAGCCGGCTGATGCCCGGCCTGTCGGCGTCGGTCACGTCCATGCCCAGGAAATCCACCAGCCGCTTGTTGAAGAATACCGGCATGCCCTCGGCGTCGATGCGCCACAGGAAACTCGGGACCATGTCGACCAGCTGCGACAGCTCCCGTTCCCGGTCGCGCACGGCCGCTTCCGCGCGCTTGCGTTCGGTCAGATCCAGGATATAGGCGACCCCCTGCCGGGATTGTCCGTCGAAACACGCGGCGCCGATCAGGATCGGCACCCGGCTGCCGTCCTTGCGGAAATATTCCTTCTCGCGAACCTGCATCTTGCCCGTCGCCGCCAGTTCCTCGGCCTCTTCGCGGGCATGCACGCCCTGCCATTCCGGCGGCGTCATGTCGAACCAGCGGATGCCGGCCCCGACGTCGGCGCGGTCGTACTGGACCATGCGCAGGAAGGCATCGTTGGCGTCGATCAGCGTGCCGTCCAGATCCCAGATGACGATGCCGATGATGTCGGAATCGACCAGACGCCGGATCCGGGCCTCGCGCTCGGCGATGTCGGCATAAAGGCGCATCTGGTCGTCGATGTCGTGGCTGAGGCCGAACCACTGCACGATGCGCCCACGGTCGTCGCGCAGCGGCTCGGCCCGGCCCGACATCCAGCGGTGGTCGCCATCGACGTTGCGCAGACGATAGTGCATGGCGAACGGAGAACCGCTGGCAAGGCTGTGGCGCAGGGTTTCCTCGAACTGCGACACGTCGTCCGGGTGGATGGCATCGATGATCGCCTGCAGGCAGCCCACGGCCAGCCCACCGGAAGCGCCCCGGTTCGTGCCGGCCACCTCCATGCGCAGAAAATCGACCATGCGCTTGTTGAAGAATATCGGCTCGCCGTCGGGATTGAGGCGCCATATCTGGCTGGGAACCATGTCGACCAGCTGCGACAGCTCCCTTTCCCGGTCCCGCAACTCTTCCTGCGTGCGCATCAGGTCTTCGATATCGATCAGCACCCCGTACCAGCGGATGATGCTGCCGCGGCCGTCGCGCAGTGCCTGGGCCCGGCCTTCCATCCAGCGGAACACGCCGTCGTGGCGACGCACCCGGTATTTCCGCACGAACGGATCGCCAGTGCGCACGCAGCGGGCAAGTTCACGATGGATTTCGCCGCTGTCTTCCGGATGCACCAGCATTGCCGCCGCATGGTCGATGCGCGTCATTTCGGGGGTGCCTAGGTCGCCGACATCCATGCCCAGCCAGCGCACCAGTTGCTCGCTGTAATACGATGGCTGGCCATCGGGCGACAGGCACCAGATCAGGCTTGGCACGGTATCGACCAGTTGGCGCAGCTGTCCTTCGCTTTCCTGCAGCGCCTCGCGCACCATGACCCGGTCGTGGACATCGACGCAGACGCCGTACCATTGGGCAATCGTGCCGTCATCACCGCGCAACGGTTCGGCCCGCCCTTCGGTCCACCGATATCCGCCATCGACGCGGCGCTGCCGATAGGTCATCGCAAACGCCTCGCCGGTCTTCAGCGCATGGTCCAGCGCCGCGCCCACCGCCGGCCTGTCGTCGGGATGGACGTCCGCCAGCGAGCGCGTGCCGTCCAGGCCGATCAGGTCGTTCAGTTCCAGCCCCACGATGTCGGCAAGCCGCTGGTTGATATAGAACGGCCGGCCACCCGGCGTGACACACCAGATCATCGCGGGCACGGCATCGACCAGACGCTCGAATTCCTGTTCGCGGCGCTGCAACGCCTCCTCGGCGCGGACCTGATCGTCGATGTCGTGGCACACGCCGTACCACTGCTGGATATGGCCCGCCAGATCGCGCACCGGTTCGGCCCGGCTCGACAGCCAGCGATAGACGCCGTCGACGCGGCGCAGCCTGTAGCGCAGGTCGAAAGCCTGTCCGGTGGCCAGGCTGCGGCAGATCGCGTCGCGGAACGCGTCGGCATCGTCGGGGTGGACGGACGCGATCAGGGCGTTCAGCCCGCCCGGCGCGCCATCGGCATCGTGGCCCAGATAATCCACCGTGCGCTTGTTGTAGAAGATCGGTTCGCCATCGGGGGCCAGCCGCCAGACATGGCTCGGCACCAGGTCGACAAGCTGGGACAGTTCCCGCTCGCGGTCGTGCAGCCCCTGTTGGTCGCCGCCGCGCGGCGCCGCGATCGACGTGCCGTACCAGCCGGTGATCCGCCCCCGGGCATCGCGGACCGGACAGGCCGCGCTGCGGACCCAGGCATGACCGCCGTCCGCGCCGCGCAGCCGATGGGTCACGTCATAGGGATGGCCGGCATCCAGGCTCAGCCGCCAGGATGCGGCGGACGTGTCGCCGTCCTCGGGATGGGCCAGCAGCCGCCAGTCGAGCGGCCGGCCGTCGGGACCGGATTGCAGATCCTCGGCGGTCATGCCCAGCAGCGCCAGCATCGCGTCGGGCGCCGAGACCAGCCGGCCCGCCTCATCCGTCGCCCAGGCACTGCCGGACAGGCCCTTGACCGCTTCCGCGGCCCGCACGGGCCCGTCGTCGATTCCGTCGGTTGCGACAGACAGCATGGTCACGCCCTCCTGCGGAGGCCGCATCCCCCGGGACCCGCGACCCGCGCGCCAGACTAGCATTGCTGCCGACGCGGGGCCTTGTTCGTCACCAGGATAGGGCAGCCGCCGGCCATGGGCATCCTATGGAAATCCATCGGTCGCCCATGGCCGGCCGGTATGCTCAGACCAGGCTGACGCCGCCGTCGACCGCCAGGTTGACCCCGGTGACGAAACCCGCATCGGCCGAGGCCAGGAAGACGGCGGCCCGGGCCAGTTCGTCGGCCTCGGCCAGCCGGCCGAACGGCATCAGGCCCGCGACCTGCGCCTCGAACCCGGGCAGGTCGGTCGCAGGGACGCCCAGCTTGGCCAGGATCGGCGTGGCCGTCGGCCCGGGGCTGAGGACGTTGACGCGGATGCGCCGGTCCTTCAGTTCCAGGGCCCAGTTGCGGGCGAAGGCTTCGATGGCCGCCTTGCTGCCGGCATAGACGGCATGGCCGTCCAGCACCTTTCGCGCGGCGATCGAGGACGTCAGGATGACGGCGCCGCCATCGCGCAGCACCGGCATGATCCGCTGCACCCCGAAGAACGCGGCCCGCGCATTGGTCAGGAACTGGGCGTCGTAGTCGCCCGGCGTCACATCGGGCGTGGCCTGGATGAGGTTGACCCCGGCATTGGCGACGTAGATGTCGGCCCCGCCGAACCGCTGGCGCACCAGCGCCGCGACCCGGTCATGCGTCGCGAGGTCCGCGACGTCGCCCACCAGCCCGACGGCCCGGGGGCCGAGATCGGCGGTGGCGGCATCGACCGCCTCGGCCCGCCGCCCGACAACAACCACCGTCGCCCCCTCGGCGATGAAGGCCCGGGCGATCGCCAGGCCGATGCCGCTGTTGCCGCCGGTGACCACGGCGACCTTGTCGATCAGCTTTTTCATGGCTGTGTCTGCCTCACAGATCGGTGACGCGCTGGGGATCGGCGGCGGCCAGGGCGGCCTTGGCATCGGCCGGCGGCGGATAGATCCAGACGGTGTTGATCTCGTGCTTCATCGCCTTGGCCTCAGGCCCCAGCAATTCCACCCGGCGCTCCCACCCGCGGGTCAGGATGGCACCGGCCTGCCCCAGATCGAGGCAGGTCACATAGGCTGCCTGGTGATAGGGCTGGGGCGCCACGCCCAGCAGATCGGCGGCGGCATTGTTGCCGGCGAACGCCCCCATGCGCGTCGCATGCTGGCAGGACATCAGCGCATCGTGCCCGACATCGTCGCACGCCACCCTGGCTGCATCGCCGGTCGCGAATATCCCGGCGACGCCCGGCACGCGCAGATCGCGGTCGACGATCAGGCGGCCGAAACCGTCGCGCTCGGCCAGGATCGCCGCGGTCAGCGGCGCGGCGCGCATGCCCGCGGCCCAGATCACCGTGGCGCTGTCGATGCGCCGGCCATCGCTCAGCACCACACCGCCCGCGTCGACCGTGGTGACGCCGACGCCCAGTTCGGCCTGGATCTTCAACTCGCCCAGCGCCTGCCGGATATGGGGCTGTGCGGCGTCGCCGATATCCTTGCCGATGGCCGACCCGCGCTCGACGATGACGACGCGGATGTCGGCATCCCGGCCCAGCATGTCGCGCAGCCGCGCCGGCATCTCGGTCGCCACCTCGATGCCGGTGAAGCCGCCGCCGGCGACCACCACGGTATTGCGTGCCGGCGATGCCGGGCGTTCGGCCAGGCCCCGCAGATGACGGTCCAGTGCCATCGCGTCCTGCAGGCTGTCGACGCTGAAACCGAATTCCGCCAGACCTGGAATCTCGGGACGGAACAGCCGGCTGCCGGTCGCGATGACCAGACGGTCATAGCCAAGCTTCCTGGTCGCCCCGCCCGACGTGCGGTAGCCGATCGAGGCGGCGCCGGCATCGACCGTCTCGACGCTGCCCTGGACATAGCTGACGCCGATCGCGTCCAGCACCGGCTGCAACGGCGCCGTCAGGCGCTCCGGATAGGGTTCGTACAGGCGCGGCCGCACCACCAGGGTCGGTTCGGGCGCGATCAGCGTGATGGCCAGACGGGACGGCGCCACGCCCTGCAGGTCCCGAAGCCTGGCGGCGGAAAGTGCCGCGTACATGCCGGCAAAGCCGGCGCCGACGATGACAAGTCGCTGCTGCATGATCTGTTCTCCGTCCGGAAGGCCGCGGCCGCCGATCGGCCGCGCCGTTTGTCCGGCACGAAAATGCGCGCATGCAGACGGGACAGACATTGTGCGGCGGCATAGACGTTCTGTGTCGAACGGCTAGCGGGCTACGACCTTGGGCATAGGACCAGCCCCGCCCGCCGCTTGCCAAACTGGATATTCCATATAAGATATTCATATATCTTCCTGGAGATATCACCATGGCCCTGTTCATCAGGGATAGAGACGTGGACGCACTGGCCGAAGAACTTCGGCGGCTGACGCGCGCCAAGACCAAGACCGAGGCGGTTCGCCAAGCCCTGCAGGCGCGATTGGACGAGGTCCGACGCGCCACCCCGTTGCGCGACCGTCTGGCTCGCTCCAAGGCAATGGCCGCTCGATTGGGGTCGGGCGATGCCGATTTCGACATGAAACGCTTTACCGACCAGATGTGGGGCGACAACTGATGTTCATCGATGCCTCGGTCATCGTCGCCATTCTCGGCAACGAACCCGGCTCGGAAGAACTCGAAAAACGGCTGGCGTCAGCGGGCGGCCCCTTCTTCGTTTCACCCCTGGTGAAGTTCGAAGCATCGGCCGCTCTTGCGCGCCGCGTCTCGGCCCACGGCAGGCCCTCCGCCGAACAGGTCGTGCAGGCCGCTGCCGTGGTCGATGCGTTCATCGAGGACATAGAGGCGGAGGAAATCCCGATTTCCCAGGAGATCGGCCATCTGGCCGTGCTGGCCGGCGGCACATACGGCAAGCTGGTCGGGCATGAAGCGGACCTGAACTTCGGGGACTGCTTTGCCTATGCCTGCGCCAAGGCACTGGGGACGCCCCTATTGTACAAAGGCAACGATTTCGCCCGCACCGACCTGGCCTGAGCCCGCGCCTACTGGCAGCGCTCGCCCTCGACCGGTTCCCAGTTACCGTCCTTGCAGATCATCACCTTGCCGGCCTGGCAACTGCGGGCGCCGTGGCTGTAGATCAAGGTACTGAGGCCATCGGCGGCCGGGGCGCGGCATTCCCTGAAGGCGGCCGATGCCGGCGATGCCATGACCAGGCCCAGCACGCCGCCCAGAATGAAAGCAAGCTGTCGCATGACACCTCCCTAAACGCGTCTGGCTGAAGCAACGCGCATCGGGACGGTTCGGCTGCGGGCGATCTTTGGGGAAGGAAATTGGTGGGCCCGCCCGGACTCGAACCGGGAACCAGACCGTTATGAGCGGCCGGCTCTAACCATTGAGCTACAGGCCCAGCGCCTGGAAAACAAAACGCCGGCGGCCAGGAAATAACCCTGGGCCGCCGGCTTTGTCGAGAGCGAAAATGACGCCCCTTAGTTGTCCAGGAACGAACGCAGCTTGCGCGACCGCGAGGGGTGCTTGAGCTTGCGCAGCGCCTTGGCCTCGATCTGGCGGATACGCTCGCGAGTGACCGAGAACTGCTGGCCGACTTCCTCGAGCGTGTGGTCGGTGTTCATGCCGATGCCGAAACGCATGCGCAGCACGCGTTCCTCGCGCGGGGTCAGCGTCGCCAGCACGCGGGTCGTGGTCTCGCGCAGGTTCGACTGGATCGCGGCATCCAGCGGCAGCACGGCGTTCTTGTCCTCGATGAAGTCGCCGAGATGGCTGTCTTCCTCGTCGCCGATCGGCGTCTCGAGGCTGATCGGCTCCTTGGCGATCTTCAGGACCTTGCGCACCTTCTCGAGCGGCATGCCGAGCTTGGCCGCCAGTTCCTCCGGCGTCGGCTCGCGCCCGATCTCGTGCAGCATCTGGCGGCTGGTGCGGACCAGCTTGTTGATCGTCTCGATCATGTGCACCGGGATGCGGATGGTGCGCGCCTGATCGGCGATCGAGCGGGTGATCGCCTGGCGGATCCACCAGGTGGCATAGGTCGAGAACTTGTAGCCGCGGCGATACTCGAACTTGTCGACCGCCTTCATCAGGCCGATGTTGCCTTCCTGGATCAGGTCCAGGAACTGCAGGCCGCGGTTGGTGTACTTCTTGGCGATCGAGATGACGAGGCGCAGGTTGGCCTCGACCATTTCCTTCTTCGCCACCGACGCCTCGCGCTCGCCTTCCTTGATGGTCGAGCAGATGCGCTTGAATTCCTGCACCGGCAGGGCCGATTCGGTCGCGATCACGGCGATGCCCTGACGGATCGTATCGACCTGCTCCATCATGCCGCCGAGCTTGAGCCAGCCCTTGTGCTTGAGCTTGACGACACGGCGCAGCCAGTTCGGGTCGAGTTCCGAACCGAAGTAGTTCTTGAGGAATTCGTCGCGCGGAATCTTGCAGCTTTCGGCCAGCCGCAGCAGCTTGCCTTCCTGCGCGATCAGCCGGCGGTTGATGTCGTACATCTGATGCATCAGCCCTTCGACGCGGGCGTTGTTCAGATGGACCGATTCCATCAGCTCGACCAGTTCCTGGCGCATCTTCTGGTGGCGCTTCTCGGCCGGCGCACCGATTTCCTCATGCGCCAGCGCCGCCTGCAGGCGCTGTTCCTGGCTCTTGCGCAGCTTCTTGTAGTGGGCCGCGATCGCGTCGAAGATCTCCAGGACCTTCGGCTTCAGCTCGGCTTCCATCGCGGCCAGCGACAGGTTGCCTTCGTCGTAGTCTTCCTCGCCCTCGGCGGCGGGCTGCTGGCCGTCGGGGCCGGGCGCGCCGTCGGCCGGCGGCGGGGGCGCCTCGACCTCGGCCTCGACCTCGGCCTCGGCGGCCGCGGCTTCCTCGGCGGTCGGGCCCGAGCCGCCCATCGTCGCCTCGAGATCGACGACGTCGCGCAGCAGCAGGCGGCCTTCGACCAGGTCGTCGCGCCACTTGATGATCGACTGGATGGTCAGCGGGCTTTCGCAGATCGCGCCGATCATTTTCTCGCGGCCGGCTTCGATCCGCTTGGCGATGGCGATTTCGCCCTCGCGCGACAGCAGTTCGACCGACCCCATCTCGCGCAGGTACATGCGCACGGGGTCGTCGGTCCGCTCCAGCTGTTCCTCGGGCTTGGCGGGGCCGTCGCCCTCGGCCTCGCCGTCGACCTCGCCGGCCTCTTTCCGCTCGGCGAGCTCTTCCTGCTCCTCGTTGTCGACGACGTTGATGCCCATCTCGGACAACAGCGTCATCGTGTCCTCGATCTGCTCGGAGGACATCTGGTCGGGGGGCAGGACCGAATTCAGCTCGTCATAGGTGACATAGCCGCGCTCCTTGGCGCGGGCGAGCATCTTGCGAACCGCGGCCAGCGACGAGTCGAGCAACGGGCTGTCCGTCGCGTCCTCGGTCTTCTCGGCGTCCGGCGCTTCTGCGGTCTGCTGCTTGGCCATGGCTGCTCCTGATCACGCGCAACATGTCACGCGAAAGCGGCGCGACCGGCGGTCCCCGGGATGGTCGGGGTACCGGTAGCTCCGCCTAACTGTTCCGGCGCCCGGCCCGGCCGGAACCACCTGACCGAGTCGCGCGAGAACGGGGTATATAACGGCAAAGCCCTTCAGTTTCCATCCCTCGATTCGCCGATCGCGATTCGCAGGCGGTCCCGCTCGGACTGGAGCGCCACCAGGCGTGCCAGATTCTCCTCGCTCAGATCCTGCTCCAACGCCCGTTGCGCCATCAGGAGTTCGTCCTCCAGCGCCGCCAGGTCATGGCGGTCGAGTACGCCGATCCAGTCCCGCAATACTTCGTCGGGCGGGGTGGATGACCGGGCGTAGCGTTCGATCTTGGGTGTCGCATCGCCATCGAGCACTCCGAGTGCTGCGGCAAAACCGTGGGACTTCAAGTGGTTGCGCAACCCCTCACTGTCAAGCCCATCGTAATCCAGCACCAGATTCGCCACCATCGTCTTCAGCGCGTCCCATTCCGGATCGCGGAATCGGGCATGGACGAAACGCTCGACCTGCCGGTGCACCATTTCGGGATGCGTGATCGCCGCAATCAGCAACTGCCGATCCGCCAGGTTGGTTTCGGTGGCCGGCGGCGGCAGCACCGCCTGGGGGTGCGGCGGCGGCTGGTCCCAACGCCCGCCATTGCCGCGCGGCCCGCCCGGACGCGGCCCGGGCTGGCGCATCGGGCGGGGGCCGCGCGGGCCCGACCGGAAGAATTCGTACAACCGGTCCTTGAAGAACTGGCGGTAGTATTCCTTGACCGACTGGTCGCCGATCTCCTCGCACAGCTTGACCATCAGGTCGTGGCGCAGCTGGGCCTGGCGTTCCGGCGTCGGGAAGGCCTGCCCCTCGGTCGCCCGCCGCCACAGGATGTCGGACAGGGGGCGCGCCTCGGCCAGCACCGCACTCATCGCGTGGGGACCTTCGGCCCTGATCAGGTCGTCGGGGTCGCGGCCGCCCGGCAGCAGGGCGAAACGGAACGACCGCCCGGGCTTGAGCAGCGGCAGGGCGCGGTCGGCGGCGCGGTAACCGGCGCGCAGGCCCGCGGTATCACCGTCGAAGCACAGCAACGGTTCGTCGCTGAGCTGCCACAGCACTTCCATCTGCGCCTCGGTCAGGGCAGTGCCCAGAGGGGCGACCGCGTGGGCAAAGCCGCCCTGGGCCAGGGCGATCACGTCCATGTAGCCTTCGGCGACGATGACGGTGCCGGCCTTGCGCGCCGCCTCGCGCGCGGTGGCGAGGTTGTAGAGATTGGCGCCCTTGTGAAACAGCTCGGTTTCCGGCGAATTCAGGTATTTCGCCGGGTTGTCGCCCAGGGCGCGGCCGCCGAAGGCGATCACCCGGCCGCGCTTGTCGGTGATCGGGAAAATCACCCGGTCGCGGAAATAATCGAAGCTTTCCCCGCCATCCTCGCGCTGCTTGACCAGGCCGGCGGCGATCAACTGCGCCTCGGTCAGGCCGCGGGCCAGCATCGCCTGTTTCAGGGCAGTGAAGCCCCCGGGGGCGTAGCCCAGCCGGAAGCGCTGCACCGTTTCGGGGCGCAGCCCCCGTTTTTCCAGCAGGTAGCGTTTGCCCTCGGCCCCGGCCTGGGTATCGAGCTGGCCGGCAAACCACTGCGCCGCCGCCTCCAGCACGTCATACAGGGTCGCGGCCCGCTCGGCCCGGGCGCGTTCGACCGGGTCGGCCTTGGGCATCTGCATGCCCGCCTCGGCCGCCAGGGTCTCGACCGCCTCGGGAAATTGCAGGCCGTCGGCGCGCATGACAAAACCGATGACGTCGCCATGCGCGCCGCAGCCGAAGCAGTGGAAGAACCCCTTGTCGTCGTTGACGGTGAACGACGGCGACTTCTCGTTATGGAACGGGCACAGCCCGCTGTGTTCGCGCCCCCGGCGGATCAGCCGCACCTTGCGGCCGACCACCGAGGACAACGTCAGCCGCTGGCGCAGCTCGTCCAGAAAAGCCGGGCTGAGCGTCGCCATCTACGCGCGTCAGCCGCCCAGCAGCCCCTTGACGATGCCCGACGCCTTGCCGAAATCCATCTGCCCGGCATAGGCCGATTTCAGGGTCGCCATCACCTTGCCCATGTCCTTGGGACCGGCGGCACCGGTATCGGCGATGACCTTGGCGGCGATCACGCGCACCTCCTCCTCGCCCATCTGGCGGGGCAGGAATTCCTCGATGATCGCGATCTCGGCTGCCTCTTTCTGCGCCAGATCGGTGCGGCCGCCTTTTTCGAACATGCTGATCGATTCGCGGCGCTGCTTGATCATCGACTGCATCATCTGAAGGATTTCATCCTCCGAGATGCCGTTTTCCGAGCCGGGCTTGACGCGGCCGTCGATATCGCGCTGCTTGAGGGCGGCAAGAATCGCCCGCACCCCCGCAACCCGGTCCGCATCCTTCGCCTTCATGGCGTCTTTCTGGGCTTGCGCCAAACGCTCGCGCAACATGGTCTAGACCTCTCTGGTCAACTGCAACAGACGGATTGTCCGGGACGGCGGATTATAGCCGCCTGCCTATATCCTGGGCAACCGCGGCCTTTTGGCTTGCAAGCCCTGTGCCTGAATGGCCTAGTCCGTAAGTGCACCGTAGTCGATCGGCGGCGGGCGCTTGACCCCGGTGGCACCGGTGAAGTCCGCCCCCTCGAGATTGGCACCGCGCAGATCGGCGTCGGTCAGGTTGGCATCGGTGAAATCGGCGAAGGACAGGTCGCAATCCTGCAGGTTGCAGTCGCTGAGGTCGGCGCGGATGAACCGCGCCCGCTTCAGCACCGAACCCTCCAGCACCGCGCCGACCAGCTTGGCGCTTTCGAAATTGGTCGGCCATTGCTGGTTCATCGTGCCCGCGATCGGCACGGGGGTCGCCCGCACCCCGATCAAGCGGGCCCCCGACAGGTTGGCGCGGCTGAAATTGACGCCCTTCAGGTCGGAATAGGTCAGGTCGGCTTCGCGCAGATCGGCAAAGCTCATGTCCGCCATCAGCGACAGCGAATTTTCCAGATTGGCCCGCGTCAGCACGGCGAACCGCAGGTTGGCGGCCGACAGCACGGCGTTCTGCAACTGCTGGCCCGACAGGTCGAAGCGTTCCAGTTCGGCCCGCACCCCGGTCTTGCCGGCCGAGGTGACCCATTCGATGTGTTTTTGCAGCACCTCGGCCAGTGGGCCGCCCAGTTCGGACAATTGCCGCGGCAGCTTGGCCCCGGCCATGTTGACCTGGGACCAGTCGACCCCTTCCATCAGCGCCCCGGCAAAGTCGCAGTCGCGCAGGTTGGCACCGTTCAGGACAGCCGATTTCAGCACCGCGCCATGCAGGATCGCGCCGGTCAGGTTGGCCTCGGTCAGGTCGGCCCCCACCAGGGTGCAGCCGGTCAGGTTGGCGTTCGACAGGTCCGCGCGGATCAGCTTGACCCCCGTCAGGTTGCAGTCGGTCATGTCGGTCTGGGTCAGGAACGCATTCGACATGCGCGACCGCGACAGGTCCGCCCCGACCAGCTTGGCGGTGTCCATCTTGGACTTGCCTTGGTCGACGCTGTGGCTGGTGAAATTGCCGCGCTTGTCGTGGCGCATCAGCATGCCGTCGCGCAGGTCGCATTCGACCATCAGCGCGCCGGCCAGGTTGGCGCCGCGCAGACAGGCGCCGCGCAGGTCGGCCCGGGTCAGGTCGACCTGGCGCAGATCGGCCTCGCGCAGGTCGGCGGCGAACAGGTTGGTGGCGACCAGCTTGGATCCGGCCAGGATCGCCCGCCGCAGGCTGGATCCCGTCAGATCGGCATCGGACAGGACGCGCCGGGCCAGGTTCAGACGGCTGAGGTCGTGCAGGGTCAGGTTCAGGCGGCGGCCGCCGACCTGGCCCTTGCGGAATTTCTCGTGCAGGCGGATGGCCTCGGCCAGGTCGAGCTGGCTGATGCGCTTAAGATCCTCTCCCTTCGCGCCGTCGCCGTCGCTCATCGATCCCCGCCGTTCCACGAAACTGTAAGGAAGCGGTTACACTAACGGTCCAGGCCTTTCGGCACAATGTTGGACGATCGTTAAGCAGCCATGCATCGGACGGACAGCGGGGAAATCCATCCGACTTGACGCACCGATGCCCCTTTCTGCTATTTTGGGCACTCGAAGGAGTTTCCAAAAATGGTGACAAAACCCCATCCCGCCACGCCCCCGGAACCGGGGATGACGGCGGTCCTGGTGCTGCACGACGGCTCGGTCTTCTGGGGCCGGGGCTGCGGTGCCGAGGGCAAGTCGGTCGGCGAGGTCTGCTTCAACACCTCGATGACCGGGTATCAGGAGATTCTGACCGATCCGTCCTATGCCGGCCAGATCATCAGCTTCACCTTCCCCCATATCGGCAATGTCGGCGCCAATGACGAGGATATCGAGACGCAAGGGATCGCCGCGCGCGGCGTGGTGCTGCGCGCCGATATCACCGAACCGTCGAACTGGCGTGCCAGCCGCCCGCTGGACGACTGGCTGCGCGGCCGCGGCCTGGTCGGCATCTCGGGCATCGACACCCGCCAGCTGACCCGCCGCATCCGCGACATCGGCGCCCCCAACGGGGTGATCGCCCATGCCCGCGACGGCCGGTTCGACCTGGATGCCCTGCTGGCCGAGGCCCGCGCCTGGCCCGGGCTGGAGGGCATGGACCTGGCCGCCGACGTCTCCTGCCGCCAGTCCTATGGCTGGGACGAGACGCGCTGGCGCCAGGGCGAAGGCTACGGCCGGCTGGAAAAGCCCGAATTCCATGTGGTCGCGGTCGATTTCGGCATCAAGCGCAACATCCTGCGCTGCCTGGCCTCGGCCGGCTGCAAGGTGACGGTGCTGCCCGCCGACGCCACGTCCGAGGAAATCCTGGCCCGCAATCCCGACGGCGTCTTCCTGTCGAACGGCCCCGGCGATCCCGCGGCGACCGGCAAATATGCCGTGCCGATGATCAAGGGCGTGATGCAGTCGGGCGTGCCGATGTTCGGTATCTGCCTGGGCCATCAGATGATGGCGCTGGCGCTGGGCGGCACCACCCGCAAGATGCATCTGGGCCATCGCGGCGCCAATCACCCGGTCAAGGACCTGGAAACCGGCAAGGTCGAGATCACCAGCCAGAACCATGGTTTCATGGTGCTGCCGGAAAGCCTGCCGACCTATGTCGAACCGACCCACGTGTCGCTGTTCGACGGCTCGAACGAAGGTCTGAAGGTCAAGGGCCGGCCGATCTTCTCGGTCCAGTACCACCCCGAGGCCTCGCCGGGGCCGCAGGACAGCCACTATCTGTTCGACCGCTTCGTCGGGCTGATGCGCCAGCGCCGCCAGGCGGCCTGACGCCCGGCCAAACAAAAACCCCCGGATCTTGGCGGATCCGGGGGTTTTTTCTTGGCCGCCGCTTACTTCTCGACGAACGCCTTCTCGATCACGTAATGGCCGGGTTCGGAATGGTTGCCTTCCTCGAACCCCTTGGCTTCGAGCATGGCGGCGCAATCCTTCAGCATGTCGGGGCTGCCGCACAGCATCAGGCGGTCATTGGCCGGGTCGAACGGGGCCAGGCCCAGGTCGCGGAACAGCTGGCCGTTTTCGATCAGTTCGGTGATGCGGCCCTTGGTGTGGAATTCGTCCCGGGTGACGCTCGGGTAATAGATCAGCTTCTCGCGCACCGCATCGCCGAAGAAGGCGTTGGCCGGCAGGTCCTGGGTGATGATCTCGGCATAGGCCAGTTCGTCGACCTTGCGGCAGGTATGGGTCAGGATGACCTTGTCGAAGCGCTCGTAGACTTCCGGGTCCTTGATCAGCGACAGGAACGGGGCCAGGCCCGTGCCGGTCGACAGCATGTACAGGTTCTTGCCCGGCAGCAGGTTGTCCAGGATCAGCGTGCCGGTCGGCTTGCGCCCGACCAGGACCTGGTCGCCGACCTTCAGGTTCTGCAGCCGCGAGGTCAGCGGGCCGTTCGGCACCTTGATCGAGAAGAATTCGAGATTCTCCTCGTAATTGGCGCTGACCAGGCTGTAGGCGCGCAGCAGCGGCCGCCCCTCGACCTCCAGGCCGATCATGGTGAACTGGCCGTTCAGATATCGGAAACCCGGATCGCGCGTGGTCTTGAAGCTGAACAGCGTGTCGGTCCAATGATGGACATCAAGAACAGTGGCGTGGTGTAGATTGCTCATTGCTCGACCGACACTTGTGGAAAATCGTTCGCAGATATACTGAAGTCCCGTCGTCTTGACAAGAAGACGTGTTGCATAGCAGCAATGCCATCACACTGACACCGTTCGGCGGGCAGCGGCACCGTGCCATAACGTCGCGGCCACCGTGGGTGCCAGCAGCCCCAGGGCGATCAGGTTCACCGCCTGCCAGCCCAGCGCCTGCCAGGCGATCCCGGCCGCCAACGAACCCGCGGCCGTCACCCCGAAGGTGATGAATTCGGCGATGCCCTGGACACGCGCCCGTTCCGCCGGCCGGGGCACCGCCGTCATCAGCGTGGTCCCGCCGACATACAGGAAATTCCAGCCGACGCCGTTCAGGAACAGGCTGAGCCAGAAATGCTCCAGCGCGATGCCCGACAGCGCGATTCCCGCGCCCATGGCGATCAGCCCCGACCCCAGCAACAGCACGCGGGTGACGCCGATCCGGCCGATCAGGGGACCGGCCAGGAACGACGGCGCGAACATGCCGACCAGATGCCATTGGATGATCGAGGCAGCCTGGTCGACCGACAAGGCGCAGGCCAGCGCGGCCAGCGGCGTCGCGGTCATCACGAAGATCATCACGGCGTAACCCAATGCCGAATTGGCCAGGGCGGCGACGAAGGCCGGCTGGCGGGCGATCTCCGGCAGCGGCCTGACATCGCCGGCGATCTCGGCCGCGCTCGGCCTGGGCAGGTCCAGCCCGACCAGCAGCGCCAGCGCCACCAGCGACAGCAGCGTGACCGCCGCATAGGACCCGGCAAACGAGACGGGCGCGAACCAGTCGCGGGCCTCGGCCCCGATCCAGGGCCCCGCCACCGCGGCGATGACACCGCCGGCCATCACCCAGGCGATCGCCCGCGGCCGCGACGCCGCCGGCACCGCATCGGCCACGGCATAGCGGTAATACTGGGTCGACGCCTGGTAGACGCCCATCAAGGCGTTGCCCAGGCAGAACAGCCAGAAATCGCCCCGCAGGATCGCCAGCGCCGACACCGCCCCGCCGCAGGCCCCGGCGGCGGCCCCGAACAGGAACCAGGGCCGCCGCCCCCAGCGCCCCATCGCCAGCGACAGCGGCGTGGTCACCACGGCGGTCGCCACCGCGATCAGTGCATAGGGGATGGTGGCCAGCGCCTTGTCCGGCGCCAGCATTTGCCCGACGATGCCGGTCAGGGTCAGGCCGACCGACACGGCCGACAGATACAGCGCCTGCGACAGGGCCAGGCGGACCACAGTGGCGGAGGGATACATTGCGCGGCTCGGGATTTTGATCTAGGACGAAATTATTTTTGGCATAGGACAAACTGACTTGCAAGGCTCGACCGCGCAGGAAATCTACCAGTCGCTGCGCGCAGCGATCGAGGCCGGTGACATGGCCGAGGGCGCCGCGCTGCCGACGATGCGCGCCCTGGCCGACCGGCTGGGCGTCAACCGCAACACCGTCGCCGCCGCCTACCAGCGGCTGGTCCAGTCGGGGCTGGCCGTCGCCGACGGGCGGCGCGGCACGCGCGTGGCGCCGCGCCAGGCCGATGGGGCGCCTGCCCCTGGCATGATCGGCGGGCGGGATCTCGCCTCGGGCAATCCCGATCCCCGGCTGCTGCCCGATCTGCGGGCGATCTGGCCCGCCATCGCCGAGGCGCCGCCGGCCATCTATGGCGATCCCGTGGTCTGGCCGGCGCTGGGCGACTGGGCGACAGCGGCTTTCGCGCGGGACGGGCTGGCCGGCGACATGCTGGTCACCAGCGGCGCGGTCGACGCGATGTCCCTGTGCCTGCAAAGCCGGCTGAAGCCCGGCGACGCGGTGGCGCTGGAGGAACCCTGTTTCCTGTCGGCGCTGCGCCTGGTGCGGCTGCTGGGGCTGCGGCCCGTGCCCGTGGCCATCGACGACCAGGGCATCACCCCGTCGGGCCTAGCCGAGGCATTGCGCCAGCAGCCCCGGGCCCTGATTGTCACCCCGCGCGCCCACAGTCCGACGGGCGCCTGCCTCAGCCCGGCCCGCGCCGCCGAATTGCAGCCGCTGATCGCCGCCGCCCCCGACCTGGCCGTCATCGAGGACGACCATTTCAGCCTGCTGAGCAGCGCCCCCGCCGTCAGCCTGGCCCCATCGGCCGGGCGCTGGGCCGTCATCCGCTCGCTGTCGAAATTCCTGGGCCCGGATCTGCGGCTGGCCTGCGTGCTGGCCGACCGGGCGACCGCGACGGCGATGGCCGACCGCCAGGGCGCCACCAGCCGCTGGGCCAGCCGCTGGCTGCAGGCGGCCGCGGCGACGGCTTTGCTGGCGCCTGACATGCCCGCCCGACTCGCGGTGGCCGGGGCCGCCTATGCCGAACGGCGCCTGGCGCTGATCCGGGCGCTGGCCGATCGGGGCATCGCGGCCATGGGTGCCGAAGGCATCAATGTCTGGATCCCGCTCGGCCATGACGATGCGGTGGCCGCGGCCTTGGCCCGGCAGGGCTGGTCGGTGCTGAGCGGGGCGCCCTTCCGCATCGCGGGGGCCGGCGGCATCAGGGTGACGATCTCGGATCTGGCGCCCGCCGATGCCCAGGCATTCGCCGCCGATCTGGGCGATCTGCTGGAAAATAAGCCGCGCGCTTTACCTGCCTGATAATCGACGCTGGCAGCAGCCTTCGGAAATATGGCCCCCAGGCGACACGGTCGAACCGACCAGGATCGCCCCGGAACCAACCGAAGGAGACCGCCATGACGACGATCCGCAATTCCAGCACCTTCCTGCGCCGCGTGATGATCGCCGACGCCGTGGGCGGGGCCGTCGCCAGCGTGGCGCTGCTGGCCGCCGCCGGCCCGCTGGGCGACATGCTGGCCCTGCCGCCCGCCATCCTGCGCTATTTCGCGCTGGCGCTGGTGCCGATCGTGGCCTTCATCGCCTGGCTCGTCACCCGCGCCGAGATGCCACGCGCCGCGGTCTGGGTGCTGATCGCCATCAACGGCCTGTGGGCGGTCGAAAGCATCTTCCTGCTGTTCACCGGCTGGATCCACCCGAACCTGGCAGGCCAGGTGTTCATCGTCGCCCAGGCCCTGGTCGTCCTGGGCCTGGCCGAGTTGCAGTTCATCGGCCTGCGCCGCATCGCCCCGCGGGCGGTCGCGGCCTGACGCGCCGGTTGGCGGGGGGCATCGCCCCCGCCGATCACCTGGCCAGCAGGTCCTGGAAACGGCGGGCCAGCCGGGTATCGCGGGCGGTGGTGGCCACGACGACCTCGGGGCCTTCGACCTGCAGCGGGAAATTGGCGGCCTTGGCCGCCGCCGCGGTTTCCTTGGTCTGGCCGGCGCGGATGATCGCCGCGGTCAGTTGCCTGGCCAGCGCATCGTTCATCCGGGCCGAGGCATAGACCGACACCGACGTGGTGAAGGCCAGGTCCTCGGTCCTGGTTACTTCGGCCAGGGTGGGGGTGCGGCCCAGCGCCGGGGCGCGCTTGGCGCCATAGGTCACGATCGGCGTGACCGCGCGGTTGGTCAGCGCATTGATCAGGGCCAGGTCGAAGGTCGTGACCACGGCGGCATCGATCCGAGCATCGGCGACCAGGGCAAAGCTGGCCAGGGTCGAGTCGGTCGCGACCTGCTCGATCGTGCCGCCGCCGACCTTGGCGGCCAGCGCCGCGCCGATGCCGGTGACGCTGCCCGGCCCGTTGGCGGCCACCCGCAGGGTGCGCCCCGAAACGGCCTTGGCGAATCCGGCCCAGTCGTGGATGTCGCCGCCTTCGGGCACCACCAGGGCCAGGGAAATTCCGCGCGACAGCTTGGCGATCGGGCGCAGCGCGGCGGCCTCGGGCGCCGTCAGGCCCGCGGCGATGGTCTCGAAATCGTCCATGACCAGGATGACACGCTCGTCCGGCCCGGCGCCGGCCACCCGTGCCCGCGCCCGGGCGCCGCTGTCGCCCTGCAGATATTCGGTCGCGACCGGCGCCGACAGCGCCAGCGACAGGTCGACGTCGATCAGCGAGAACGCCTTGGCCGACAGCGATGCCCGGCCATAACCCAGCACCACCGTCAGCGGCGCCTGGGCCACCGCGGTGCCGGCAGGCGCGGCCAGCATGACGCCGGCAACGGCCAGCCCGACGCAGGCCCTGGCCACGGCCTTCAACCCCTTGATACGCATTGTCCTGATGTCCCCTGCCCTTGCTTGCCTGCAACCCGGGCCGCGGCCGGCGCCGGCTGCGACTGGCACTCAATTGCACTAGCATGCCGGTATTTCGACGGACAAGGACCATGACAAATCGGGCCCGGTCGCGTATAGGGTGCGCCTGCCATGCCAAAACGCACTGACATCAGCTCGATCCTGATCATCGGGGCCGGTCCGATCGTGATCGGCCAAGCCTGCGAATTCGATTACTCCGGCACCCAGGCCTGCCAGGCCCTGAAGGCCGAGGGGTACCGAATCATCCTGGTCAACTCGAACCCGGCGACGATCATGACCGATCCGAACCTGGCCGATGCGACCTATATCGAGCCGATCACGCCCGAGATCGTCGCCAAGATCATCGACAAGGAACGCCCCGACGCGATCCTGCCGACGATGGGCGGCCAGACGGCGCTGAACATCGCCATGAAGCTGGCCGACGACGGCACGCTGGCGAAATACGGCGTCAAGCTGATCGGCGCGGCGCGCGACGCGATCGCCAAGGCCGAGGATCGCGACCTGTTCCGCAAGGCGATGACGCGCATCGGCCTGGACATGCCGAAATCCGCGATCGCCCACACGATCGACGAGGCCCGCGCGGCGATGGCCGAAATCGGCCTGCCGGCGGTCATCCGTCCGTCCTTCACCCTGGGCGGCACCGGCGGCGGCATCGCCTACAACAAGGACGAATACGAGGAAATCTGCGCCCGCGGCCTGGATGCCTCGCCGACGACCGAGATCCTGATCGACGAAAGTGTCGTCGGCTGGAAGGAATACGAGATGGAGGTCGTGCGCGATCGCGCCGACAACTGCATCATCGTCTGCTCGATCGAGAACATCGATCCGATGGGCGTGCATACCGGCGATTCGATCACCGTCGCCCCGGCCCTGACGCTGACCGACAAGGAATACCAGATCATGCGCGACGCCTCGATGGCGGTGCTGCGCGAGATCGGGGTCGAGACCGGCGGGTCGAACGTGCAGTTCGCGATCGACCCGGCCACCGGCCGGATGATCGTGATCGAGATGAACCCGCGCGTGTCGCGCTCGTCGGCGCTGGCGTCGAAGGCGACGGGTTTCCCGATCGCCAAGGTCGCCGCCCGCCTGGCCGTCGGCTACACGCTGGACGAGCTGATGAACGACATCACCGGGGTGACCCCGGCGTCGTTCGAGCCGACGATCGACTACATCGTCACCAAGGTGCCGCGCTTCACCTTCGAGAAGTTCCCGGGTTCCGAACCGCTGCTGACCACCGCGATGAAGTCGGTGGGCGAGGCGATGGCGCTGGGCCGCAACTTCCACGAATCGCTGCAGAAGGCGCTGCGGTCGATGGAGACCGGGCTGACCGGCCTGAACGAGGTCGTGATCCCGAACCTGACCGGCGATGCGCTGACCGACCGCCAGGTCACGCTGGCCGAACTGACCAGGCCGACGCCGACCCGCCTGCTGGTCATCGCCCAGGCGCTGCGCCAGGGCCTCAGCGTCAAGGACATCGCCGAAGCCTGCCGCTACGACACGTGGTTCATCGAGCGGCTGAAGGAAATCGTCGACGCCGAGGCCGGCGTGCGCGAGCACGGCCTGCCCGCGGCCGGTCCCGCCCTGGCGCGGCTGAAGCGCATGGGGTTCTCGGACGCCCGCCTGGCCGAACTGGCCGGCACCGACGCCCAGGCCGTGGCCGACCGCCGCCGGTCGCTGGGCGTGCTGCCGGTGTTCAAGCGCATCGACACCTGCGCCGCCGAATTCGAAAGCGGCACGCCCTACATGTATTCGACCTACGAGGGCGACGGGCGGACGATCGGCGAGGACGAGGCAGCCCCGTCCGAGCGCCGCAAGGTCATCATCCTGGGCGGCGGTCCGAACCGCATCGGCCAGGGCATCGAATTCGACTATTGCTGCGTCCATGCCTGCTATGCCCTCAAGGAAGCAGGTTTCGAGACCATCATGGTCAACTGCAACCCCGAGACCGTGTCGACCGACTACGACACGTCTGATCGCCTGTACTTCGAGCCGCTGACGGCCGAGGACGTGCTGGAGATCGTCCGGGTCGAGCAGTCCAGGGGCATCCTGCACGGCGTCATCGTCCAGTTCGGCGGCCAGACGCCGCTGAAGCTGGCCGCCGCGCTGGAGGCCGCCAAGGTGCCGATCCTGGGCACCTCGCCCGACGCCATCGACCTGGCCGAGGACCGCGAGCGCTTCCAGCAGCTCTTGCACCGCCTGAACCTGCGCCAGCCGCCCAACGGCATCGCCCGGTCCGAGGCCGAGGCCCGCGCGGTCGCCGAGGAGATCGGTTACCCCGTCGTCATCCGCCCGTCCTACGTGCTGGGCGGCCGGGCGATGGAAATCGTGCGCGACGGTGCCGGCCTGGAACGCTACATGACCGACGCCGTCAAGGTGTCGGGGTCGTCGCCGGTACTGATCGACCGCTACCTGAACGACGCGACCGAGGTCGACGTCGACTGCCTGGCCGACGGGGATACCTTCCATGTCGCCGGGGTGATGGAGCATATCGAGGAGGCCGGCATCCATTCCGGCGACTCGGCCTGCTCGCTGCCGCCCTATTCGCTGTCGCCCGAGGTCGTCGCCGACATCAAGCGCCAGACGGTCGAGCTGGCCCGCGCCATCGGCGTGGTCGGGCTGATGAACGTCCAGTATGCGATCCAGGGCGACACGGTCTACATCCTGGAGGTCAATCCGCGCGCCAGCCGCACGGTGCCCTTCGTCGCCAAGGCGGTCGGCCACCCGATCGCCAAGATCGCCGCCCGCGTGATGGCGGGCGAGGCGCTGGCCTCGTTCGGCCTGACCGACAGCGACCTCGACCATGTCGCGGTCAAGGAAGCGGTGTTCCCCTTCGCCCGCTTCCCCGGCGTCGATTCGATCCTGGGCCCGGAAATGAAGTCGACCGGCGAGGTCATGGGCCTGGACCGCGATTTCGCGCATGCCTTCGCCAAGGCCCAGATCGCGGCCGGCAACCATCTGCCGGTCGGCGGTACGGTGTTCATCTCGGTCCGCGAAAGCGACAAGGCCGGGCTGGTCGAGGCCGCCAAGGCGCTGACCGCGATGGGCTTCAAGATCCTGGCCACCACCGGCACCGCTGCCCATTTCCGCGCCGCCGGCATCGAAGACGTGCGGGTGGTCAAGAAAGTCATGGAAGGCCGGCCGCATGTCGTCGACGAAATGAAGAACGGCGGCGTCGATCTCGTCTTCAATACCTCGGAAGGCGGCCAGTCGATTCGCGACAGTTTCGCGATCCGGCGGACCGCGCTGATGAACAAGGTGCCCTATTTCACCACGGCAGCGGGGATGAAAGCGGCAGTCAAGGCGATTGCGGCCCTAAAAGAGGGCTCTCTTGAAGTCGCGCCGCTTCAAGCCTATCTTTAGTCATTCCGCGAGTTGGGCTGACCCGGCCGGCGCAGAAGTCGAGGCGCCGGCCGACGCATTGTTGAAGGTATCATGCAGAAGATCCCGATGACGGCGGCTGGCAACCAGCGCCTGGAAAATGAATTGAAGCATCTGAAGACGGTCGAACGTGCGGCCGTCATCAAGGCCATTGCCGAAGCGCGGGAACACGGCGACCTGTCGGAGAACGCCGAATACCATGCCGCCAAGGAGCGGCAGGGCTGGATCGAGAGCCGCGTGCTGGAACTCGAGGACAAGCTGCGCCGGGCCGAGATCATCGACCCCTCGAAACTGTCGGGCGACAAGATCAAGTTCGGCGCAACCGTCGTGCTGGCCGACGAGGACACCGACGAAGAGGCGACCTACCAGATCGTCGGCGCCGACGAGAGCGACATCAAGGCCGGCCTGCTGTCGATCACCTCGCCGCTGGCGCGCGCGCTGATCGGCAAGGGCGTCGGCGAGAATGTCGAGGTCGCGACGCCGGGCGGCCACAAGGGTTACGAGATCGTCTCGGTCGACTACCGCTGAACCGACCACAGACCTGGTTCGCGCGCCGGCCCGTCCGGCGCGCTTTGATTCCGTACCCTTTTACCTTGGCAACGGCACACTTTTGGCTAAGTAATTCTCCCTTGGCAGGTGCCGGCTGAGTGATTATCTGCTGGTAAGTGGCGTTCGGGCTGTGCCCTGGGGCATAGGCCTACCACCTTTGGACCGGAGCCGATGATGACCCAGCCCACCCTGAAGCCTGGCTTCGACTGCCCGCGTTGCGGGGCAGGCCCTGCCGTGGCCGATAACCGGGGCCGCCATGGCATGCAGGAACGGCGCAAGGCGTTCCTGGAACAGATCTTCGACTGAACCGGCCGCAATCCAGCCACCGCCAAGCGATCATGGTCGATTTTCAAACCGCCCGCCTGAATCCCCGCCCTGCCCTGCGGCGCGCCCGGCGCGTCGCCGCCCGCGCCGCCGTGGCGATGCGCGCCCGCCCGGCCTTCGACTTTGATGACGGGCTGTTCGTGTTCTGGCAGGCGCTGCTGCGCAACCCGCGCGGCGTCGGTGCCGCCGTCCCCTCTTCGCGCCGCCTGGCGCGTGCCATCGCCGCGGCCGTGCCGCTGGACGGCGACGGCATGGTCGTCGAGATCGGCGCCGGTTCCGGCGTCGTCACCTCGGCCCTGCTGGCCCGCGGCCTGCCGCCGGAGCGCCTGGTCGTGTTCGAGCGCGACCGTGAACTGGCCCGCCATCTGCAGCGTCGCTATCCCGATGTCCGCATCGTATCGGGCGATGCCTGCCATCTGCGACGCATCCTGGGGCCCGATGCGACCATCGACACGATCGTCTCGGGCGTGCCGCTGCGATCGCTGCCGCGCGAGGAAGCGCTTCGCCTGCTGCGCGAATGCGCCGATGCCCTGCCCGCCTCGGGCCGGCTGGTCCAGTTCACCTATGCCTGGGACATGCCCCGCATCTTCGGCGAGGCGGGATTTGCCCATGAATCGCGGCGCTTCATCGCCATGAACATCCCGCCTGCCTTCGTCGACTGCTGGAAAAAGGCGGGCTGAGCCCGCTCAGCCCGTCGGATCAAGGCGCCGCGCCGGTTCGGTCCGGTGCAGGAACACGGCGAAGGTGTCCCAGGGCGGCGACGCGCCGGCCTGGGACACGAGACGGCCGGCTTCGCCGCGGTGATACCCGGCGTGCAGCACCACATGGGTCAGCATTTCCGCCCGCGACATGCAGCCGCGATCCCCGTCGGTGAAGGTGAACGCGACCGTCTGGGCCAGTGCATCCGGCCGGATGTCCCGCACGAAATCGCAATACCAACGGTCCGATGCGGCGACGTCCACGCGCAACCTGTCCAGATCGGGCGTCTCGGCGACGTTGTCGGCCTGGTACCCATGGGCTGTGCCGGTCAGGTGGCCGGCAAAGATCCGCGACACCACGTGATGGTGGCTGACCAGCCGCAGGGCGGCCTGCAGGCGGTCGCCCTGCGCCACGGGGTCGAGGCGCGCCAGCACGGCGAACAGGTCCTGGTTCGCCCAGGCGTGATAGTCGAACATCCGGCTCAGCATGGTGATCATCGACGGCTTTCCGATCCACGAAGAATATGAGTAACTTGCTCACATTCTCGACGGAGGGACGCCCTTGTCTACTCGCATTGCCAGACCGACGACGCGGATGCGCAAGGCGCCGAACCAGGCCCGTTCGCGGGCCACGGTCGAGGCCATCGTCCATGCCGGGGCTCGCGTTCTGGCCGACCGCGGCTGGGCCGGTTTCACCACCAACCGGGTGGCCGAGGTCGCCGGCGTCAGCATCGGGTCGCTGTACCAGTATTTTCCCGACAAGCTGTCGCTGATCGATGCCGTCCGCCGCCGTCATCTGGAGGAATGCCTGGCGATCATGCGGGCCGCCCGCCATGACGGCAAGCCGCTGGGCCGGTTTCTGGACGACCTGGTCGGCGACATGATGGCGGCCCATGACAGCCATCCCGGGCTGCACCGGGTGCTGCTGGACGAGGCGCCGGCCAATGGCCCGCACGATCCGCACAGCGCCTATGAACGGGAATATCTGGGGCATTACGCCGCCGCCGTCGCGGCCTATCGGCGGCACCGCACGGAAACCGGCGACGAAACGGTCGCCATGATCATGTCGGATGCGGTCGACGGGGTGATCCACAACGCGGCGCGGCGGGGAACACTCAGATCGCCCGAGGTTAAACGCGAACTGGTGCGGATGCTGGCGCTGTACCTGGCTGGTCCGTCCGCCGACCAAGACCTGGGCTGAACGACGGCTTTCAGCCTTCGGCCAGTTCGATCGGCACGCCGGGATCGCGCTTGGACGTGCGGATGGTCAGGGACGTCTTGACGTGGGCGACGCTGGGCGCGGCCGTCAGGTCGCGGGTCAGAAAGGTCTGGTAGGCATCCCAGTCGCGGGCGACGATCTTCAGGATGAAGTCGTTCTCGCCGGCCAGCATGTAGCATTCGCGGACCATCGGCCAGCCCGCCACCGTCTCCTCGAAGGCACGCAGGTCGTGTTCGGCCTGGCTGGTCAGACCGACCATGGCAAACACCGTCACCCCGAACCCAAGCGCCTCCGGCGTCAGGTCGGCGTGATAGCCGCGGATATAGCCGGATTCCTCGAGCGCGCGGACACGGCGCAGGCAGGGCGGTGCGGAAATACCGGCGCGTTTCGCCAATTCGACATTGGTGATGCGGCCATCGGCCTGCAGGTCGGCCAGGATGCGCCGATCGATTTCGTCAAGCTTGACACGCTGCATGAATCGAACCTCGAAATGGCAGGGCGCGCAACATTATTACAAAGAGGGACCGCTGCCAAGACAGGCTGTAACGTCAGGGTGGGCGGTGCCCGTGGTTAGGATATTCCGCCGGCCAGATCAACCCTTGAACTGTTGCATCAATGCCTTAGCTTGAATTTGTTCCGGCCCGAGCCCCGATGCGGCGTGACAGGGTGGTAGCGAATCGATAAGACTCACAGACATGGCCACACGACATGAATCAAAGGTCCTGATCCTCGGATCCGGGCCCGCCGGCTGCACCGCCGCGATCTACGCGGCCCGCGCGGCACTCGAGCCGATCATGGTCCACGGGCTGCAGCCCGGCGGCCAGCTGACGATCACGACCGACGTCGAGAATTATCCGGGCTTCGCCGAGGCCATCCAGGGCCCCTGGCTGATGGAACAGATGGAGGCGCAGGCGCGCCACGTCGGCACCCGCATCCTCAACGACATCATCGTCGCCATCGACTTCACCAAGCGCCCCTTCGTGGCGACCGGTGATTCGGGCGACACCTATGTCGGCGACACGCTGATCATCGCCACCGGCGCCCAGGCACGCTGGCTGGGCCTGGAATCCGAGGAAGCGTTCAAGGGTTTCGGCGTCTCGGCCTGCGCCACCTGCGACGGCTTCTTCTATCGCGGCAAGGATGTCGTGGTGGTCGGCGGCGGCAATACGGCGGTCGAGGAAGCGCTGTACCTCACCAACCATGCCCGCAAGGTCACGGTCGTGCATCGCCGCGACAGCTTCCGCGCCGAAAAGATCCTGCAGCAGCGCCTGTTCGCCAACCCCAAGATCGAGGTGATCTGGGACCATGCCGTGCATGAGATCGTGGGCGAGCACGGCGGCAAGGGCGTGACCGGCGTGCAGTTGCGTCACACCACGACGGGCGCGACCCGCGAGGTGCCGACCGACGGCGTCTTCATCGCCATCGGCCACAGCCCGACAACCCAGCTGTTCCAGGGCCACATCACGCTGGACGCCGACGGCTACATCGTCACCTCGGGGCAGTCGACGGCGACCAACATCGCCGGCGTGTTCGCGGCCGGCGACGTCCAGGACAAGATCTACCGCCAGGCCGTGACCGCGGCAGGCACCGGTTGTATGGCGGCGCTGGAAGCCGAACGCTTCCTGGCCCATCATGCCCTGCCGGAGGCGGCGGCGGCCGAATAGCGGCGGCCGGGTAAGGCGACGGACAAATAAGAATCCGGCACGGGGTCACGGCCGGACAACAGGGGACGGCCGACGCCCATGATGGACTGGGACAAGCTGCGCATATTCCACGCCGTCGCCGAGGCGGGCAGCTTCACCCACGCGGGCGAGCAGCTGAACCTCAGCCAGTCGGCCGTCAGCCGCCAGATCGCGGCGCTGGAGGAATATCTCCAGACGTCGCTGTTCCATCGCCATGCCCGCGGCCTGATCCTGACCGAACAGGGCGAACTGCTGTATCGCACCGCCCACGACGTCTTTGCCAAGCTGGCGATGGCCGAGGCGATGCTGACCGATTCCAAGGACAAGCCGTCGGGCGAACTGAAGGTGACGACGCCGGTCGCCTTCGGCTCGATCTGGGTGGCGCCGCGGGTGCGGGAATTCGTCGATCTCTATCCCGACGTCTCGATCCACCTGAAGGCCGACGATCGCGAACTCGACCTGTCGATGCGCGAGGCCGACGTGGCTATCCGCATGCGCAAGCCGACCCAGCCCGACCTGATCCAGCGCAAGCTGATCACCGTCCACAACCACATCTATGCGTCGCCGGAATACCTGCGCCGGTTCGGCACGCCGTCATCGATGGAAGACCTGGCCAAGCATCGCCTGATCGTCTACGGCGAGGATGCCCCCCCGGCCCTGGCCGACATCAACTGGCTGATGAACACGTCGCATCGCGACGGGCCGCCCAACCCGGTGCTGCGCATCAACAATGTCTACGGTGTGATGGTCGCGGTCGAAAGCGGCCTGGGGGTCGCCGCCCTGCCCGACTACATGGTCCAGGGCAATTCGCGGATCGTCCGGATCCTGCAGGATAGCGAGGGGCCGGCCTTCGACACCTATTTCGTGTACCCCGAAGAATTACGCAATTCCAAGCGCATTGCGGTTTTCAGAGATTTCCTGGTGCGCAAGGTTGCCGAATGGAAATTCTAAATTAATCCGACCACAGCCATGCGGGTTGCGCATGGCTCGTCTGCCAAAAACGTTGTGGTTGCAAACTGTGGTGCCGACTATAAATCTGGACATGGATGTTGCGTTGCAACAGCCTAGTTGGCCCTGGCGCTTCGTCGGGGCTGACGTTTACGTCTCCCAGACGTGAAGCCTCCCTGTTAGACTCGGCCGATCCTTGTGATCGGCCCTTTTTTTTGCGCTCCGCGCCAGGGCTGGCGGCGGGTATAGCGAAACCGCAGTCCGCCCGGCAAGCGAAATAGTCCAAAATAGTTCCAGTTGGAACGGTTGTTCGCTTAGCGAGCAGATGTTCGAAATTTGACGGTTTTTTGACGCGACGTCAGGACAAGAATCCAGGCAGCAGCGCCATGTCGTCGAATCGGCGCACCGAATCGGGCAATTCGCATGCGGCCCGATAGGCGAACACGGTCATCCCGGCAGCCAAGCCGGCGGCAATGCCGAAGCGGCTGTCCTCGACCACGGCACAGCGCCCGGGCTCGACACCCATCGCATCGGCCGCCCACAGGAACACGTCGGGCGCCGGCTTGGGGTTCGGCACCTCGCGCCCGGAAAAGATCTGATCCCCGAAGAACGGAGCCAGCCCGGTCAGTTCCAGCGAATAGGCGATCTTGGCCCGCTCGCTGGAGGATGCGATGCATTTCGGCTGGGCGATCGCCGCCAGCGCGGCGGGCACACCGGGCATCGGCTGCAATTCGGTCCTATAGCAGGCGAAGGTTTCCGCCTGCAGGCCGGGCGTGAACACCGCGTCGTCGATGACGATGCCATGTTTCTCAGCGATGTAGCCGTAGCACGACGGCAGGCTGAGGCCGGTGAAGGCCGCCTCGACCTCCTCAGCCGTCATCGGCACGCCCAGTGCCGCCAGATGCTTGTGGAAGATGCGGTTGGCGATGCCCTCGGAATCGACCAGCGTGCCATCAAGGTCGAAGATCACCAGATCGAAACGCGACATGCCGCCCCCGAAAACGAAACCGGCCGGGACAGATGTCCCGGCCGGCGCAGTCATAGCAGATCGCGCTTACTTTTCGAGCAGGCTGCGCAGCATCCAGGCGGTCTTCTCGTGCACCTGCAGACGCTGGGTGATCAGGTCGGCGGTCGGCTCGTCGCTGGCCTTGTCGGCGACCGGGAACAGCTCGCGCGCGGTCTTGGCAACCTGCTCGTGGCCCTTCACCAGGTTCTTGATCATCTGGGTCGCGGCCGGGACGTCGTCGTCCTCGGTGATCTTGGTCAGCTTGGCATAGGCCTTGTAGCTGCCGGGCGCGACATGGCCCAGGGCGCGGATACGCTCGGCGATCAGGTCGACGGCCAGCGCAAGCTCGGTGTACTGCGTCTCGAACATGAGATGCAGGGTGTTGAACATCGGGCCGGTGACGTTCCAGTGGTAATTATGGGTCTTGAGATACAGGGTGTAGCTGTCGGCGAGCAGCTTCGACAGACCGCCCGCGATCTTGGCGCGATCCTTCTCGTTGATACCGATATCGATGTCCATGATTCGCGTCCTTTATGTGCCTGCACCCTAGATAAGCAAGGATAATAAGGGCTTCAAGTTACAACTGGAATCGCTCTAGCGATCCAGTTCGGCTCGCCGCTGGGTGATGATCTGGTCGGCATGCCGGCCGGCCAGTTCCTGCAGATGGTCGAACTCGTGGTTGAATTGCCCCACGCCCTGCGTCAGCGAGCGCAGCTCCA